>Ga0316189_10005630_pt1 | contig 12021 bp, 8 predicted proteins | sample LowCovwburrow_MG_FD_204930 | JGI IMG/M metagenome (GOLD analysis project Ga0316189, IMG submission 204930) | Coastal sediment microbial communities from Maine, United States - Lowes Cove worm burrow | ecosystem: Environmental > Aquatic > Marine > Coastal > Sediment | place: USA: Maine... | reverse complement strand
GCGACTGCAGCTTCGACACCTCGGGCTGCACCGAGTGCGGCAACGGGGCCCAGGAACCCGGCGAGGACTGCGACATGAACGCCTACCCCGCCAACATGGACGAGTGCAGCGACTACGGCTTGGACGCCGGCACGCTCGCATGCAACGCGGACTGCACGGTGGACACCTCGGGCTGCACCGAGTGCGGCAACGGGGTCAACGAGTTGGGCGAAGAGTGCGACGGCAACGACATCCCCGGCGGGCAAGATGAGTGCAGCGATTTCGGCCTCCCGTTTGGGGTTGTGATCTGCTCGAACGCGTGCACGGTGGACGCTTCGGCTTGTCACGCCTGCGGCAACGGCAGCGTGGACGACGCTGAGCAGTGCGACGACCCCGATCTGGATGGCGAGACCTGCTCGAGCCTTGGTTTCGACCAGGGCGACCTGGGTTGCAGCGGAGATTGCAGCTTTGACCAGGGCGACTGCTGCATGGAGGTGCTCAGTGCGTGCGGCGGCGCGATGCAGTGCTGTAACAACCTGTCGTGTGAGGGCGGCGCCTGCTGCATCGATATGGGGGGGAGCTGCCCCAACGGCCCCACGGGCGATGCCCGCTGCTGCTCGGGGAACTGCCAGGCGGGTTCGTGTACCTGACCGCAAGCGCGCGGAGCCAGACCGTGCTCCCGCCGTCGATGCACGAGTCCGGCGAGTTCATCGAGTGAACCGAGGAGAACCGGTGACGAAAACACGCCTCGAGTCCGTGAGGTCGGGGCCGGGTGGCCGACGAACGGGTCGCGACGTGATCGGCCTGCGTATCGGAGCGCGCCTGCCGCCGTGATGTGACTGCCGCCGGGACCGTGACGCTCTGGCATGGAGGAGCGATATCCGTCCCGAGTCCGCTGTAGTGTGCCCGCGATGTACCTTCAGATCTTCGGACAGTTGACCAAGCAGCTTGCGCAGATGGACACGTGGCTCGTGGCCGCGACCGCCCACGCGGAGGCCAACAAGTTCGACGCCGACGTACTTGTCGGCCAGCGCCTGGCGCCCAACCAGTTCGCCCTTGGCCGCCAGGTTCAGATCGCTTGCGACACGGCGCGGCTCGGCGCCGCGCGGATCACCGGCAAGCAGCCGGCGTCGGAGCCCGACGAGGAGAAAACGATCGACGAGTTGCGGGCACGCATCGCCTCCACCCTCGTCACGCTGCGTGCGTTGTCCGCGGACGCGTTCGATGGCGCCGCCGACCGCACCGTCACGCAGCCGCGGTGGAAAGGTCAAGTGATGGAGACGGGCGACTATTTGCTCGAGCACGTCATGCCCAACTTCTTTTTCCACGCCGCCCACGTCTACGCGATCCTGCGCCACAACGGCGTTGGGATCGGCAAGCGTGACTACTTGGGCACGCTCAGCAAGCGCGACCCGTCCGGTCAGCCTTAGGAACGCGGCAGCGCGCTGGACAGGCGTGGACACGGCCGAGGTCCTCGATGTCTACGCGCGTAGCCTTCGAGCTGGAATGGAGAAAGCGAAGGGACAAATCGGCTCACAGGCGTCGCTTCTTCATGGCGGAGGTCGATGAGGAGGAACAGCCTGCTACTCGACGCCCGCTGCCGTCCAAGCAAACGTGTAATCCAGGCGGGTGCACTCGCCGCCCATCCCGGCTCGCATGGCGGCGGGTGGCTTGGGTACGCGGACGTTTTCGATCGCAAGCTTCACTTGCTTGACCCCTTCGGCGTCCATGCTTGTGCCGCTGCGGACCTTGACCCGACGCAGCGATCCGTTGGCGCAGACCGACACGCTGAAGCGAAGCGTGCCTACCGGAAGCGAGCCGGCGAACGTGCCGACGGGTGCGCGCGCCAATGCGGCGAGCACGTCGGTTGCCCAAGCGTCGCCGCGCCGAAGTCGGGTCGAGAACCCCGCGGGCACACCACTGGGTGATCCGCCCGCTCCGTGCCCGTGCCCGATCAGTGGCGGAGGCAGCTTGGTGAGCGGGTTGGGGTCGTCTACGCGCGGGCGAGGGCGTGCGCGCGACGTGGGCTGCGGGGGAGGTGGCGTCTGCGGCTGGACAGTCGCGTCATCGGTGATCGTATCCGGCGCGTCATCGACTGGGGGGTCTTCAACCGGCGTGGGGTCGGGCGGCGTGACCGCGGCGTGTCCACCGGGGGGGTCGGTGGCGTTCGTACCCATCGCAATGAGCTCGCCTGGGGCAAACACCATGGTCTGCGCGGTGTGCTCGGCCTGCGCCTCCCGACTGGTGACCAGGAGAAAAAGAAGACCCAACGTCGCAATCGTCGCGGTGCCGCTGGCAGCGATAGACCGCCATTGAGAGTCGCCGTCGTTCCCAAATGCTGGGGCCACCGCCATCCATGGGTAGGACGCACGGAGTCGCGATTCAGTCTATCGGGGGGACGAAACGCCCGATCTGGACCCCCAGCCCTGGCGAGCAGCGGCGAACAACGGTCGGAGATACCGCGTGCGTTTGTTCGCCACACCAAGGAGCCCAAGTGCGATAGTTCAGGTAGTGAGCGCGACCGACGCAATCTTATGGCCGGACCGGCAACGCTCGGTGCGGGTGCCGTCGTGCCCACGGAGGCCGACGCTGCACCCACCAGCCCCGCGGTCGAGATAGGGCTGAGCAAGCGTGAGCTCGAGAGGGAAGTCGCCTGGCAACTCCGCAACCCGTCCGACGACCCGCGCCAGCTTGCCAAGCAGTTGGGCGCGACGATGGTGAGCCTGATCGTGAAGAACAACAAGAAGATCGCCGAGCAGCTCGGAAACACGTCCGACCCAGACGAGTTCTAGCTGCGCGCGGGTCGTACTCTGGCGACGATCGGATTGCATGGTCATGCTTCCTGTCCGTTCTACAAGGCATGGAAAACGACGAGCAGATCGATGGCGTGGTTGCACGTGTGGAGCACTACGGGTTGTATGTGAAGACGCCGAAGGGAGAGGCGGTCGTTCTCATCTCAGACGTGTCGCAGGAGCGCATCCCAGATGTCAAAGAGGCCTACAACGTTGGTGACAAGGTACGCTTGCAGCTTCTCCACTTCGTGGAGGCACAAGGGCTCTATAAGGCGACCATGCGCTTGGATGCGCAGAGCTGATCCCGGGACCGAACGGGAGGCGCTGCACATCGCGGAACTGTCATTGCCCTCCGACACCGCGGCAAGTCTCTGCTGCATCGTCGGCGCCCGCGATTACGCCGAGGTGAGCTGCTGCTGATCCTGCTACGACGCGCATCGACGAAGGCCCCATTCGCTTCGACTACCGCGCTCGCGGCCACGGCAGCACCGTCACGCTGGATTGGTCGTGGGCAACAGCCGCCGATCGCGTTCGTGTCGACGAGTTTGACGACTACCGCGAACTGCTGACTGAGATGGACGGCAGTAACGTGTTTAGCGTCTGGAAGGACCCGGAGATCACCGAGGGGCCGACCACCTTCAACTGGTCCATCTTCACGATTGCGGTCTTGTGGGGTGGCGTCGTCTTGGCGGCGAGCATTTTCGTGGTTGTGAAACAGCCCTACCTCCGCGCTTCGGACGTCGCGTACGATCCTCGACTCGTCGGACGACGGGGCTGGTTGGCATTGTTGGGCTTTGCCCTGATCGTCGGTACCCTGAGGTTGGGGGCCACGGTCGTAGAGGCGGCGCCAGCGTACTCGAACGAGGCCTGGGCGGCGGTCTCGACTCCCGGCGGCGCCTACTACGACCCAATGGCAGCCCCGCTGCTTCTCTTTGAGCTGGTTGCAAACTTGGCGCAAGTCGCCCTCAGTTTGATCGTCGTCCACGCGTACCTCGCCAAGAAGCGTAGCTTTGCGCTGCTCTTTATCGTTCGTCAGGTGGCATCGGTTGCTTTCATGGCGATCGACCTCGGCTTGGCCGCGATGCTCATCGATGGGGACACCAGCGGAACCTCCTCACTGATCGCCGCGGCGATCGGTAGCGCTCTTTGGATCCGCTACGTCCTTCGGTCGCCCCGCGTTCGGTCGACGTTTCTGCCTCCGCCCCGCATCGACGACCTAGATCCTGCAGCGGGTGCGCGTGAGGCTAGCGTGGGCCAGTTTGGCAACCCTCGCGGATCGGACGCCTGACAGACGGGTTCAGGCGAGCGAGCGCGCGGGTCGACGGGCACCAGGCCGAGGAAATCGTCGCGCAACGCCGCGGGGTTGTTCCACTGGGCCGCGAGGCCCTCGGTCGCCCAGCGTCGCGCTGGGGTGCATAGCCGGGATCTCTGCCGGCCCAATCGGCCCCTCGTCGAAGTCCCTCGTCCCACGCCGCCGAGCGCTCTACCCTGTCCCGCGTGACCGGCGAGTTCACACCGTCGTCCCAGCCGAGCCGGGTCGACCCGACCGATGTGGTGGACTCCGAGTCCGAGGCCGACGCGCCCCGACGCGGCGACCCGATCGGTCACTTCACCATCGTCGGCCGACTCGGCGCGGGCGGGATGGGCATCGTGTACGCGGCGTACGATGTCGAGTTGAACCGCAAGGTGGCCATCAAGCTGCTACGCGTCGCGCCCGAACAGGACCAGAGCATCGGCCGTGCCCGCCTCATGCGAGAGGCCCAGGCGATGGCGCAGGTTGACCACACCAATGTGGTGACGGTCTTCGAAGTGGGCAAGCACCGCGGCGACGTCTACATCGCCATGGAGTTTATCGACGGGGAGACCTTCGGCGACTGGCGCACGCGCACAGGCGCCGGCTGGCCAGAGGTGGTGGACATCCTCGAACAGGCGGCACGGGGTCTGGCTGCGGCGCACGCCGAGGGGTTGGTCCATCGTGACTTCAAGCCCGACAACGTCATGGTCGGCCGCGACGGGCGGGTGCGTGTGATGGACTTCGGCCTCGTTCGCAGCGACAGCGAGCCCGGGCCGGCCTCTTCTCTCGAAGCCGACAGCGGTTCAGAACTCGAGCTGCCTCTCGCTGACACGACTCCCGGGGAGATCAACCCAGACCTCGACGTCCAAGCGGGGGCCTCGAGCGTGGACCTGACGAAGGCCGGGAGCATCGTAGGCACGCCTGCGTACATGGCTCCCGAGCAGTTCAAGCGCGAGCCCACCGACGCTCGCACCGATCAGTTCAGCTTTTGCGTGACGCTGTGGGAAGCCTTGTTCAACGAGCGCCCGTTCGCGGGCGATTCCATCCTGACCCTGGGCATGCATGTCACCGAAGGCATGCGCAGGCCGACTCCGAAGGGCGTGAGCGTGCCGACCTGGCTGCTGCGCTTGTGCGAGCGCGGTCTTTCGACCGAAGGCTCCGCGCGCTTCGAGTCCATGCGGGCGCTCCTGGACGCCATCGAGTCCGGTCGACGCCAGTCGAAACGCCGCTGGCTGGCTCTGGGCGCGGCGACGCTGCTGTTGGGAGCGACCGCAACGTGGGTGGTCAACGAGGTGGCCGAGCGACGCCGCGTCCAGGCCTGTGAGACCGCCGGCCGAGCCATCGACGAGGTCTGGAACGATGACGCCGCAACGCGACTGCGCCACGCCTTCGAACCTCTGGGCGAGGAAACATCGTCGCGGACGCTAGCGTCCGCGACGCGCTTGCTCGACGGCATGGCGGGTGCTTGGTCCAACGCCCGCACTCAGAGCTGCCTCAACGCCCCCACGTACGGAGACCGTTCCGAGGACATGCGGGAGCGTGCCACGTGGTGTCTCGACGACAAGAAACAAACCCTAGGCGCCACCCTTGAGGCGGTGGCGGAGACGGACGACCGCACCGTGCTCTTGCAGTTCGTGCCCGCATTGTCCGAGCTCGGTGGCGTCGGTGATTGCCTCGACGAAGACGCACTGCGCGTGCGCGCGTTGCCTCCACCGAGCGAGCGGTCGATGGTGGCGGCGCTGCGGAGCGAGCTGGCGACCTTGGATGCGTTGCTGCTCACCGCCCAATTTGGCGCGGCGGTGGAGGCCGCTCAGGCCATAGACGCACGCCCAGACGCGGCCAGCTGGGGGCCGTTTCATGCGGAGCTGGAGCTGCGTCTTGGCCGAGCCCTCAGCGGTCGAGGCGACCTCGACGCTGCCGAATCCCGACTCGTCGAGGGGTACCTCGAGGCCGTGGACAGCCAGAGCGTCGACATCGCCAGCGCCACCGCTCTTGAGCTCGCCAAGCTGCTCGGCGTGCTGCGCCAGGAGCCCACTCGAGGCATGCTGTGGATGCGCCTCGCCGAGGTCCACGAGCGCGCGCGCGGGCAGACGCCACTGCGCCGCGCCGCCCAGCTGCACCGTCGGTCAAGCCTTCTCAAGCAGCTGAAGCGGTTCGACGAAGCCGAGGCGGGCTACCTCGAGGCGGTGGAGCTGCTCGAGGCGGACCTCGGGCCTGGGCACCTCTTGGTCGCTCGCACCCGCAACAACCTCGGAACCCTCTACCAGGAGCTCTCTCGGTTCGACGAGGCGATGACGCAGTTTGAGGCGGCCATCTCCATTCGGCGAGAGACTCTGGGCGATGCGCACCCCGACGTCGCCCAGAGCCTGGTGGGCATGGCCAACACCTTGGGGGCCATGGGCGACCATGATGAAGCCCTCGCCGTGCATCTGCGGGCGCTGAAAACCTACCAGGCTGCACTGGGCGACGACCACGTACTCGTCGCCTTGGCGCGTGGGAGCCTTGCCGCGGCCTATCTCGCTCTGCGCCAGCTCGACGCTGCGCTGGAACACGCCACGCACTCCGCGAAGATCTACGAGGCACGGTTTGGTGCGCTGCATGCCAAGACCGCGAACGCCCTGAACTCGATCGGCACGATTCACCACTGGGCGGGCCGACTCCCCGAAGCAAAGGCGTACTACGAGCGCGCACGGCTCGGCCTCGAGGCAACGCTGGGTTCCGGGCACGCCAAGGTTGCCAATGTCCTGTTCAACCTCGCGCTCATCCAGCGGGAAACGGGCGAGATACGGCAAGCTCGCGGTCTGTTTCAGCGCGCGCTCAACATCCGCGAGACGGTCTACGGCAGCAGCCATGCACTGGTGGCCGACTCGCTCGAGGAGTTCGCCATCCTCGAAGCCACCAACGCACGCCCAAGCGAGGCACGAGCCATGTTCGAGCGGACGCTCGCGATCCGGCGAGAACTCCACGGGGAGGGCCACGCGTCGGTCTGGAGAGCCGTCACAAATCTGGCTGGCCTCAACGACCTGACGAGCGAGCCACAGCGGAGCCGCGACTTGTATTCGAAGGTCGTGACGGACTGGACCCAAGCACTGGGCGGCGACGACCCCGCGCTGGCACTGCCGCTGTTGGCTGCCGCAGAGCTGGAGCTCAGCGAGGGGCAGCCCGCTGCCGCCATCGCTCCCGCCCGGAGGGCGGTGGCCCTTCGCAGTGCGCAGGGGTCCGACGCGGTCTCCCGCGCCCAGGCTCAGTTCACACTCGCGCGAGCGCTCGCGCCCGATCCCCGCAGCGGCGTCACGACGGAGAGCCTCGAGCTCGCCCGTGCCGCCCTGACGCACTTCGGCGACTCGCCGGAACACGAGAGCTCAAGGGCCTCGGTCCAGGCCTGGCTCGCAGAGCGCGGAGTCGAAAACACGAACACTCGCTGAGCTGCACACCGGTCCACGCATCTCGAGTGGAGCGAGCTGTTCGTGACGCACGGGGGGCACGGGCGTGGGCGCGGCGGATGCAATACGGCGAGAGCGCTCTCTACACTCGAAGGCGGGTCAGGGGTCGCTCTGTAGCCCCGCACCGAACGTCGCGTCGATTTGGCTACCGACCATGCGCAAGATGCTCTCGAGTTCGTCGATATCGACGCCGAGCTGCTCCATGAGCTTGGCCCGCGTCGCGTCGCGCAGCTGCGCGCGGATCGACACCAGCCACCGTGCCGCGGTAGCCCGGTGGACGTCGTGGATCTTGGCGAGCGCGTCGATGCTCAACCGCTCGATGAGGTGTGCGCGCAGCACCCGGCGGTCGCGCGAATCGAGCGACTGCAGCGCGTACCGAAACGCGTCGCGGAACGCCGCGCCGTACACGTTCCGCATGTGATCGAACTCCGCGTCGTGTCCGGCGCTCGAGAGCAGCTCGACTTCGTCGTCGAGCGCGCGCGGACTATCGCGGGCGATGAGCGCCATGCCTTCGCGCATCGCGACGACCTTGAGCCACCCCGCCAAAGACCCGCGCCCTGCGTACTTCGTGATCGCTGGGGGGCGTGTGCCAGCGCCCACGAGCAAGCGCGCCCGAAGGGTCTGTTGCAGCTCGTCGGCGAGCGACTCGGACAGCCGGAGGCGCGAGACCATTGCGGGCACCGTGGCGAGCAGGTCCCGCTCCAAGATGCCGATCGCTTCGGAAGACCCCTCGGCACACGCGCAAGCCAGGGCGAGGTCCTCGGTGTGCAGGCCCGAGAGGCCAGCGTCGTCGACACGCGCCCCGAGGTACGTCGCCCACGACGCGGCACTCAACGGCAGACTGGGCCAGCGTCGCTGTACGGCGGACCACGCCTGGTCCAGCCCAGCTGCGAGCGCGGCCGGGTCTGTGACTGGCTCACCGGTGGCGTCGGCGAACGCGGCGGCCATCGTGGCGGGCGACGTCACCCCCCAAGAATCCCAGGTTTTCGAGAGACCGCCCAGTCAGTGCGGATCGGCCGCGGCCTGGGCGGCTTTGAGGTAACCACGGATATCCTGCGCTTGGGGCGTCTGAGCGTCCGCGCCAAGCAGCGCGGTCGCCTGCTCCAGGTGCTTCACGGCCAGCCCGGGCTTGCCTTGGGCCAGCGCGACACGACCGAGACCCGCGCGTGGGTGGGCGGCCCCGATGGAGTCGGCGCCCGCGGCGGCTTCGTACTGCAGCAGCGCGCGCTCGAAACGAGCCTTGGCACTTTCGAGCTCGCCCGCCGCCAAGTCCACTTGACCGAGCTGGGAGTTCGCCTGTGCGCTCTTCGTGGTCGGGCCGTCCTCGCGCCGCTCGTGTATGCGCAGGAGCGCCTCGAACCGGCCGCGCGCCTCTGGCAGCAAGTTGAGCTCGACCTCGGCCGCAGCGAGATTGTTGAGGACCACAAGCCGGAGGGGATCCTCGTCCTTCCCCGCCGCGACCAGCTCCTCATCGACCGCCAGCAGGACCTCGCGCGCGTCCGCAAACTTGCCGCGGGCTATCTCGATGGAGCCAAGATTCACGCGAATCGCGAAGCGTCGCTGCGGCTGCGCCCCCGCCCGCTCCAGAATCCCGTCCGCGTTGCGCAGGTGAGCCGCCGCCTCGTCGGTGTGGCCGAGCCTGACCATGATCGAGCCGAGTGTCACCAGGAGTGCGGCAACCTGAGGGTGATCGCTGCCGAACTCGGCCTCGATCAGCTTCAGGCCGCGTTCGGCCCGGTCGCGAGCCGTGGCGTACTGACCGTCGAGCAGATACGCGTTGGCCAGGTCGTTGAGCATCATGCCTCGCGCCCACTCCGACTTGCCCACGTCATCATTTCCGATCGCGACCGCGGCCTCCCCGTATTGGATCGCACGATCGAGTTCACCCGCGGTGGCGTAGACCACCAGCGCCGCGGCCTCGAAGTCCGATCTCTTCCGGGGGTCTTCGACGCGCGCCAACGCGGCCGCCGCGTGCCGTAGCCAGACCTTGGCTTCGGGCGGCGAACCCGTCACGGCGAGCGACCGCGCCGCCAGCAGTGCGGCTTCGGACGCGGTCTCGTCGTCGTCCGACTCTGTGGCGAGCGCGTGGAGCTCCGATCCCGCAGTGGCGACCGCGCGGTAGTCCCCCGCGCTGTACGCCAGTCGAAGATCCAGCAGGGCGGCCGTGCGCGTCAACCACGGCTCGCCAAGCTCCGTCGCGCGGTCGGCCAGCGCGTGGAGCGACGACTTCGCGGACGGGTACGCGCCGAGATCAATGAGGACGGCCGCGCGCGCCAGCTGGCGGCGCAGGTCCACGATGGCATCAAAACGCCCCGGGTCGTGGGAGACGGCTGGCGTCTGCGGCCGGCGGCATCGCTCAGGCTTGGGGAGCAGGCGCACCGCGGGCTCGAGGCGGTGCACGAGGTCGGCGGGCGGCGCGTCGATCTGCTCCACGACGGCGACGAATGCACCGTGGGCCGACTCCAGGCATGCCGCTGTCGCTTGCGACCGCGCCGTGGGCTCTGTGGCGGCGGCACACAATCCGCGGTACTGCGCCGCCAGCGAGGCCTGGTACCGGCTCAGATCCGTGTGCACCCGGTGGAAGGAGGTCGACACCTGGGCCCGTCCATTGGACTCGTAGAGTGCTTCGAGGGCCGGCTGCGCGTCCGCCCATTGGGCCGCTATCTCTTCGGCGCGCGGACACCCTTCATCGGTTGCCGCAGTCGACCCGAAGATCCAGGCGGCACCCACCAGCCCGAGCGCGGCCGCCCCTACGCCAGCACGCCACCCTCTTCGGCGCTCCCCGCCGTGTCGCAGCGCGGTGCGCAGGGCCTCGATCGAGCTCCAGCGCTCTTCGGGCTCGGGGGCGAGCCCGCGCTCCAGCACGGCCATCACCCATGCGGGCGCATCCTGCCGTGGTGGCTCGAGCTGCCGCGCGAGCTTGGCCGCCAACAGCGAGCGCCCATCCCGGCGAGCGAACGGCCGCACGCCATACGCAATGTGGTAGGCCATGGCACACAAGGCGTAGACGTCGGTGCGTTCGTCCGAAGGATCGCCGTGGTGCTGCTCGGGGGCCATGTATGCCGGGGTCCCCGCTGCTCGCAACGTCTCGGATGCGGGGAACGACTCGTCCTCCGCACCGCCCACAACAGGCTCCCCGTCCGTCGACGTCTGCGCACGGATCTGTAGGGCCAGCCCAAAGTCGGAAACGGCGATCCGCCCGTCGCGACACAGCAAGACGTTCCCAGGCTTGAGATCGCGATGCACGATTCCAGCCGCGTGCGCGGCTGCGACCCCTTCGGCCACCGCGTCGAGCATCGCCGCGACCTCCGGCCACGCGAGTGCAGGCGAACGCTCCAACCGCTCGGCCAGCGACTCGCCGTCGATGAGCTCCATCGCGACGTATAGCCGGCCGTCGTCTTCGCCCACGTCGAACACTTGGACGACGTTGGGGTGAGAGAGCTTCGCCATCGCCGCCGCCTCTCGACGCAGACGGGCCGTCTGGACCACCCCAGCGCGCGGGAGTGTCTTGACCGCGGTCGGGCGCTGCAGCTCGGGATCGAAGCCGCCGTACACCACCCCCATGCCCCCCTGTCCCAGTACGCGGTCGATCCGATATCGGCCGAGCGCCGCGGGCTGCTTGCCGTCTGCGTCGGTGCCTGGGGCGGTGACCTCGGGCTCCGTCAGCAGCACGAGCAGGCGCCGACAGTCGGCACAGTCCCGCACGTGCGCGGCGATGCCCTCGAAGCGCTGCGCTCCGTCGCGCTCGACGTAGGCGAGCAGCTCGTTGTCGTCCGGGCAGGCCACGTCACGAGGATCCAGTCGCGTCACCACGATACACCAGCCAAGCCCCGCGCACCCGACGGTTCATCGGCGAACCGAGACCGATTCGCCCGTGACCAGGTCGGTCGCGATGACTCGGTAGTCCTGGAACACGAGCGCAACATTGCGCTCGGTGAGGACCTGAAAACGGCCCAGTCCAATCGCGCTATTGAAGTGATCGGTTCCGAACGGATCGATGGTGTCCGGCTCGGCGAGAATGTCGAGAGCCCCCGTGGTCAGGTTCACCGCCGCCAGTCGGCTGTCGTCGGTCGTGATCACCAGTCGATCGCGCGGCGCGTCGAGCTGCATCCAGTACACGACGTCTCCCTCCGGGAGTGCGCCCGCGGGCAATACAACGCTCATCGAGCCCGTGTTGCGGTCGACCCGGTTGATGAAGTTGCCCGACGCGACCCGCAGGTACAGGGAGGTCGGATCCATCGCCATGGCGCCGACTTCGTTGTCCACGCTGTTGAAGCCATTGGTGACTGCGCCTGTGCTCAAGTCGTAGCTGGCCACCGAAGGAAAATTGCCCCCGACCGAGATGGCGAACTCCTGTGTTTCCGGATCGACGGTCATTCGGGTCGACCCCGTCACCGTTCGCTCGAGCCACGGGTCCCAGCTCCCGGCCGCGGGGTTGAAGCGGGCTACGCCAGTGAAGTCCGTACCCGAGCTGCCATCCATGGCAACCAGCAGCTCGTCATTGTCCGGATCA
>Ga0316189_10005629_pt1 | contig 12021 bp, 11 predicted proteins | sample LowCovwburrow_MG_FD_204930 | JGI IMG/M metagenome (GOLD analysis project Ga0316189, IMG submission 204930) | Coastal sediment microbial communities from Maine, United States - Lowes Cove worm burrow | ecosystem: Environmental > Aquatic > Marine > Coastal > Sediment | place: USA: Maine... | reverse complement strand
CGACATATTTGCTAACGACATCGATTTAAATTGAAATATCTTCATAGTTAAGCCTTAAATTTTGAAAAATTAGTGGATTACACTCGTAACTATTGAGTGTATTTTTGAATAATAGGCAGTTGCTTGATCAGCGACCCATCAACGAGTGTTGGCAACAAACCATTGATTCGAACAAATAGTTTTTCAGGCCAACCAATATACTTGCACTTTGATTTTGAGCTCTTGATCAAATCTACGATAGTTTTCGCGACCATCTCAGGTGCGTCAATATTGTTTCCTAGTTCGGCATTCAAGGCCGTTACTAAGTCACTGTTCATGGTCGTTTTAGTTGCTCGTGGCGCCACATAGCTAACCTTAATGTTAGTTTGGCTGAGCTCACGGTGCAGCGACTCAGTAAAGCCCCTTAAACCAAACTTACTTGCGCAGTAAGCGACTGAGCCCGGCACACCTATACTGCCTAAAATCGATCCGACATTAATAATCGCTGCTTCGGGTCTCGATTCAAGAATGGGTACAATCGCTTTAGTCAGCAACATTGGTACCACTAAATTACTGGTGATCATATCGATTACTTGCTGATCACTCATTTGGCCTAAAAGCGCCAGCTGATTTATTCCAGCCAGATTAATCAGTACGTCGGCCTCTGCAGCTGCGGCAACTACCGCCTTGCGGCCATCACTTGAGGCCAAATCAGCGACAACTATTAGGTGGTGATTTTCGCCAACACCTAAAGTCTGAACGACTTCCCTGAGCTTATCTTCATTGCGGCCAACCAAAACGAGATTTGCTCCCCCATTAGCGAGTAATGCGGCGGTATGAGCTCCTATACCGCCACTTGCGCCGGTGACGACAATCTTTTTATTTTGTAACTTCATAAACGATATTTCCCTCGTGATTGTTAAGCCGCAATGCGAAGAATTTGGCTTTCGTCAAGCTGACGAAATACATTGCCATACAAGTGATAGAACATGTTGGCACAATGTATAATTTGAGCTTGGTCCTCAGGATCGTCAATGCGATTCATTAAGCCCTCAAAGAACTTCACATGTTCGATATCAATCGCACCATGAGATCGTAGGTAACTAAACGCACCCTTAGGTAGGCCCAACGCATTTTGAATGCTCTGGGCGGCATTATCAGCCATGCTAACGCTAGTTCCTTCAAGCACGTGAACCATGCCAAAAAAACCAACCGGGTTGACACGATTAATCATATCGTAGGCGTACGACACCATCAGTTCGGTTGAACTATTAGGGGTACTCGCACGAGCAATTTCTTTATCGTAACCACATTGCTGCAAATCATTTAGAATCCACTCTTGGTGACCAAGCTCTTCCTCAATATAGTCAGCTAGCGCCTCACGCAACCACTCTTTAGTAGCGGGCATTCGGCTACCGGCCGACATCAACAACGGCGTAGTGTGTTTAACATGATGATAGGCTTGTAGTAAAAACGAGCCATAGTCATGTTTTGTTATGTCGCCTTGCATTGCTCGCTGCATAATCGGTGATGCTAATAGGTAATTATGTGCTTGTTCAGTTTCGCTATTTAATCTTTCAAAAAATGTCATTTAGGTTGATCTCATTAGTGCTGTTTCGTAGGAGCTATTGGCATGTTTATCTAATTGCGTGCCGTGACTTGTCGAGTCTCCAAAATTGACACGACTATAAAGTGCCTCAATATTATGCTCGAATTGTTGATTAAGCTTTTGTCGCTGTGGCCGCCCATTGGGCGTTACTAAACCATCCCACTGTTTGAGTTCTAGACGTTCCCACCTCTCAACCCGAGCGTAGTCTGGCAAGCGTCGGTTAACACTGGCTATCCAACTGTTTATTTGTTGATTTGAAATATTGTCAGGTGCGCTGATAAACGCAGCTAGGTTCGGTCGACTCTCACCCACTACCACGCATTGAAGTAGTAACGGCTGAGCCAACAACTCACTTTCAATCCATTCAGGATTAATATTTCTGCCAAAACTACTTATGATGAGATTTTTCCTTCGGCCGTTTACCGCTAAGTAACCGTCTTCTAATGAGCCAAGATCTCCGGTATTAACCGACGTCGGGTACCAACTATCACGATCACCGTAATAGCCCAGAAATACTGGTTTTGAAACGATGATATCTTCACCAACAACGCTTACACAGCAGTGAGGTAGCAACTTACCAACCGTTGCGGGCCGATTATTATTTGGTGTATTGAGAGCGACTACAGAGCCGCATTCAGATAGGCCGTAACCCTCGTAAACAGGCAGACCGAGGTCAAGAGCTTGGGTCAAAAGTTCGGGGGCTACTTTTGCGCCGCCAACGGCAATGAACTTAAGTGTTTCGGGTGGGGTCCATCCTTGCTGGCAAGCAGCAACTAATGCACTTAGAAGCGCAGGCAATAGAATCATCGTAGTTGGAGACACGGTTGAGATGCACTCTAGCAATGCTCCGAGGTGTAAGCCAGAACTGCCACTTAGACCTCGCTGCGTATCACTGGGTACAATAATGGTGCCGCCACTCAATAGCGGCGCATAGATTCCCGCAACGTTCTCAAGCAAGGTAGCCAATGGCAATACGCAAAGGTGTATCGGCGACTCAATATCAATGGTGACCGCCAATGCATCCGCGGTCACCCATTGGTGGTCAGCACTAAGGCATACCCCTTTTGGGGTGCCTGTTGAGCCAGAGGTGAAGGTGATTTTTTGAGTGTTGCTTGGGCACCTTTGTTGGTCAGGCGGTAGATCTTGGTGACGATTTTCTGGTGTCAACTTAAACGTTCGAATAGAGCACGGCGCCCCAAAAAGTTCTTTTGCATCTCGAAGTTCACATAGAGCACCGTCGATAAGCTGTGCCGAGTTAGTCATCAACATATCTACTAAAGTGTCTTTCAAACAGCTATCGAGCTGGCGATCGCTAAAAAAGCTGGGTAATGGTATGCAAAGAACTCCGGCTTCTTGACAGGCTAAATCAACAATAACCCAAGCGATGCTATTTTCCGCGTGCAAGGCAAGAGTTGAGACATGATTAGCAACTAACCACTGGCTTAGCGACTCAACAGCCTCGATTAGTTGTGTGTAGCTAAGGGAGTCTTGAGTGTCAGTCAGAGCCACTAAATTGGGCTTGGCAACATTCGCTAATCGAACTCTTAAGGCGGTTGGCGTAATCATACCGCCACTCCATTGTTGGCTCTTTTCAATTCGGCGGCCAATCGATTGATTTGATTAGAATGATTTAAAAAGACCTGATTTAGCCGAGGGTTGGATTCGGCCTTATCGATAGTATCTAGAAGATTGCACGCGATCACCTTGGGGTTATTGTCGTAGTAACACCCCCAGTCGCTTGACGACTGCTGGACCCTCGATGCGTTTGCATCTGTCAGTATGGTTTGTCGGCATCCCAGCTTATTAATCATTTTTTCCACTTCATTGGTGGCGGTGAAAACCATCCATTGATAGCCAGCTAATAAAAGCACTTTTGCCAACAAGGTAAACAAAAGCCCGCCAGTCCTGACGTTGCTAGCCGCGAAGTTGCCAATTTCAACAATATTTTCTCGATCTATAGATACGCCTGCCAGCATCTTTACAGCGTCTTCTATCGAGCCATCAATATAGTTCTCTAAAAAAAATGGTCTATTAACTCCCGGCCGAATGCCAATGGCTGCATTCTTATTATTATCGCAACCAAGATCGATAAGCAGAGGCATAAACTCTCTAATAATGGCAGAGTGATGATGCTGAAACTTATCTGAAATAAAAGACTCAACCTTAGCGCGAAATTGACTATGCGGAGAATGCAGATTGATATTCAACTTAGGTTGAACTCTCACCGCAGGATTAAAACGAGCTGTCTCTAACTCGCGTGATTCGTTAGCGTATAGGTGAATATCTTGCAACATAGTGTTCTCAACGTTAGAAGCGATAAGAACATATTAAATGCCACACCTTAACTTAACCTTAAGGAGCCTCTGATTAAGTATAAACGGCCTCTGTAAGTCTTGAAGCGTACAGCTACTAGGCGCCGCTCGAGGCTAATGGCCACTTCGTGGGGACCGATAGTCCTTAGTGAGAGCGGAAACAACGTAGATGTGCGCTTCAAGCCTTACCCTACGGGGCTTTCAAGCGGATCCACACTCGGCGTTTTTGTTTTTTGACGTGACCAGTCATGCCTACAAAACAATGCCTTGATTGTGAATCAGCTTGAAGGCCAGAGATCATTTAGACTTAATCAGAGGCTCCTTAAGAGTCCAACTAATCTGCCGATACTAGATTACCTTATATTCACTTTTTCAAAGCGGCAACTAATAACCGCTGGAGCTATTAGCACCGTATTGAGTTAATGAAACCTCTGACGTCTAAGTATAGGTAAAGCCGACCATTACCGCAGAACTCACTAACACAATCATCAGCAACATCATGTACATGATAGAAATCACCAACAGTGATAGCGTGGTCGCCAAGCGTGAGCGTAGATAGACCACCCTGAGTGAGTAATAAAGGTAAAACGGCACATATATAAACCACAATAAATCGCTGAGGGTCGCTATACCATTCGTTATCGTTGACTGAAAAACCAGAGCCAATATGACAATTAGCAATAACAAGGTCAGAAATGGTTTTACTCTTGAATCTGAGTATTGCTGAATAATAATTTGACGAAAATAGCGGTACGCATAGAATGAGAAAGTCGCCAATAAACCCAGCGCGACAATGATTTCTATGCCCGGCCAAGCGTTGACAATTTCAGATATCACCCCAGTGACAACCATCACTGCGAATAAAAAAGCGTGATTATGCAGTAAATAAATAAGGTGCTCGACATAGTATCGACCACTACCAAGGTAAAGAAGTTTAAACAGCAAGGCGACTAGCGGCAAGAATAAAAAGAGTACTTTGGGTAAGGGCCCAACGAACTTATCTATCACGGCTTGTCTGTCACCGGCTTGAAGGTCAGCTTTGATTGAATGCAACGTTTTCTTTATTCTTGCCTCAACTTGCTGGTTAACTTCGTCAGACAAAAAGCCTGAATTAAAATCTAAATCATCTATCCGCGAAGAAGGTCTGGCAAGCTCTGCATGATCTTGGCTTACTTCAGCTTCAGGCGCAGTTTCAAACTGAATATCGAGCTCTCCATTACTGTTTAGAAAAGCCAAAAACGCGAAGGCAGTAATGCTAAATAATAGATACAGGCGAATCGGCGACATGTACTTTTGCCGCTTGCCAGTTAGATAAGCCGCCGTAAGCTCACCTGGTTTAAAGAGTAATAAGTAAAAACTGCGCCACAGCTTTGATTCAACAACAAACACTTCATTGGTGAATTCACTCGTCACCGAACCGAGTGTTGGCACTCTGGGTTCTTCCCTTTGCCCACAGACATTACAAAAGCGGCCGATTAGTTCCGCCTCACAGTTTGCACACACACCCTGTTTGGCTAACGCCGCCTCGGCAACCGACAACACTCGTCGCTTAGCGGTAAAATGGCCCTCGAACTGCTCTAAAGCTTTAGCACGCATAGCCTCTGCATGATTTTTAAGATAATTATCTAAGGCTTTTTGGTCGCTTAGCCGATACTGCACACAACGATACTTTTGGGTTTCGTCTTCAACATCAGGAACCGATGTCGACGCTGATATGAAACCGGGAATCGCTAGCATTTCTTCAGTATGCTGATGAAGCCATAAATCAAAAGGTTCGATCACATCAACATCAACAGTTAAGTTCACTTCATAGATCACCGCATTTGCTTTGATGTCCGTTTTTTTATTTTGAGATTTGCTAGATTCCATTTTTAAACCTTACCATTAAAAGTGTAACTCTAAACGGCAAGTTTTCACTAGACTTAGATCAATAGAGCCTATACTAGATGTGGAGCTTACTGAAATTCATACTCAATATTAAATCGAATCGTATCTCGATGCGAAAAAGGGTAAGCACTGCGTCTTCCTTAGCAATAATTTCAAACTATCAGCGAAATCGATTGCTGATATTTATAAGGCGACTGGCAGGTGGAGTATGCTGCAAATATTACGATTATTGCGGCTCAACCTGATCGAGAACCGACGCCTATGGCCTTGGTACGAAGCGATAGTACGAAGCGATGCAGTGCTCCGTCAAAACTACATCCCAAACCAGTTCTCGTTACTGTGAAAGCTAATATGAATGCCGATCGATTTCAAAGTTGGTTTCTCCATGCACGACATTGGAATTCTAGCAATCATTTTGGCCAGCGTATTTGCAGCCGCATTGCTAGCTGAAGAGACTCGTTTAAGACCGGTATTAGTATCATTGAAAGCCGGCATTCTATGTGTCGATGGAGATGCAAAAACAGAAATTCCAACTTGTGTTCACATCTAGCTCACCCTATCGAAGACCAAAGGGGCTGGCAGAAAATCCATTGATTGCGAAATATGGATAACTGTTTTATCTTGCTTTAATAGAATTGTACCCAACCAATACGACTTAAAGTGACTTTAGATAAATTAAGATCCTTGGCAAAAGGTTTGTTAATCAATACATTTATGTATGACTTTGCAAAATCGCAGTATGTTCGATTAAAAATCAAAGCTGATAAGCGGATGTTTAAGAAGAAATATCCCAAGGCTACCTATATTAACTACACTCAACAAGAAATTCAAAGACAACGAAAACAAGGGTACTACTCTCAATATGGGCAGGATTACTTTCTTTGGAGTGAGTATCTCTGGGGTGAAAGCCTTGGTGAATTTATCGATATTGGTGCCAATAAGCCGATCGTAAATAGCAATAGTTTATTCCTCGAACAGAAGGGCTGGAAAGGGATTGCGATAGACCCATTACAGCATTTTGAGCCTCTATGGTTGGAACATCGAAAAACACCTTTCGTTTGTGGTGCCGTAGCCAACTCTGTACGTGAAGAAGCGTTTATTGAAATACTGCCTGACAAAGGTTGGGAGCATGCTCTATCTGGCTTTAAAACTCATGTCAGAGACGAGGACATGAGGATCTATCAATACAAAGAGTACATCGTCAGCGTTCGCCCACTGGGGTATTATCTGGGTCAAGCTCACCCTGTTGATTTAATCATGATCGATGTTGAAGGTGCTGAAATTCAGGTCTTAGAGGGTATTGATTTTTCGCTTTTCTCTCCGCGCTATCTTTTGGTAGAAAATGACAGTACTCTGGGAGGGTGTGAATCGATTCGTGACTATCTAAACGCTCTTGGGTATGAGTGCGTCGCAAGACTAGCCGCAACCGATGATTTCTTTATAAAAATATAGAATACAATTGCGTAACAAACTTCCAGTTATCTCTACTATTATTCGTTGATTGTCGCCGCCATGAATTCAGATCAATATTATCAATTCCCCCGCAGCGAAATGCTGTCGGTCTTGCCCTATAATTATTCCAAAGTACTGGAAGTTGGTTGTGGTGCCGGTAGCTTTATCAAGTCGCTCAACAAGGACATCGAAAGCTGGGGAGTTGAACAAGACACAAGCGCCGCCGCATTGGCGGCTAGGCATTTAGATAGAGTCCTGGTAGGCCAATATCAATCGGTTTGTGAAGAAATCCCCGATACCTATTTTGACCTAATCATATGCAATGATGTGATCGAGCACATAGATCACTACATCCATTTCCTTAACAATATTAAAAGCAAGTTATCAAATAACGGCGCCTTGCTGATGTCTGTACCCAATGTGAGATTCTTACCTAACCTTTTTGAACTTTTAGTATCAAAAGACTGGCGCTATCGAAATGCCGGAATTCTCGACAAAACACATCTAAGATTTTTTACCCGTAAGAGTTTATGCCGCACTTTAGACGAGTTAGGTTGGAAGATTGAGACGATTCAAGGGATCAATCGTTACGGTAATAAATCATTTGGCCCCAAACGCTGCTTGTCTTATTTGTGCCAACCACTTTTGGGAACCGACACAGCGTACATGCAGTTTGCAGTGCGTGCACGCAAAGCCTAGTTTATAAAATTTCAGCATCCCTACTGCTAATCATAGGTATTCTTGGACCCATTTTTTAATTTGAATGAGCCAATTGTAACGATCGATATCAACCAGTCGCTCAGCATCAAAATCACCGTATAAGCGACTGGTTTCAGCGAACGTAGAACGAGAGCAGTAAAGCAGACCCTTGCATTTTGAAAGTGCGATCATATCGACTAATGCAGCGTCTGCATCTTGACGCTTTTCATTATAATCTCGAGCCGAATGTAGTTGGCCGTTGCCATCTGAATAGCGTCGCTTTTGGGTGACGACATTGGCAAATTTTGAAACCATTAATTCTTCAGCATAATGACTGTCAGTCGCCAAATAAATTGATCGGTATTGAAATTTTTCTACTTCAACCGCAACCTGAGCAATCAGCTTGTCGATAGGAACTTTTAAATCCGTAAAGCGGATATGAACCCCTAAGGTCTTATCTCCAGCATCTCCAAGCAATTCATCTGCTGTGTTGGTGATTCGCACATTGGGAATTAGGTGATTTCTCAATATCTGACCAAGCACTTTATTACGCCCTAACTTGCGTTGCTCTCTAGATAAATACCGTTTGATACGCCCAAATTTTGATGTGTACGACCAAAACACTTCAGTCTGACCCGCTGTCGGCGTTGACGTTATTGGTGCGCTCAATTTTCTATAAATTAGCGGATTTGAATGTTGTAAGGGGTAATCACAATCTATAATTTTCCTTACAGACCAATCCATTCTGCCGGTCCAGACTAGAGGCCTAATTACGTCTTGATCGGAAATATCAGCAAGTTCTCGCTGTTTAGATATTTGAAATAGTTGGTTTATCGCATTTACCCCAACCGGAGCATAGATCCCATCACACCAGTCGATACACCAATCTCGTTTGGTCGCTTCAGCATAAGCTATCGCCGTTACGGCGGATAACATCCGATTACCTAAACCGCCTTTAGCTTTGATTAATAACATCAGTATCTTAAAGCCGCCTAAAAGGTAATCACGAGTGCTGGCCAATTATCATAGTAATCATTCTCATCGCTGATACAATTAAATTATTCAAATAGAGGCTCCCAAAACCCTCTTTTACACAAAATAAAACTAACATGAGACCCGCCTAGGAAAATGTGGAAACTACAAGCTCTATTGTTCAGCTTTTTAATCCCCAAGGAGTTTAGCATTTTTATAGGCTCGTTAAGTTTGTCTCCGTATAAACTGCTACTAGTCATTCTAACCCCTTGGGTTCTGATAAAACTTTTTACACGGCGTAAGTTTAAATGGCTACCTCTTGATACTGTTGCGCTTATTGTCTGCTGCTGGCCGGCTATCGCACTAATGTTCAATACCGGCATTTCCAGAGCAATTGAAAGCGGAGGAATACTCTTTCTAGAAACCTTTGTTCCATTCTTCATGGCCAGGCTAATGGTTTATAAACACGAACATTTAGTTATGGTCAGCAAGACCTTGTTAATTGTCGCATCGGTAATGGCCATAACCGCGTTGCCTGAAGCGATTACTGGCAAGCCATTTCTCCATAATATAGCGTCAGCCGTAACCGGTAATCCGTTTAGCTATACACCGGAAAACCGCTTAGGTATATGGCGTTCTTATGGTCCTACTGATCACCCTATTATACTTGGCAGTATTTGCGCCGCTGCTTTGCCTCTAGGATTCGCGCTATTTCGGCACGCAAGTATATTTGTCGCTATGACGGGTATTTCATTTTTTGGAGTGATAGCGTCAGCTTCATCTGCGCCACTTTTGTCAATAGTGGCCCAATTCTTATTGTATATATGGTCAAAATTAACTCGAGGTAACCGCAATAAATGGTGGTTACTGATAATTCTGATAGGCTTACTTTACATTTTAATTGACCTGTCCTCAAACCGTGATCCATTTCGAGTTATGTTTAGTTACTTATTGTTTAATGAACATAACGGTTATGTTCGGTACAACATGTGGGTAAATAGTTTCTTCTTAGTGGGCCAGTCGATTCAGTCCGCATTAGTCGGGTATGGTTTCTCCACCGAAATGATGTCATTACTAGACAACATGTTTTGGACACGCTTAATGTCATCATCTGTAGACAGCTACTGGATGGTGATTCTTCTGCGTTATGGTGTGCCCATGCTAGTCTTTAGCGTCCTGATGGTGATTATGGTGTTTCGAGTAAACGTTAAAACTTACCGCCGACACAAACGATCAAAAGAACGAGCGTTAATTCAAGCCTGGCTAATAACCGCTATTAGCCTCAGTTTAGTCGCGTGTACCGTTCATTTTTGGGGCTCGATGGCGAGCCTTTTTTTCGTAGTGTTAGGCGCGACGGCTATGGGGAAGGTTAAGAAACACGGTAAACAAGTTGGCAGCACTACAAAAAGCGATATCAGAATACAAATAGCTACAGGTACGCAAACCAAGCGATTGGGCATTAGGCGCTAATACGTTTATGGGCATATACACTTCGGCGGCAACATGGTCGGGCATTACGCATGCAGGGGTCGTAAGTTCGATGTTGTTACGCAATATCATTTTTGCTCGCTTTCTAAGCCCGATTGACTTTGCCACAGCATTAACATTTGGGCTGATCTTATCGTTATTCGAATACATCAGTAATTTCGGCCATGAAAACCTAATGCAACGGTCGAACTCAGGTGACCAGCGGAGTTTTCAAGCCACGATGCATAGCGCAATGATATTGCGCGGAACAATAGTTGCCCTCATCATCGTTCTAGTGTCACCGTTGATCCCGACTTTACTAGATTTACAGCACAATGAGTTCAACTACGCATATTTAGCAATTGTTCCCTTCATTAATGGTTTTGCCCATCTAGACCATCAGCGATTACATCGTAGACAAATCTACACCGTTACTGCAAAAATTGGTTTGACCGCCGATATTTTGTCAGTATTTGTAGCCCTAACGTGTGTATTAATATGGGACAACTATTGGGCTTTCTATGTTTCATTTTTGTTCAGGCATTCCACTAGCACCCTCTTATCACATCTCTGGGCGCGACGCCCCTACGCTCTAGCACTGGCAACAGAGCATCTTAAATCACTTATTAGTTTTGGATTGCCGCTAATCATCGTCGGCGTATTGAAGTACATTGGCATTGAAGCCGACAAAGCGATCGTGGCTCGTGTTGCCGGTTTAGAAACCTTTGCAGCCTATGTATTAACTCTTATGCTTGTGGTCAATGGCACAAATTTAGTTACCCTAGCGCTATCCAAAATTTTTATTCGTAGAGTTAGTATCGCTGGCGACCACATCGTCGAAACAGTTAAATCAAATGGGATCATTTATTGCTATTTAATTCTGCCTCTAATATTCATCTTAGGCATCCTAGGAGAAGACTTAAACCTACTAATCTTTGGCCAACAATACACAAGAGTTCCGTTCTTGATTTTCACCGTATGTGCAGTCGTCGGCTTGCGGTCATTAAACCAATGGCTTAACCAAACGGTGATAGGCAGTGCGCCCACCACATTAATGCTGATTGCCGATGTGGTGCGTGTATGTACTGCGGTTATTGGCATCAGTTTGGTATACGCCAGTAACGATGTAATCAAAATAGCCGCATCTTTTGGCTTTGCTGAGCTCATGTATTTCATCACCCTTTCAGTACTTATAAATAGAAGGTTCTCAATACTAAAGGTGAGCCTTTTAATATTCGCCATCTATGCGACGTCCATTACAGCGCTCTTTGAACTCTACGCAATAAGCTACCAAAGCTCGCAAACTGTAAAATTGAGCTATACCCTTACAGCATTAACGTTGTTCTACCTTACTTTTTTAACTATTTCATCAACCTGTAGAAAGCAGACCGTTGAATTACTGCGGTTTTTTTCTCATTACATACGTCCCAACTGAGCAAATATTTTGATCGGGTTAATTGATATTAACCAGGGTTATTTAAGGAGCCTCTGATTAAGTATAAACGGCCTCTGTAAGACTTGAAGCGTGCAGCTACTAGGCACCGCTCGAGACTAATGGCCACTTCGTGGGGACCGATAGTCCTTAATGAGAGCGGGAACAACGTAGATGTGCGCTTAAAGCCTTACCCTACGGGGCTTTCAAGC
>Ga0316189_10005628_pt1 | contig 12023 bp, 11 predicted proteins | sample LowCovwburrow_MG_FD_204930 | JGI IMG/M metagenome (GOLD analysis project Ga0316189, IMG submission 204930) | Coastal sediment microbial communities from Maine, United States - Lowes Cove worm burrow | ecosystem: Environmental > Aquatic > Marine > Coastal > Sediment | place: USA: Maine... | reverse complement strand
TTATGACAGAATGGTACATGGGTTAGATCCAGAATTAGAAAAAAAACTAGCGGATGGGATAGCTGAATTCACGGGCATGAAGGGAGCAGATCCAGCGACAAGTAGAGATGCATCGAGATATTACAAGTGGAAAAGCGCGGATGATTTCCTGGATTATAATAATAAGTTTGGAGTAGGTGATAATGGATTATACAAGGTAGTAACGAATTATCTAAATTCAGCAGCGCGAGATATTGCAGTAATGGAAACTATCGGGCCTGAACCATCAAAGATCCAAGCAAATTTAGATGCCATGATGAGAAATGAAAACGTAGCAGGGGTAAAGGAAAGGTCGCATAGAGCATTTCAAGGGGATCTTGCAGGAAAGAAGAGATTGACTGATGATGAGTTGAAAAAAAATAAATTCAAAAGAGAGCCTATATCTTACTTGAAAAAAGAAGCTATAAACGGAGCGTATAGAGTAGTTACGGGAGAGCTTGAGAAATGGGCAGGAGAGCCGTCTTGGTGGTACAATAAACTGACTGGAACGATGGCATGGATCAGGGCAACAACATTAGGAGCTGCAACATTATCAGCAATAAGTGATACGACGGCGTTGATTAAAGTGGCGCGAATGAATAATTTAAGTTCGGTTAATGTTACAAAAAACTATTTGAAGATGATGAATCCATTTAGTAAACAGGATAGAGAGCTGGCAAGAAGAGCAGGGTTTATAGCTGATCATATAATGGGAGAGTCATTATCAGATACAAGGATAGCAGGAGAGAGGTTTGATTCTAAGGTGGCAGGGTTCTTGTCGCGAATGACTAACAAATTAAGCCTTCTGGATGTGCACACAAAATCAATGGAAAATTCTATAGCCATTGAAATGCAAGCAGCATTTGCAGATAAAATAAAAACCAAAAAGAATTGGATAGATTTAGACGAAAACTTTCGAGCAACGCTAGAAGATTTTGACATAAACGAAAGTGATTGGAAGAAACTAAAAACAATGAACCTGCATGATTTAGGAGATGATATCCAAGTGTTAAGAGCGCAGGATATTATTGATTCGCATAAAGATCCAACATTAAGAGCAGAAGAGATTCAGACGCGATTAGAAAAAGAAGTATCGATAAAAGAAGCAGAAGGACAAAAGATTCTACAAGAGGTGGAGTCAAAATATAAAGTGACAAGCGAGATTAATGGTGAGTTGGAAGATGTATTCAACATTATGGCCATAAATGCAGAAAAGAGTCGAAAGGAAATAAATGAATTGATACGACCGGAAATGCAAAAGATAACAGCAAAATTAAAAGAAGTAGGAATAAGGAAGAAGAAGCCCGAAACAATTTTGGAAGAGATAAAAAAGGTGGCACTTAAAAGAGAAGAGGCGCTAGAAAAAATAAAAAAAGCAAAGGCAGAAAAAGGCAATGTGTCAAAAAGAGCAAAGGAGCTGGCACAGGCAGAGTTATTTATAGAGGCGAAAGATTTAGCTAATAAGTATGATGATGTGCTGAATAAAATAAAGCAAGAGGTTGTTAATGATCCAACGGCAATAGTGACATCAATGCTTACAGGTTTCGGATCTAGAAAGGGAACACCAGGGAGAGCAGCAGCGGCGATCGTGGGAATGTATAAATCATTTCCTATCACAATTATGCTTACTCACTTAATGCCATCAATGAAGAGGGCAGCAGGCGGTCTAGGTGAGTTATCCAGAGGTGATGTAAAAGGTCTTAGGAAAATGGACCAGCTAGCATTTATGGTTATAGGCAACACGGTGATGGGAGGTTTAGCGCTTCAATTAAAAGATCTTTCAAAAGGAAGAGAGCCTAGAGATATGAATGATTGGAAATTTTGGAGTGCAGCATTTATGCAGGGCGGCGGTCTAGGGTTGTTTGGTGACTTCGTTTTTTCTGATGCATCAAGATTCGGAAGAGGGATAGGAACGGAGCTAGCAGGTCCGCTAGGTGGTTTAATTAGCGATATAACAGCAGCTACGAAGGGAAATATTCAAAGGGATATAGGCTCCTATTTGGACGGAGAGCAAAAGGAAGTCAATTATGCAAAATCATTCTTAAGGTTAGCGAAGAGAAATATTCCTGCGATAAATTTATGGTACACAAGGCTACCAATTGAAAGACTTTTGCTTGATAATATAGAAAGAATGATTGATCCAAAATTTGATTCGAATGCCATAAAAAAGGCAAATAGGTTTTATAGGAAAACAGGACAGAAAAACTATTGGAGAAAAGGTCAGCCATTGCCGTTTCAATAAAGAGAGATAAGGATGTCAATAACAACAGAAGCAGTGCCAAGAAAAAAAGTAGTAGGAGATGATGCCACTACAGAGATTGCATGTCCTTTTCCAGTAAAGGATGAGACACATGTAGTTGTTCGAAAGATTCTTCAAGATTCAGGGCCACCAGAAACATATGAAACGCTGGTATTAACAACACATTATACAGTTTCTATTAATGCAGTCACAGAGAGTTTTACCGTCACTATCCCAGGAACACTAGTTTCAGGTTATGACTATTTAGTAATGAGAGACACGCCGGATACTCAAGGGTTGGAAATCTCCCAAAGTGAGGGAAGGTTAGATGTAGCAGAATTGGAAGCTGGATATGACAAGTTGACATTATTGTATCAAGAGCTATCCGAGAGAGTTGGTAGGGCCATTAAATTAGCCGTTACATCCGCAGAGACAGATGTAGATATAATTGATCCAGTGGCAGGGAAAATAGTTATAGTAAATGATGCTGCTGATGGTTTAACTATGAGTGAGTTATCGTACTCTGAGCTGCTTACTGCTATCAATGCAGCAGAGGCGGCGGCAGCAGCAAGCGCGGCGGCAGCGGCTTCAAGTTCGGCTAACTCGGCAGCGAGCGCACTGGCAGCATTAGGATCGGCAGAAGATGCCCTAGATTCAGAGAACGAAGCAGCGTTATCAGCTTCTCAGGCGGCGGCGAGTGCAGTGGCAGCGGCGGCGAGTGCGGTGGCAGCAGCAGCAAGTGCGACATCGGTAGAGCCATCTGTGTATGCTACCCAAGATTTAAATAATGGAGACAGTGTTTCTCACAGTGCTTTATTTAATCAAGTAAGACCGATACAAGGAAATGGTGGAGGGATTACACTTTCTACTACGCCTTTCGGTTTAGATCCAACACAATTTAAAAATGGAATGCTAATAACGTTGATATGCCTGAGTGATGCTAATTATGTTGATATTAATCCGACAGATGTACAGTATGGGATTTTAGATCGAAAGGGTTTAATGAGATTGAAAAGAGGTGACAAGTACCAATTAATGTACTTAACATCAATCGAAAGATGGATAGGATTTAGGAGCTAACTAAAATGAAAAACATTCTACAAATTATTTTCCTATTTATTGCAGCGATAAGTATTGGACGAGCAGGAACAGAATTTTTTGAGACATGGACTACGGATTTCCCCTCACAAGATCTAACAATTACACCTACTGGTGATTTAAATATTTCCACGCTATCAGATGGGACGATGGCCATAAATGGAACTACGGTAGGTACACATCCAGTTCTTATTTCAGGAAATCAAGTATACACATCTGCACAGGATTTAGAGCTGGCACCGGACGGCGATCTAGTAATGGTTCCAGTTGGTGATTCAGTAATAAGCAGCAATCTAAGAATAACCAATAATAATGAATTAAGGCTGGAGAGTGTTTCGGGGAACTATGCAGCGATTAAAGTCTCAGCAAATATTTCCCCAAATCAAACATATGTGCTTCCCGATCAAGACGGAACTAATGGCCAGGTTTTAAGCACGGATGGAACGGGCATACTTTCATTTATTGATGGGGGAGATAGCATTGATCCCAGTGTCGTAGATGGCGCTATCTTGTTTGCAGAGAGTAGTGCGATAAGTGGCAACGAAGCAGTGTTGAATTTTGATACCGCTAACGAGTATCTAGGAGTGGGTACAAATACGCCAGTGTCGAGAGTTCATGCAGCAGGAACAGGACAAGCAACAGGATCAATTACTGTTAGTAGACATTCAGATAATCTAAATAGCCCTTTTCTGTTTATACAAAAATCAAGAGGAACAGAAGCAGTTCCAGTGAGAGTGAATTCAAATGACGTTATTGGAACATTGGCGTTTAGGGGTTTCAATGCTGCTAATTATACTTATGGATCAAAAATAGAATCAAGGGCAAAGGAAAACTACACTGGTTCTACCTCTGCCACCGATATGGGTTTTTATATAAGGCAATCAGGTGCAGGTGCACCAGTAGAATCATTGACATTAAATGATGATATTACAGCAGATTTTGCTAGCGATGTAACTGCCACAGGCACTATAACGGGCGATGATATTGCATCAACAGCGCTAACCGGAGGAAAGGTATTAATATCCAGTGGGAATAGTATCTCTGAGTCAGTAGTAACAACATCTGAATTATTGCTACTCTCTGGATCGACAGGTTTAGCAGGAGCAAATGGACTAGCAGGAGAAATTGCGTTCTTTGATGGAACATCTGATTTAATCGGAGAGACGAATCTAAGTTATGTCAGCTCAACAAATACGTTTGTCGTATCAGGGGCAGCGGAAATTGATTTGTTAACATTTGACAGTGATACTATCGCAGCATCATCAGGTGATGTAGGAATATCTAATAGTAGATTAACGATCAAGACAGAAAACGAGTTAAGACTAGAAGATGCAACGGGTGGTGAATATGTTGCACTTAAGGCACCTACAACAGTGTCAGCAAATCAGACATATGTGCTACCGGATGCAGATGGGGTTAATGGCCAGGCATTAACAACGGATGGAGCAGGTAACTTAAATTGGAGTAACTCAGGATCATTTAGTTTTACAGCGTCTAATGACAATAGATTGTTAAGGTCTGACACCGTTGATGGAAATGAAGTTCAAGAATCAGGTATAACAGTTGATGATACCGATGCGATTACAGGTGTCACGGTCTTAAGCCTAGAGGGATCGTCTCTTATAAACCTTCAAGAGATATCAACGCCATCTACTCCTGTGTCACCAAATGTTAGGGTGTATGTTGATTCAACAGAGCAGTTATTGGCCACAAAAGATTCAGATGGGGATGTAATACTTTATGGAAAAGGGATTGGTGGAACTAGGTTAAATCTAATTGACGATGGTTCCTTTGAAAGAAAAATCGACCAGGGAACTTGCACATCATGTACAGCAACGAATGAAACATCAGAAGTGTTACCAACAGATAACAATGCAAGATCTTTAAAACTGGCATTCTCTGCATCGAGTGGAGACTATACGATTACTGAGACTACAGGTGCGCAGTATAGTGGTGTAGACATGATTGCAAGGTGCTGGATTAAAACCAGCGCCGCTGATATTACATTCCAGGTTCATGCAAACGGCACTGTAATTTCTGGCTTATCCCAGACCGTATCAAGTGGTGACAAATGGGGCTACTACTTAATTCCATTTACCGCAAACACAACAAGTAACGCAATTGTAATTAATGCAGCTACTTCTATTACTGATGATGTTTATGTTGATGAATGTTACCTAGGTGCAGACAATGGAGAAGGGTTAAAGGTAGGGAGCCCTAACAGTAAAACAGTATCCTACACTCCAACGATAACTGGTTTCGGTACAGGTGGAACGGCTCCTACTTCTGTTAATGTATTCTACTCTATAGAGGCAGATAAATTAGTAATAGAAGGTACTTTTACAGCAGGCACCCCAACGGCAACAGAAGGGCAGGTATCCCTGCCCGTTATAAATGGGGATCAGATGACTATCGGAGCCACTAAAGTTCCCGTAGTGAGAGTGGTAGGGTGGGGAGGCAGAGCAGTAAGCACAGCTTCGGCTACTAAAAGCTGGAATGCCTTAGCCGAGAGTGGTGATACATTTATAAATTTTGCTATTAATCATTACGCTTCTGGCGATAATCCTTTAACTCCAGTCAATGGCAGCAGTTTAGTCGGTGCCGGAGAGGGAGTTTATTTTTATGCAAAAATACCAATGGACAGCTTATCCAGTTCAACTCATTTTCTAACTCAGAGATATAATTGGGAAGTGAATGCAAATATTAGTGGAGCAAACCCAAGTTTAGGTACTTCGAGTCAATCAAGTTACACTGGCATTACAGATGGATCGCTGACACTTACGAATAATACATCACAAAGCAATGTTGCAATCGCTTGTAGTTCAACAGAAGAGGCGACAATAGGAGATACTACATGTACTGGGAATGAGTCAGTTGGTATCACTTTCGATGGTTGGTCTGGCAGGGTACAAGCGTGTGCCAGCTTCGCTCATTCTGTTGATGCTAATGCGACGGGTATCGTAAATGCAGCGTTTCAGCTAGTGAAAACAGGGAATGCTGATCAAACAATTTCAACAGAAGGGCATGAGAGAATACAATCTAGTCCCGACGGTTCCTCTGCAACAGCTCAGACAGCCACACATCCAGTTAAAGTTTGTGGTGCTTTTGATGTAGACGGGAAAACAACAGTAAGGCTTTTTTACGAACAGAGTGTAGCGGCGACGATTACAAGTAACACTGTGCTTGCAGATGCGAGTGCAGGTACAGGCCAAAGAGATATTCATTGGAGTGTTATTCCAATAACAGGAGTTATGAGAGCAGACGTAAATGGTCTTTCAGAGGCGGTAGACATGACTAGTAGTGGATCGTTTACTGGGGGGTCATTTCTAGTAAGGAGGATTGGTAAGCAGGTTACTATTTCTGGACTAACAGATCCAACGCATGCATCGTCTAATAATCCTATAAGTGCTGCAGGGCTAGTTCCTTCCTGGGCGACACCAGCCTCAAGAAAAATAAATGTTTATACTATTGGAACATCTGAGGCTAGGCGTGTCGATATTGACACAACTGGAACAATTGAGTTTTCGTATTACACAAGCGCCTTTGCTTTAACCAGTTTAACGTCAGCAGGGTCTAGTTTTAATATTACTTACAATGTGGAATAAAAACCGATAGGAGAATATATGAAATTTTTAAGTATTTTAATTTTACTAGTGTCTTTTACTGTTCAAGCAGAGAGGGTGCAGATACGAAAGTCTCTTTTGGAAGTAGCGGAGTTAAACTCGGTTAGGGCCAAACAAACTGCAATTTGTAACAGCTTTAATAGTGCTACGGATAAAGCGACATGCAACTCAGCGGTGGACAGTATTGTGTCCGCAAGGGTTCAAACCTTGGCAGGGGGCTATATCAATGATCATATCGACAAAGCCTCTGACACCCTTAAGGACCAGATTAGAGAGGAGAAGTGTGTGAAAACTTACCAACTCCGCTTGGATGATTTGTTGGTGCCTTACACGGGAACAGAGACATGCTTAGAATTAGAAACTCTTTACGAACTTAATAAGCCTGCACCGGTAGGCTCCGGTTCTTAGTTTATTTAATCGAAGGTTTTTTATGAGATTAAATTTCAATGTAGATGCAATTTTAGAAAAGATAGTAGCAGTAATTGTGATTAGTTCGGGCGCTATTATCATTGGTGCTATTATTGAATACCCACAATTAAAATCTCAAGTGTCTAAAAACACAGAGATAACTACGATTGCTGGTAAGATATTGTGTCAATATGCGATTAGGGATAAACTAGAAGAGGCTAAAGATATTTGTAGTGGGTTTATAAAATAGCAAAGGAATGCACATGCATAAGTTTAGAACATTTATTTATTTTACGTTTGTTTTATATTTCATTTTATTATTTAAGGCATTCGCCTACGCACAGGTGATGCCGGAAAATCCAGACGAAGCAAAATTAATCATGGATCTAGTAACCAATTATAAAAGCATGGGGAGTGTAGCACTTGCCATGACCAGCATTACACTGTTGGTACAGTTTTTAAAATGGGCAGTCTTAAAAGATTTCTACGAGGCACTAGGGAAGAAGATAGGAGACGGGAAGGTAAAAGTCATTAAGCAGTTGTCAGTGTATGTTCTAGGATTAGCCTATTCCGTATTGTTCTTAATTAAAAATGGTACACCGTGGGCCCATGCATTCATGGGAGTGCTTGTGGGTGGCGGTGCAATCAACATTTATAATCTAGTTAAGCCTCTATGGAAGAAGTATGAATCAAGTAACTCTTAAGCTGATCGGTGGAATAATATTAGAAGGCTTGAAGATATGGAGCATGGAGCGTGCCAGAAAATTCAAGAAGGATCATCACCAAGCACTTAAAGAATTAGACAATGCGATCAATAATTACTTCCCGATATATACCGACGCAGAAAGAAACATAGCAGAAGAAGAACTAGACAGAATGCTAGAGGCTTATCATGTGGAGCAAAAGAAACAAAATGAAAATATCCTTAATAACAATTCTAATACTTAGCGCATCTTGCTCATCTGCCAGAGAAAAAGAATGGTACATAAATGATGTAGCAAAAGAAAAAAGACGATGGAGATACTGCGACAAATCAAAGGACGGGGAAGAGTTCCATCATAAAGGGATTTGTTATATTTCAAGACGATGTTATAAAAAGTGGACAGGCAAAGAGAAATGCGAAAGACTTCCCATGATCTGTAAATGGGGAGACATAGAATGCCTCAAGCAAAACAATTGGCCATCAATTAGAAAGATGTAAATTAATATTTAACAGTAAATCAAGGGGGAGTTATGAAGCATTTAATTTTAGTGGCACTACTAGCATTTTCAGGATGCAGCACCTTTAAGCAAAAGGTCGTAGAGAAAACTACAGCAGCAGTAAAGACAGGTGCAAAGAAGTACTTGAAATGTTCAACGGGAGATGCAGCAGCTCATGATGTTGAAAAGCTTTTGAATAAGTTTTTAAAAACAGATGGTGGTGGACAAGAGGATGCTAAGAGTATCGGGGAAGATGTTTGCGTGTACGGTACAGGTCTAGTGCTTCCGTTGTTAGTTGACTTAGGAAATAAGAAGTTGCCTGAGACATGGAAAGCAGATGGCTGTACCCTGGAGAACGCAGGAGAAGATCTTAAAGAGCTAAGTAAGAAATTATGCGGATTGATTCCGTAGTATTGTATGTCATTGTTTTCGGGTGCCATAGGTGCCATAACGGGCAGAAATAGCACAAAAGAAATATACAAAAAACCGCTTCGTTATTATTTCGGGGCGGCTTTTTTTATATTAATATTTTATTCAATACGAATCTGCTCAAAAATAAAAAAGTTTTTAAAAAACCTGCAAACCAATGACAGGGCATTAACTCACTTTTGGGGAGGGATGCTTTTAGTTGGAGTTTTTTATTTTAGAAATGATAGAGGGGTAGCAATATCACATGCGAAAAACATGCTATTCCTTTTCACTTCTTTTGGTTCGGCGATAATCTTTGGAATCAAAGATGTTTCGTTGCGACTAAGAATTTTAATTGCCGTAATATTATCTCTTTCGTTTTTTAATATGTGGAACGTAGGTTCATTTGTGGGAATCTTTAAGTTTGTAAACATATCAGCAGGTGCGATCTTATACATCCAAGCAAAGAGGTTTAATTTCAATACAGTGAAACGGTATGTGGCGTTGATTGGTACACTGGCAGGAGCATCGATACTCTTGGGGTATTTAAAAATAGATTACTATGACATTGTAACAAACACCTATTATATGTCTGGTGGAAAGCTACAACGAAAGACTGAGTGGGTACAGAATTTCCATGGCCTGTTAAATGGAGTGGGGCACACTGGATTACTTGCGGCGCTGGGCACGGTCATAGGGGGATGGTTTAGTATTTTGATCGGAATACTGGCAACGCTCAAGATTGCAAGTATAGGGACTGTAACACCATTCCTTGCATTATCAGGGGGGCTAGGGTGGAGAGTCATAACCAGTAAAGGGTTAAGGTGCAGAGAGATATTAATTTGCTGGATACTCATTACTGGAGGCTTGGCATATCAAGCAAATAATCAAGATATAAACAACGTAGTAAAAAGAGAAGTTAAGCAAATGGATGAAAGTATTAGATGGAAGTTGTGGAAGGAAGTATGGAGAGCATCAGAACAAGATAAATTTAAGTGGAAAGGTCGAGGGCTAGGTTTTTTTCATGATGCTATGAGACATAAAGAGAGAGCACTGGGTGCTAGGGGTGTTAAGTTTATACCATGGAATACACCTCACAATTCGTTCTTGGGCGTAAAATACGCATTTGGATACATTGGGCTAGGGTTGTTTCTAATGGTGCTTATAAGGGCGCTGGTGATTTCATTTGGTAGTGTGTATTCAGGTGGAGTGATAGTGTTTATAATTAGTGCTTGTACTTGGTTTCCTTTACATGTTGAAATACTCGGACCAATTGCTATAATCATTTTATCAATATCCAATGAGAGGGGAGTACGAAATGCGTAAAACTTTTAAAACTTTATTTTTTCTATCAATGTTTGCGGTAAGCACCGTTGCGATGGCGACGAGAACACCGTACACGAGAGATGCTAATGCAAGATTCACAACGATTGAGACTGATGTAACAGTCTTGGAGTCGGGAGAGTTGTCGTTAAAGCTGCCTATTAATTTCGCTGTAACTAATGTTGCATCAGGGCAGTCACAGGCATTAACAGGGACGGTGCCAGCAGGTGCATTAATTACATCGGTGTCGGTATTTGTGGATGAAACGGTTTCGGGTACTACGACACTTGCGTTCTCGTGCGAATCAAGTGGAGATTTAGATGCAGCGATAGATTTAAGTGGCGTCTCTCAGTATGGGGTAAGTCCAGGGGTTCCAAGACCAAACGACGAGACTACATGGGTTTATACATCAGCGCTGTGTACACCTTACGTAGAGGCTGGGTCTGGTACGGACCATGTGTTGGGAAGGCTGGTTTATTTACTTGGATATATCTTACCTGAATGATTCATAATCAAATCTACTTAAAAGAATCTGAAAACGAGAAGGACAGTGTACAAATCACTGACCTTCTTTTTTTATCTCCAGGGATGAAGATAATTTTAGGGATTGCTCATATGTCAGCCGAGTACCTGGGTAAGAGATTAATTTTATCAAGCCTTATTAACGACAGGGAAGACGCAAATCCATTAACTGATACCCACGCAAGAGGTGATGGGATAGACATACGAATATGGGGATGGAGCCTAGCAAAGAAAAGATATTTCGTAAGCTTGGTTAATGAACTTGTACCAGAAAAGCTAAAGCCAGCAGGCAAGCAAGCAGCAGTATTAGAAGAAGATCATATACATCTCCAGTGCCGAGCAGGTGCAAAAATATTTGCCTTAACACCAACAAAATCAGCCTTTTAGATATTTGACATTGAGAAGTCCTTAATTATATAAAGTCCCTACTTCGTATTCCATAACGGGGTTTTAAGTAGAGAGAGGGAAGTCGGATGTGGAAGATTTCCCCCTCTCGTTTTAAAGGGGCAGATATAGTGAGTGTGATTCATAAAAGAAAACACAAGTCTAATTATAACGATCCAGCATGGGGGAAATTAACCATACGTAGAGGTAACGGGGAATACTCATGGAGGAATACAACATGGTGTAATTTACAAGCCATTGCAGTTTCTCATTTTTGGAAAGATGTAAACTGCAAAAAATGCTTAAGTAAAAAAGGGAAATAAAAAATGCAACTACCAGGAAATGTGCAGAAGATACTTAGTATTGAAGATTTGGGAAAGCTTATGGCCATGCTAGAGGGGGCAGGAGTAAGGGTAAAGGTAGAAGGGTTTATCATAGAGCCAATAGGACTAGAGCCAGGCGTAAGAGTGATAGTTAATTCAATATCAGGGTTTAAAGGTGAAGCTCAAGAGGTAAGAATATCCAGTACATGCACCACAGGCGATATAATGAAAGCAGTTAGAGACGGAGTCAAGGCTCTTTGGGAAAGTACTAGAAATACAGAGGCTAAGGAGGCTTGGGAGGTATGAGTAAAAGACTACCAACACACGTAAGGAAATTTCTAAACCTGAAAACAGGCGAGATTATTTCGTGCATTCAATGGCAAGGCGATAACTTTAAAGTGATGCAAAAATTCTGCTTGGGTCAAAATGTGCGAATAGTAAAAGATCCATGCACTGGTGTAGATAGCTTGTGGGTTA
>Ga0316189_10005627_pt1 | contig 12023 bp, 13 predicted proteins | sample LowCovwburrow_MG_FD_204930 | JGI IMG/M metagenome (GOLD analysis project Ga0316189, IMG submission 204930) | Coastal sediment microbial communities from Maine, United States - Lowes Cove worm burrow | ecosystem: Environmental > Aquatic > Marine > Coastal > Sediment | place: USA: Maine... | reverse complement strand
AGGTGATAAAGCTACCGTTTGCGGTGTGCCGTTTTTTGTTTCTTTGATACGCCATTCTGCACGAGCAAAATTAATGTCTTGCCATTTCATTGACAAAACATTGGCGCGCCTGGCACCAGTCAGCAACGATAGCGATACATAGTCGCGAATTGCTTCATTCGGCTCTTCTGATAGTGCCTGAAAAAAACGCGGCAACTCGTCGCCCTGTAAGAATCTGTCCCTGCTTTTTTCCCGATTTCGTTTTATTCCCGTAGCTGGGTTATGCTCCCATAAGCCCACCGAAATAGCCCAGCCAAAGATACTGGATAACAAAGCCAATACTCGATTAGCTGTAATGCTATGCCCTGCTTTGGTTATACTGCTATGGATTAAAGCAATGTCACTACGATCAATGGTCGATAGCTTCTTTTTGCCCAGCGGGCTTTTAAGATAGGTTTTGTATTTTGATTCATCTTCGCGCCAAGTTCTTTTTCTAGGCTTTGAATGCCGTTCCAAATACTCAGCAAATAAATCGCCAAAGGTTAATTCAGCTTTCTGTCCGCGTTTTACTTCAGCTGGGTTTTTGCCTTCTGCAATCTCGTAGATTATTTCTTTTGTTTTGCGCCTTGCCTGCTCAATTGTTATGTCGGGATAACGACCAATAGTGATCCGTTCGGGACTTCCACCTTTGATACGTCGATTAACAAAAAAGGTTTTCACGCTAGTTATACGAATCTGCAAACCTTGTGTATCTGTATCGTGATAAACGTCGCGCTTGCCAGATTCAGGGATCGGCAATGCTTCAATACTTTTTTTGGTGAAATTGAATTTTTTATCCATGCCTACCTCGCTGGTGCCACGCTAGTGCCACGGTAAAGGTGAATTTAGAGGTATTTTAATGTAATTTAATTAACCTTAGTTTAGTATAACATGACTGTTTATAAAGGATAGTTAACGTTTATTAATATTGGAGAAATAGTAGAAATACGGACTTTTAATCCGTTGGTCCAGGGTTCGAATCCCTGACGGCCTACCAAATAGAACAAGCACTTAGCTCAATATGAGTTAGGTGCTTTTTTTCTGGTGCCACACCAGTGCCACGTTGCAAATAAATGACAAGCAATAAAAAAACCTGCCCAAGGCAGGTTAAATTTATATTCTATTAAGCCTGGTCAACAAGTCTCAGCAAGCCGATTTAAGGCAATATGTTCCTGATCACTGTAGCGCAGCAGTCCGTATTTATCCTTTACACGCTCCCACCGCTTCCCATATTCACACCAGTATTCTTTTAAAGGTGGCAACCATTCATGTGGTGCCTGGCCTGATTTAGATTGATTGGTCGAATCATTAACAACAAGAAGATTATCAAAGTCATTAGCAAAGGCTCTACGCTGCGCCCTTGTCCAGTTAGCTGCACCATGTCTGTGAGCATGTGCAAGCGGTACTATATGGTCTATGTCAACGTCTGAGGCTTTGGGTACTGCCAAGTTAACTCTCATAAGGCGGCGCCCAACACTGGAGTTGTCGTCTTTACGTGCTAAGGTATAATCGATGCGATGTTCGTGATGGCAATTGTTAAATTAACTTTGGCGCTTCTTCGCCTTGATGAGCGAATAGATTATTTAAAATTGGTTATAAGCAACCAAAGAAAAACATTTTTTTAAATCGCGGTGAATTATTGTCTATCGAAGTTATTTATTTCTTCCATTGCCTCAATGGCTAAAATGATATCTTCCAAACAAGCTGAATCAAGGAGCTTCCCTTCGGGACTCCTCCTTGACGCAGCTTGTTATGCAGGTATTTTCTCAGCATGAGCAATGGAATATTTCTCGATAGACTATCGGATTTATAAATTGACTCGTTACTTTGCTCACTAACAAAAACGAGGAATAACCTATTTTTTTATGCTGTTTTACGGCAGAGAATTATTAGGCTATTGACGGGGGCAGGCTAATGGGTGACTCCTTCGATTTAATCAGCATACATCAAACCTAAGCAAAATAAAGCTTCAAACGACGTGATTTCAATGTCCTTGCTTGAGCTTTTTCATGTTTTCCATTAGTCGGTGCCATGCGTAGACAATCTGGATCCGAATAAGACTGCTATTCAGATCGCTGTCGCCAAACACATTGGAGCTGTAACTGGTGCGCATGGTGAGGCTGTCCGTCACTTGATAGTTCAAGGTAAAACCAAGATTCCCAACGGCGAGCTTGTCCCCCACGTTAATTCCATTGATTTCTGACTGGAAACCGCTGCGGTAAAGCAGATCAAGGGAGCCGAAAAAGCTTCTGGTGAAATCATGGGTCAGATGCGCTTCGATTTGCCACAGGGGATCGTTTTCCAGTTTCTGTCCCATAAAGTCGTCGTTTTCAGCGAAAATCCAGACCGATGGAGTCAGCTCAAAACTCGACCTGTAGCCGGGAGCAAACGCACCAAAATGGTATTTGATAGGCAGGCCGAGACGGCCATACCATCGGTTTAGACCCATATTCACCAAATCGTTTTTGTTGTACTGACCGATTGGAACCGCCAGTAATACCGCAGCGTCGAGGGTCAGGGTCGGTTCGTAATTCACCAGATCGACGGTACTCTTAAGCTGTGAGGTACCAAAAAGGTTAACATTAAACTGCACGCTGGGGTCAGCGAACCCTGAGGCAGACTGACTCAGGGAGGTCCCTGGTGTCACCTGCGGGGGTAAAAAACCTGACGGTACGTTATTGGTGTTGGCATCGAGATCGACACTACCCCCGGCGACGTTAATGGCAAGCGACGACGCTCGATTGAACAGCGTTAAGTGGCGGGCAAAGTTGGCAATCATGACATTGGCCTTGGTGTCCGCATTCGGATAGATAAAATGGCTTGGGTCGAACTGTTGGGTGCCGGAGGCTTTCATATTCAAGTTTAGATACTGGAAGGAAACCACATTTGTGCCATCCCTTCCCTTCCAGTAGGCTCGTGCACCATCGTCTACGGCAAGGGCCAGTCCACTGTACGATAAGATAATCGCCAGGGTTGCAAAAAAGGCCCATAACCGGGTAAGTCTGATTCCTGATTTCATCAGTACAGTCTCCTTATTGATTCATAAGTTCGATAAGCTTTTTATAGGGAAGCGCTTCCAAACCACGAAAAGGCGGGTAGCTATCAAACTCCGGCACCGCATCGGGAAGTGCTTTTCTCGCTCTTTCAAAGGGCGACCTTTCTCCAATGATCACCCCATTCATCTGCACATACTCATCCCACAAAGCCACAAGTTTTTTCTTTTTCTCGGGGAACTTGTCGGATAGGTCATACTGCTCGCCAGGATCCTCAGCAAGGTTGAACAACTGCCAGTCGTAAGTCCCGAAAGGTCGATAAAGCAAGCTGATCTTCCAGTCCCCCTGGCGAATCGCCCTGTTGTTAAACAGCTCCCAACCCAGCCAGTCATCTGAGGTTCGGGGTGACTGGGTCCGTCCTGCAAGCATTCCCACCCAGGACTTGCCCTGCACAGGGGCGATTTCACGCCCCTTGTAGGTAGAGGGATGCTGGATGCCGGCCAGTTCCAACACAGTCGGGACAATGTCCATAACATGAAGAATGGCCTCTTTATTGAGCTTGCCGGCGCCCTGGACGCCGGGGCCGCTGACGATCAGCGGCGAGCGAATACCGCCTTCTGATACCCACCCTTTGTAAATCCGAAAGGGCGCCATGGATACTTGCGCCCATGCCGGCCCATACTCGGCATAGGTGCCCTTGCGGCCCAGGGAGTTGTGCCCATCTTCGGCAAAATTGTTCATGGCATGGAGAAACCCCATAGAGCCCACTTGCCCTGCTACCATTGCTCTTAAATCGTTTCCTTCGGCCCCGTTGTCGGAGATGAAGATAACGACGGTGTTGTCGTACTCGCCGATCTTTTTAAGATAATCAAATACCCGCCCGATCTGATCGTCCATGTATTCAACCATCCCGGCGTAAAGCTCCATCTTTCGGCCCTGCATCACGCGCACTGCGGGCGTGAGTGCCGTGGACCTCGGCAGGAAATAAAGGCGGTCAGCGGCATTGGCGCCTTGGTCCACGATGCCAAGTTCCTGCATGCGCGCCAGGCGCTGCTGGCGGATCCCATCCCATCCTTCGTCATAGCGGTTCTTGTAGCGGCGCAACCAGTCATCCGGCAGATGCAGCGGGCCATGGGGGGCCGTAAATGCCATGTAGGCGAAGAAGGGCTTGCCGTCCTGGCGGCCCTCTTCAATGAACTGGATAGTTTTGTCAGTGTAGTGTTTGGTTGAATAGAAACCCTTAGGCAGTTTCTCGAGGGGGCGCCCGTCTTCTGTGTACGGGGCCTTCGGTATCTGCCATTCAACGTTCCACTGGTCGTCGAAGTGGCTCCCCCCGCCCACAAGCAACGAGAAATCACGCTCGAAACCACGGGCGTGCGGAATCTGGTCCGGCTTAAGGCCCAGATGCCATTTCCCGGCCATGTAGGTGTGATAGCCGTTGTCGCGTAGCAGCTCGGCGACCGTAGCCACGCGTTTGTTGAGCACACCTTCGTAACCGGGTTTCCCCACCTGGTTAGGCGCATTTAACTCGCCCATGTTACCCAGGCCGGCAACGTGGTTGTCCGTTCCGCTGAGCAGCATGGACCGGGTGACCGAGCAGGTTGGAGACACGTAAAAGTTGGTGTAGCGCACACCCTTCTGCGCCAGATTGTCCAATACCGGTGTGTTGATTTCGCCTCCATAACTTCCCAGGTCAGAGTATCCAAGGTCATCTGCGACAATGAGGAGGAAGTTGGGGCGTTTGTTCGGCTGAGCGGCCGCGTCAGTTCCAGTGATGGAAAGACCTGCTAACGCGATAAGTAACGAAACGAGGCCGCCACGAATATTAGGCCCGGCCATGGTGAAGCCCTCCTTGGCTCTGATCGCTACGGCGGCAATTATGCGTGTGATAATGTGTATTTCCATGACTATCCTCCTATGCTCGAACAAGAATCTGGACAATTTTCTCCCCTGGAAAAAACTTGCCCGATAATTAAAGCTTGTGCAGTGATTCAATTTACCTGAATTCAAGTCATAGGTGTATAACTGTAAATAGCGGAGTAATAATGTACTATTGAAGCGCACTGATTTTTTTGCGGCTATTTCTATGGTTTTTTTATCTTTAACCTGTGCAAAATTTTGCACAGGTTGTAAGTCAGTACGCCGCCCCTTACGATTACCAATCTCTTCTTCAACCGCTTTAGCAATCTTAACCCGCTCTGACTGGGTAAAATCTTTTCTAACCTCATTTTCTGCATATTCGCCAATAAGAATCGAATCAATATCAATAATCCGTGCTGGGATCGTATCCAGCCCAAGGTGTTGAAATGCCTTAACACGGCGACCGCCGCAAATTAATTGTTAAGGTAACCCAAATAACATTACTCAAAGTTTTAACGTCCTTATACGGCCTCTAGTGCGTTGGTTATTTGCCCAACATTTGATTTAATTCGTGTTCGTCAACATAAACATAGATCGGCCTACGCTTTACACCTGGATTACCATCAATACGCCATGTCTTGGTTTGGGTTACATCTAGATTTTGCCTCCGCCATCCTTTGGCCGCTTCAATGGAATGAGTGGGCATACCTCTATACATTAGCTTGTAGACCATTTGGCGGGATATACCTAAGCTGCGTGCTAATTCTGATTTATTCATTGTGTAAAATTGTGAGTTTGTTAACTGTCAACCCATTTCAGATTTTGGTTAGCTAGATTTTGTGCGGGGTCGCATATGCCCCCACAACATAAACGCTTGATAGGACCCGTAACACTTTAATTGTCAGCTCTGTGACTGATATCTATACGACTGTAGCAAATAACAATTGCATGGTCTGGCAACTTATAACCGTTTTCTTCTTTGAATCGTTGCTTTCGCTGATCTAATGTTTCTTCGTCGTTAAAATAACAAATAACTGTTGGCGCTCTTTGTCCAAATCGATCCTCAAGTCGGCCTATCCGTGATTCAAGATTTTTACTCATACCCTAGACCACCATCCTTTATACATTTGCCGTTTTCCCATACCGCATAGCCATCGTACTGAGATACAACACCTAAACGCGCTACACTTTTTTTCAACTCATCAATCTCGGCTAGCCGTTCAATCCGGTCATTGTCATCTTTGTCCGGGTGCCACACCACAACGAAAATGTCTTTGTTGAATCGAATTTTTTTCCAGTCATCAGGCTCCAGCCGATATCTATAAATTAGCTTTTCATTAAACCCAAACTGGCTCTCCAGCTTATGCAGTCTGCCTTTAAGGTTTGTCATTTATTTGCTTCTCCAATGCTAATTGGTTGCTCTCACAATTTTTAGCACCGGTGCGTTTGCTAGCAATTCAAACCCGTGCTGATTCTTATACTGCTCCTTTGCTTCTTCAAACGTCTGATCGCTTTCACTATAAATAAGAATGGGTGGTGGCGTTACTTGCCCGGATTGTTTTTCGAGTTTATTTATCCTATTTCTGAGCACTGCTGTCATTTAATTTCTCCAATGCTATGATTCTTTCTTCAAGCTCTGAGTCACGGATCATGTTGCTGATTGAGATCAGCATATAAACAAGCCTGGTGGCTTCCTGTGCCGGTATATCACCACGCCTTGCTTCTGCATATACCGCCGCCATTTCACGCCTGACTTCTTTGAGATTGCCTAATCTTAGTCGTTTAGATTTGCAGGGGGTAGGGCTAGCAACTATTACTTGCCCTTCAATAGTTTTATCGCGGTTTTCGTTGCCACTCATGTTTGGCTTACCCGATTATTTGCGTCATTGCAATGAACCATTATCAATCATCTCAATAAGTAAAAACGGATCGTGCCTATCCTTGGGTATTGTCATTTCAAATGCAGCCACGCTACGTATTGCAATGGTCAGAATTACATTGTCCGGGTCGGTTGTGGTGTCGGTGACATAGACCCGCTGCTTATCTGGATTTTCTGCCAGCTTGTTTAAAGCTTTCTGCCTTCTGCTTTCGGCTTGCAACTCTTTGAGAATCGCTGGTTTGTGTTTTTGCAATCTCTGGATTAATTCTTCGGTTACTTTTTCAGCTGGCGATAATTCAAGATATTCACCATCGGCTTTAACTTCAAAATTGTTTTCACGTAAATATTCAATAATCTCGATTGCTTTCATGTTTAAACTCTAACCCCTTCAGAAAAACTTTTTTTCTCAGCAAATTCTTTTGAAAAGGACATTCCCGACATTCCCACATTCCCAAGATCAATTCTTTTGACAGTCACTGGAAAACCTTGCGATTTACCGATCCTTTCCTTTTTCTTGCCAATAGTCACGTGCAAACCGAAACGTGCCAACGCAGGCGACTGCCGCCTTAATACTTCCGTTAACCCTCTTGCGGATTTTGGCCAACTTTCAGAATCGTGCTTGTGATCATTGGTTAGCCTTTCCAATAAAGTTTTGGCCGTCCCGTAAAATATTTGACCTGGCGCGGCGTATACTTCAGCCATTTCAATGATAGCTAGCGCCGCTGGTGAAGATTCCACCGCACGGCTAATGCCTTCGTCCAGGTTGGCTCGGTAAAGTTTTGTAAATTCACCGCTGGATTTACCTTGCGCCTGCATCATGGCTTCACCAAGCCGTGTAAAATCGGCCATTCGTGGTGGATTGGTTAGTTTTACGTGTGGGATTTGCTGCAACGTTTCTACAAAAAGATCAAGAAGTCCGCCGAATATTGCAGGCATCGCAGCTTCCCATTCCTTTTGAATTGCAACTTCTTCTTTGTAGGCAATCTGTGGCAGCTCTAGACAAACCGCCCGGTCAGTTAAATCCTGCGCGGTGATTACATTTGGTATGCTGTTGATAATAACGGGCCGTTTAGCATCTATTACTGTTTCATCGTCATCAGAATAAAGTGTACGTGAAGCAAAGCCGCCGCCCGTTGCAAGCGTACAAAAAGCGTCTTGTGTCTGTGCACTTAAGTGTGACAGATTTTCATAACTTATCAACCAGTTACATCCAGCACTTACAAAGATATCCTGTGTTGATTTCGGTGCAGATCGAAGATTGACCGCATTATTATCGACAAGCTGACGGATTTTGTTTTGCGTGCTTGACTTGGCGCTGCCTTGTGTACCATTCAAAGAAAGGACTGGTTTTGGTGTTTCGCTTCTGAATGATTCAAGCATCCACGCTAATAATAACGGTCGGTCGTTTTCATCTACATTGACAAATTTCCACAACAAATCCAGATTGCCGCCGCTTCTTGGTATTGGCAATGGCTGCATTGCTGCTGGTTTCCAAAACTTTACTGACGGATCGTTAACAATAAGCCAGCCTGTTGAAGAAACTTCAACGACCCGTAATTGCTCGTCCGCCAGGAATATATAGTGGCCGTCGTTATTGTCTGCTACACGTAGATAAATCCGTTGCTTCTTGCCGTCATATTTTGCAATGCCAGACAATGCAAACTTGGCTTGTTTTATTGCAGCTTCGCTCGCTGATTGTCCAGTTGCGGCATAATATTTGTAGCTCAACCAGTCAACAAACTGCTTGCCATTAATCGCCATAGTCTCTTGAATGCCATCAATATCCACCGTAACGTAACCACGCTCGGTTTTGCCGTCATAAAACAGCTTGCCATTCTGAGTAACGATTTCAATCAATTCAGAAGCAACATTATCGCCACCACTTCCACCTTCTTTTGAGTCTGATGATTCATCAATATGGGACATCAATATGCCACTGGGCTTTTCGCGCTTAATCTTCACGCGGATTTCTGCACCTATTTTTTTGTCTGTTTTTTTAACAAATTCGTATGCTTTTATAAATTCATCAGCCATCAGTCCGCCCGGCTCATCTCTGCAAACAGACAAGGCATCATTGATAATTTTTAACGCATTTTCCATTTCCTCATTTTTTGGATCGGATGCTTCGCCAATGTCGAAAGTGGGAATATGGGAATGTTGGGAATGTCCGTTTTGAAAGTTTTTAGCCGTAGAAAAGTTTTTAGTCATTTTTCACCCCCGGCCAAGTAGTCATTCCAGTCCATACCTTCAACAGGTGGAATCATCAACTTACCGCCAACAGCCAAGGCAGCCTCACGCGCTTTGTTTTGTCCTATGTTTGATAAGTCGTTATCACCACAAATAATAATTTCATCATCTGGTAATAACTCCCTGACATTTCGCGCCACAGGTAACAGGTTGCCAGCATCAAAAGCTACAACAACACCTTGTCCGGAATCTTCATAAAGACTCGCGCCTGTTGCAAATCCTTCACAAATCAAAATCCTGCCCGACAAATCGCCCATGACATGAAAACAGCCGCGCTTGCGACCACCTGACAGAAAACGCTTTTCACTTTCCGGTGTAATAAATTGCAGGTTAACAATCCGTTTTGACTCGCTATATATCGGAACAACCAATAACCCACGATAAATTCGCGTGCCATGTGGATGTATGTGTTTTTTTGTCAGGTACGGATGATTTGTCGCTGGTGTTGCCTTAGACCATAAAGCATTTGCTTTAATTTTGACTTCTTCTCTGCGTTTAGCTTCTGCGGCTTCACGTTCGCGCTGTATAGTTGCGATCCGTTTACGGCAATTTGCCTCTTCTTCTGGCGTTAGTTTGCGTCCAATATCAGCCCGCCAGTTGCAAGAAGTATCTGTGCGCCAGTTTCCAAACGATCCAGCAGGAATATTATTACCGTGAAAGACATACCATCCGGCGGCGTCACCGCGCTTTCCATTTGCACTGAAGCGGTGTATCTTCCCGTCCGCCCTAATATGCTCCGGTGGAGTTATTCCTGCTGCTTGGATAGCGCTTTTGAATTGCAAATCGGCATTTGAAATGCTCATCACAATGCACCTCCTATCTTGCCAGCCAGAACCATCAGCCCGTTACGTTCAGATTTTTCTGCTACTTTTGCAATAGCCAATGCCTCAGCAGGTAACAAGCCTTCAATTTCATTACGTAATATACTGCGTAGTATGTTTGCGGGCATGGCCTCAGCTTCGACGGTCACCGCCACCTGTTGGGAGCGTACATCTGATTTTTTTCGTGGCTTGGTTGGTAAATCATAATCAAAGATTTGCTTCTCATTTATAGCGATACGTGCGAAGTGCATGTCGATATCAGGCTTTAGGTGCAATCGAAGTTCTTTTTCCAAGGACACGTCTATCAACACGCCCGCGGGGTCATAGTCTCCGATATAAAAAATAACTAAGGGACGACGATCATCTTGACAGTTATGCTGCTCGGCAGCTTGGTGAGCGAAAGATAGGCTGGCAAAGCCACCACACGGAAACAAAGAAACTGCAAGCTCGTTGCAATCACTTTGTATGACACTGGCAATACTTCGACTTTCGCACCACACTTCGGCTCGATAATCAGATTGTTCCCACAAATCCGCCCGATAGTGCCCTGCCATCCTTTTAATGAAGTCACCAGCGTCGGAAAAGGTAGGGACAAAATAACCTTGCCGGGACATGTCAGCGATAAAGTCGTACGGTATACGTCCTGATCTTCTTAATTTAGTGCACCTGTCTTGAACATGGCGATAACCGGCGTCTGACTTTTCCACTGGTTCGGCAAGCCTTGGATCAGTCATAAGGTAGAAAATATGTCTTACACTTTGCGGATGATCTTCCTCAAGCACCTGAATTATTTGGTTGTCGAGCTGTTCCATCTGACTGTTGGTACGTCTTTTTCTTTTTATCGTGCTGGCACGATAAACTGCTTGTTTGCTCATTGGCCGATCTCCTGACCAATTACACTTTGATATGAACAGACTTGATTATTAAGGTTTGCGGTATAATTCGGACGCGTGCTTTCAATGGCCGCCTGTCTCAGGGTGGCTTTGTTGCCTGTAATCATGGCATTTCCTCCTAGCCGTGTGTGCGGTCATCTAGGAAAGCTTCGAGTACAGAGTCGCGATATTTCACCAATCGTCCTACTTTTACAAATTGGATTCCATACCTGCCTGTGCATCTCCATACAGCGAGAGTCTGTTCGGTAACGCCAAGTTTTTTTGCAGCTTCTTTCGGTGATAAAAGTGAATCAGTGGCGGATGATTGGTTCTTCAGGAATGTTGCGATTGCTGATTCTGGCATAAATGACCTCTATGTAATTGAAAAAATTACACTCATGCCAACATATTGAAACGTACCAATTAGGCAAAGTTAAAGAAACCCGTTTACCAAAAGGTAATTTTATTGTATAGTTTTTTTGCGAACAATTCTTATGGCGCTTTTTGCTTAAAGAATTGAATCGGCAAAATACTATCGATTAGCTAATAATATGCTGGCACCTATGTCAGCAAGTTACGTCTCAGCAGGTTTTCCCGTCTCGCCAAGACATAAAATACTGGCAAACCCCATCAAGTGGTTGACGCCGTTTGATGGGGTTATCTTTTGGTGTCTAAAGATTCGTAAATCTTATCATAGTTTCCCTGTTGCATATCAATATTAAAAATTAATTACAATGCTCGCATACACTATATTTAGCGTCAACTTAGAAAATAATCGCAATATGCAAAGTTTTGGCACTTTTTCTTTTTTCCCTTTTTGCCTTCTTTCTATCCCTTTTTAACTTTCCCAAACTTCACAACCTCAGCGCTATCTTTTAAACCACCAGCCGCCAGCATTGCACTGGTGGCCGTATTAACGCTATCCCGCACAGGATCAAGATCAAGCCTAGCATATATGGCTGTTGTATTCTGATTCTTATGATTGAGTGACTTTCCAATAATCGCCAGTGAAGCGCCTGTTTTAGCCTGCCAGCTTCCAAGTGTTCTACGTAGATCATGTATGCGTAAATCCTCAATACCAGCACGCTCTAAGATACGTTCCCAGCCCTTTTTAGGCTCAATCAAATGACCAGCCTTACCAATGCCAGGAAAAACAAATACAGTTGCTTCAGTGGGTTTTCTATTGAATAGCACCTCTATTGCTTCAGGTGATAAAGCTACCGTTTGCGGTGTGCCGTTTTTTGTTTCTTTGATACGCCATTCTGCACGAGCAAAATTAATGTCTTGCCATTTCATTGACAAAACATTGGCGCGCCTGGCACCAGTCAGCAAC
>Ga0316189_10005626_pt1 | contig 12023 bp, 3 predicted proteins | sample LowCovwburrow_MG_FD_204930 | JGI IMG/M metagenome (GOLD analysis project Ga0316189, IMG submission 204930) | Coastal sediment microbial communities from Maine, United States - Lowes Cove worm burrow | ecosystem: Environmental > Aquatic > Marine > Coastal > Sediment | place: USA: Maine... | reverse complement strand
ATCCAGAGGTTCGTCTGGATCTGGAGCCGGTACTCGGACACCAGCTTGCTCATGTCGCTGATGTACCCGACGTGGTTCGCGGCCTTGGGGCACTTGATCTCGAGCCCACGGTGATCGCCCACGAGGGCGTCAGGTGAGGCGCCGATCAGCCCGTCGTCGGTCGAGATGAACCCGACCTGTCGGACCTGCGCGTCGTAGTGGAAGGCGTACCAGCGGCGTGCCTCCTCCTCCATGTTCGTGCCGCGCATCGAGAACGGCGTGTCGAGCGAGTCGATGTCCGTCTCGCCCAGCCACCACTCCGCGAGGAGCTCGTTCATGTACTTCTCGCGCTGAGCGCTCGGCTTGAGCGTCTTCGCGGTGACGATCCGGTTCATGCCGCTACCGGTCGGGATGCCCCGGCGGAGGCCGAACCACTCTTCGGAGCCCTGCTGGCACTCGTGGACGATCAAAGCGGCTTGTCCTTCTTGAGCGGCTTGGGCAGCAGCCGGACGAACATGTGCGCGAAGATAGCGCGCTCCGCGGCGACCTTGCTGGACTTCAGGCCGACCAGCCAGCGGTGCATCTCAGCCTTGTCGCCGTTCAAAGCGGCACCTCCCCCTCGGGGAGCGACTTGTCCTTCTTGAGCGGCTTCCGGCGGATGGCCTCGAGTGCCTTGTCGTAGCGGCCGGCGGGGATGTCGCCGAGCATCGTCACGTTGGCCCACTCGAGGAAGGACGACTCGGACCCGCCGCGAGCCTTGAGCTCGTTGCGGATGATCGTGACCTGCGCGTCGGTGATCTTCTCGACGCCCTCCTTGCCGTACATGGCGATCTCGTCGTCGTCCTGATCGCCGGTCGTGATGCCCAGCGTCCCGGTCAGGGCGTACCGCCTGGCGTAGGTCTGGGCGCTGCCGGCCTTCTGTTGGGACGACATGCCGGCCTTGGTGTCCATCGGGACGACGGGCGACCGGGAGACGACGTGGTGCCCGCCGATGTGGCGCAAGGTGCAGACCTCGACGAGGCCGCCATCGACCATCTCGGTCGTGAAGGAGTATGCGAGCCCGCACTCACCGAGGGGCTTCGCGATGGCGCGCACGATGTCGTCGAGGTTGGCGAAGGTGTACTTCGCCTTGTTGCCACCACTCGTGCCGTAGTCCACCTGTCGGTTGCGGCCGATCGGCGGGCAGATGCTCTGGAAGCGCGAGAGCGCATCGGTGAACTCCTGCGCGGCCCTGCGATCCGCAGCCCGCTCGCACATCTGCTGGAGCTTCTCGAGCGCACCGACGTCGAGGCCGTTCTGGATGCCCAGCTGCATCAGCTGGAGTGGGGATGGCTCGGGAGCGCTCTCAGCCGCCCTGATGGCAGTCGTTCGCTCATCCTGCTTGGCGAGGTGCGTCTCCGCGTTCTCTTCGTTCATGGTGCCTCGTGGTGGGGAAAAAGGGCCCTTCAGGTGCAGCCGCGTGCTCGGGAGCTCGATTCAAGAGGAACGAGCCATGGAGCCTCTCGGCTCCGGGTAGCAGTACCGCGGGTTTTCAAGCAACTCTGAGTGTAGTGACACCTGACCGTTGCGCGTGAGAAGTGTTCAGCGTTGAGTGCTGAGCGTTCAGCTTCTTCGGCGTCGGTTGGTCTCCCTTGTCTTGCGGGATAGGAACCAGTGGCTTTACCAGTTTGCCTACACCCCGATATTGGTCGGGGCGGCGGGATTCGAACCCACAACTCTGGTTGAGTGTCTCTCGGTTTCTCCCCGTTCGCACAGGAAGGGCCCTGTCTGGTTGGACGGGTGTCGGTCGTCGGACCTTCACCCGCTGATGCTTCACCACCAACGAGGTGGTGTGTCCACGGCTCGCCAACGACGACAGGTCAATGCGAGCCGCTTCTCATGCTTGCGGTCAGACCTCGATGCGCGTCGTGGCGTTGATCAGCGACAGCTTGCCGTCGAGGACATCCAAGCGAGCCTGGACCGCCTCGACGTTGGCGTGCAGGACGGTCTCGTCAGCGCAGGTATCGAGCTCCCACTGGGAGCGCTCCATGTCGGATCCGGCCTTCTGGAGCTTGGCGCTCGTCTCGATGCGAACGCGCTCGATCTGGGAGATGATCGCCTTCTCGAACAGGAGGCGCTCCGGCGCGACTTCCCGGCGCCAGGCCAGCCAAGCGGTGACGGGCAGCTTCATGCCGTCGATCTCGAGGTGGGTCTCGAGATTCGCCTTGGCGATAGCCATGCGGATCTTGATGAGGTTCTTCGTCAGGTCGCCGATCGCCTGAAACTCCTTCTCGATGGCGGCCTTCGACCCGCCTTCGATGGGGTCAACGACGATCCTCTGCCGCATCAGGTACTGGCGAATGAACGCCTCCTTCTTCTCGATCTTCTTGGCGATGACCTTCGTCTCTGCGAGGGCCTCGGTGATGGTCGTCTGGGTGGTCATCTCAACTCTCATGGAATGCGTGAAGTCCTGAGCCACGCGGGCGAGGGGTGCTATCGCTTTCCCAACGCGAGTTTGGGTAGGTGAGAGCGGCTTCCACCGCTCCGCAGGCGCCTATCCGCCCGCTCACGTCCCGCGTGGCTCAGGTGTGCACATAGTACACTACGCGCCAAAATGTGCGCTATTTTTTCGGGCCAAATCCGAAAATAGCACCCGGGAAGTCGCCTTCCATCACCTGTCCGATCGCTTCACCGTATTCGGTGAACGCACTGGCTGGGATGAACCCACCAGAGAGTGCGGCCGACGCCTCGAGCAGCGACTGCCCCCACGCCTCGTCGAGATCGCCCTGCCCTGTCTGCTCGAGCAGCTCGCCAAGGTAGTTGACCTGCGCGAGGCCCGGAGGCCCGCGGTACTGGTAGCCGCGGATCGGTCCCGAGAGCTCGCGAAAGATGGGCAGCGTGTCCAACCCCTCGGCGAGGACCCTGCGGCCCGCGTTCTTGACGAGCTCCTCGGGGTCATCCTCGTCACCGAAGAGCGACTGCCCGATGAGTCCAGCGAGCACTGCCTCCGAGAAGTAAAGGAGGGTCATGTCCGCGAGGAAGCGCGGGAAGGATCCGGGGTCCTTCCAATGGACCTTGCTCGCAGACAGCCTCGTCTGGTTGAACTTGAGCGAGGCGTCCGTGAAGTAGGTGGTGAGCAGGCGCATCAACGGGTTGCCGCGCTCGTAGCGCGAGAGGTCCACGACCTGCCCACCCGACTGCGTGTCCTTGACGGCCTGGTCAGCCCTGGCAACAGCCTCGCGGTCGTACTCCTTCGCCGCCGCGTCCCACTCCTCGCCCTTCTTCGGTCGCTTGGTGCCCTTCGGCGCCTCGGACCACGTCTTGTTGTACTGGCCGATCCACGCGATCTGATCGACCACCCGCTGCGTCTTCGCCAGCATCATGAAGGCGTAGTGCGTCGCGCCCGAGCGGAAGCCGGCCGGCGCAGACTGAAGCTCGTTGAGCTCGCGCTGGTAGGTGCCTCGAGCTCGCTCGGACATGAACGAGGACTTCTCGTCGATCCAGGACTCGGCGCCGTAGGCTGAGGCGGGGTCGCTCATCCACTGAGCCATGGCATCCATAGTCTGCCCGGGGCCGAGGCGGATGACGACGTTGCGCAGTCCGTACATCTGCTTGAGCGCAGAGACCACGCGGAAGCCCAGCTGCGCGGTCACCGAGCCGTGCCGCATCCAGGCGAGCGCCTTCTCGAGGCCGCCCTTCGGGTTGCCGGCGTCCTTCGCGATGTCGATGAGCCAGTCGCGCAACGTGCGCATCGTCTCCTTGCCGTAGTGCCTGTTCACCGCGTCGGCGAACTTGGAGTGCGACAGCAAGCGCTGGACGTCCAGCGTGGCCTCCCGGAGGGCCAGTGTGTGGGTCACGTCGCGGAGGTGCTGGACGATGACGCCTCGGTCGAGGCGCAGCGCGCCCGTGACGTGCTCGGCGCGGTCCTGCGTGAACCCCGTGGGCAGCATCGCCGCCGGCGACCTGCCCGCGGCTACGTCCTGAGCCCACTCGCGGTTCGTCTTCTGCCAGAGGCGCTTGTCCTTGTACGCGATGGGCATGTACCCGCCCTTGAGCACGAGCTCCTTGCCATCGACGGTGACCTTCACCTCTGTCTTCGGGCGAAGGTTCACCTTCTGTCCGGTGATCTTCTCGTGCTGCGCCTTGGCCGCCTTGCCGTACGGCTCGAACAGCGCCCAGAGATCCTCGACGAAGGCCACGTCCTCCTTGGTGAAGGACCCCATGACGGCGGTCAGCTGCGTGGACGTCAGGATGGAGGTCAGCCGGTCGCGCCCCTCCGGGTTGCCCATGTGCGCAAGGATCGACAGCCGGTCGTCGTGGCTCAGGCCGCGGTTGATGCCGGCGATGTCCATGCGCTTGGTCATCCGGCGCCGGACCCGCTTGTCGAAGTGGGTCTTGTAGAGCTTGGTCAGATTCTCCATCGCGGTGCGCTGCAACACCGTCTTCACGTCGGTCGCGTCGTTCATCTTGCGGATGATGTTGTTCCAGACAGGCCCGCCGTCCTGGTCCAGGTCCATCCTGCGTGCGATGAACGACGCCTTGTCACCTCCGGCAAGGAACGACTCGCCCAACCCCTTGAGTCGCTCGGCCCCCTCCTCGCTGCCTGGCCCGGTGTCGATCTCGGGCTTGGATGCCGCCACCGACTCGGCCATCTCCTCCGCGGTCGCGTCGAGCTCCCGCTTGCGCTGCCCGGAGATGAGGTCGTTCTTCGTCTTCGCTCGGTGGTAGATGCCGTCGAGCGTGATTCGGATGTCGTGCAGCTCGTCCGTCGTCAGGTTCTGGTGGTCGGTGCGCTTCGCCTGCTCGACCAACCAGAGCGGGACCTGGATCGGGAAGCCCTGAGCCTCCTGCCCCTGGACCCACGAGAGCAGGGTCGCTCTCTTCTTCGACTGCGGCGCGCTGATCCTGCGGAACTCGAACCGCTCGAGCACCTCGTTCACCGCGTCGGCGTACGGGTGAGTCGGGAACCCCTCAAGCTCACCGGCCTGGGCCTTGATCAGAACACGTTGCGCGTTCGAAGACTCCATGAACCGGATGCGCTTGAGGTCGGAGCGGTACCTCTTCAGCCGCTTGAGGGATTCCCGGTACAACTCATGATTGAAGAGCTCGCGCTCCTTGGCCTCGGCCGCTTGCGCGAAGTCACCGACCCGCACGCGGCTCGCGCTGTACCTGCTCTCGCGTCTTGCCGCGGACAGGTACACCTGAGGCTTGAGGTCGCGGATCGACATGCGAGACAGCGCAGTCTCTGCCCGCTCGCGGATCTGCTTGAGCGTCTTTTCCGGGGAGAACAGCTCCCGGATGCGGTCGAGCGTCAGCGACAGCGGGCCAGCCGTCTCCCTACCCGCCTTTGCGTCATCAAGTGCCCCCTCCGCCCTTGCAGCCAGTTCGGGATCCCGGGCGCCTTGCCCCTTCCCGCGTGGTGTGGAAGCTAGACGGCGGAGGAGGCGTAGTTCCTTGAGGAGCAACTTGGATCGGGGCTCGTTCGCCTTGGCTCTGCGCGCCGTGGCCCTGATGGATCGCGTGCCGGAAAGCTCGGGGAACCTGTCCTTGAGCCGGCTGAATGCCTCGCGGTCAACCTGCTCTGCGATGCCGGCCGTCTTCAGGAGCGCCTTCACCAGCGCGTCCCCACTCGACAGCCCGTACTGCTTGGCGAGCTCGTCAGGGTCGGCGCCCTCGGGGCCGGTGAGCTCCATGCCCGCGAGACCCTTCGCCTCCTGAGAGTCGGAGTCGTAGGTCTGCTCGATGGTCTCCCGGTCGAGCTTGGGCACGAGCTCTTCCTCGATGTCCTGCCTGGCCCTGACCCCTGGGTCGTCGCGGAGCTCCTCGAGCACCTCGGCCCGGAGCTCGTCCATCTTCTCGCCGCGGGCGGCCTCCTGGAGGTCCTGGTAGCTGCGCTGCACATCACGGTGGAGCCGCTCGGACGCCTCGTCCTGCGCCTCGTCGGCGCTGCGCACGATCGAGTCGCGCTCTTCGTCGGTGGCGCCGGCGAGGGCCTCGGCCGGGATGATGGGGGCGCCAACCTCGTACTGCGCAGCCTCGAGCTCGGCGTCCGTGGCGAGCATCCGGTCGAACACCCCGCGGATGTCGTCACTGAGCTCGACGTCAAGCTGGAGGAGTGTCTCGTAGACGTCGGTGAGCCAGTTCCGAAACGCCTCGAACACGCCGCGGAGCCGCTTGGATGGCGCGTTGCCCTCCCGCAAGTACGCCTCGAAGGCCCGGGCGAACAACTCGTGTTGCCCGACGGTGAAAGCACCGCTCGGCGACCCAACGAAGTCACGGATCAGGACGAGGTCGTCGATCAGCTCCTGCGGGGCCTGCCCCGAGGCGACCGTGTCCCGCATGGTCTCGAGGAAGACGTGGCCGAGCTCGTGCACGAAGGTCGATGCGTTCGCCTTGGCATAGAAGGTGATGTCGAACGCTCGGTTGTTGCCCGGGGTGAGCGCCTCCCCGAACGCCGGCGTGGCCTCGACGTCTCCCAGCGGAGGCTTCTTCTTCCGCGGGGTCTGCTCGAGCTTGCGGCTCTCGTCGATCCGCGCATCGAGGTCGGCCTGCGCCTTCTCCGCATCCTCGCGCTCGCGCTCAAGCCCTCGGAGCTCCACGTCCGCGATGAGGTCGAATGCCTCGTCGAGGGTCATGGTGTCCTGGTCTTCGTCTGGTACGTCTTCGATCTGGCCTAGCTCGGCAACAGCCACATCCACGAGCTCGTCATGCGAGATCAGCGGCACGCTGCTCGGGATGATTTGGTCGTTCTCGTCGAACTCGTGGAGACCTTGCGTGTCGTCGAGGTCGAGCAGGTCCGCGTTGGGGTCCAGCCGGTAGATCAGGTCGGCGAGCTCATCGCTCGTCATCGCCTCGAGTCGCTCGAGGTCTGACTTCTGAGGTGGCACGAACCCCTCTTGAAGCTCCGGCGGAAGGTCCGGGTCGTTGTCTGCCTGCTCGAGCTTGGGTGTTCCGGCGCTGACGATCTGCTGACCGAACATCAGCTTCTCGAGCACGGCTTCCATCTTGGGGCCGGAGGTCGGGGCGAAGCGGCGGCGCTGGAACTGGTGCCGCTCGACGATCATCCCGGCCGCGACGAGCGCTTTGTCCTGGAAGCTGCTGATCCCCTGAATCTCGATGCGCGGCTCGTTCGCCACATGCGCCAGCTTGATGATCGCCCCGTTGGAAAGGTGGATCTCCTGCCCGCCGAGCACCGCGGCGCCAACCTCGGCCGGCGTCATCTCGATCTTCTGCTTGCCGACGCCGAGGTTCCGCAGCGTGAAGTCGAGCGCGTTCGGCGGGATCTCTCGACCGATGATGCGCCGACCGTCGTCCAGCTGCATCCGGTAGATGTTGCCCTTCGACGGCAGCCGGTCCCAGATCGGGAGCAGCAAGCCGGTCAGCATGTTGACCGTGCGCGTGCGCTCCCCCGGTGTCTGGTCGTACTGCTCGGTCCAGAGGCGCTCGGCCTCTTCATCGCTTTCGACGGGGCGCCAAGTACCACCGAAGGTGAGGTTGGCCGCGGGCACGTCTCGGCCCCGCCCGCCTGGCCCGTAGGTGGGGCGCACGGAGTCGACGAATCCAGACTTCTTCGTCTGGTTCCTGGCTGCGCCGGCGGCCCAGAGCCGACCGCTGCGCTCGTTCACAAAGAAGTCTTCGAGCGGGTACTGCTTGCTGATCCTGGACCACGGGATGCGGGCCACGTCCTCGGTGGCCTCGACCGCCATGAGCTTGGTCTCCGCCCCGGTGGCCTCGTCCTTCCTGACCACCTCCTCGCGGGTCGCCTTGAGTCGCTTGGCGGTGTACTCCTGCATCCCGGTATCGAGCTCGCCGCGTGCGATGGCGTCCTCGATCAGCTGCTCCATGAACCCCTGGAACGCCTCGAAGTAGACGGCCTGCCTGTCGGTTGGCGCCGACACGAGCCGGTTCAGAAAGCGCGGGACGGTTGGGATCTTGGTCGTGTTGAGGCCACCGTCGTCGCCGATCAGCCTGTCGAAGGCGAGCTCCTCGGAGAGGTCCTCCTTTGTGATCCCCTCGACGTTGCCGTTGAACACCTCCTTGAAGAGCCTGTCCACGGCCGGCTTGCCGTACGGACCTTCGAGGTTGTCTGTCTCGTTGAACAGGCTCGCCGCCGCGGAGCGCTGCCCCTTCGTCAGCGCGCCGAGCTGCTCGATGCGGCGTGCGATGGAGGAGATGAAGCGCTTGTGCCCCGGGACGTCGGTGCTGACGAGGATGTACTCGGGCGGCTGTGCTTGGTTGGTGCGGTGCGTGCGACCGAGGCCCTGGATTGCAGCCGCGGCCTTCCAGCCAGCCTGGATGACGTAGTGCTTGCGAACGCGCTGGTTCTTCACGCGCAGGTCTGCGTGATAGCTGGCGCCCGTTCCGCCAGCCTCGGAGAAGATGAGGACTCTCTTCTTGTCGTTCTGGAAGTCTGACTTGGCGACCTTGTTCGCCTTCTTGGCGGAGCGCTTCTCGAGCTTCTGGCGACCGTCCTCGTCGTACACCACGCGCTGCTTGCGGCCGGTGATCTCGGCCACCGTATCGTCACCGAGGAGTCTGACGAGGTGGTCTACCGGGCCGTCCGGGATGCGGAGCTCGTTCACGTCAGCGATCAGCTCATCGCGGGCGCGCACGGCCTCTCGGTTGACGAGCGGCTCGCCGGCGCTGTTGAGCGCAATCTGCTTGACGGGCTTGCCGCCCTCTCCGACCACTTCCTCCCACTGTGTCACCGGGAACGACTTGAGGATCATCTGGATCAGATCCTCCTTGGGGGACAGGTCGATGTCTTCGTCCTCCCCCTTTCTGGATGCCGCCTTCCTGTCGAGCGCCGCCCCGTAGTGGTTCGTGAGCTGGAGCACGATGGCCGCGCCATCGGGATTCTCGAGCTCTCTCTCGATGTCGCTGACGAGGGTGGGCATCTGCATGGACGTCAGCACTTGGTTGAAGAAGCGCTGATTCGCCCCCCAGAACTGCGTCTCCATGTTCCGCTTCGTGCGGCTGTCGGCGTCCGTCGTCTCGATCGCCTTCTGCATGTTCCGCAGCACCGACCGCCAGGCTAGCGACAGCTGGTTGTACTGGAACGTCTGCTCGTCAGTGAGCGCGTGGTCCATGCGCGAGTAGCTCACGCCGTTCATGCTGATCTGGCGTGCGGTGTACATCCCGAGCTGCTTGAGGTCTCGAGCGATGTACTCCATCGCCGCCAACCCGCCCTCAGCCACCTTACTGATGAACTCAATCACGCTCGCGAACGGAGTGCCCTCGCCCCACAGCCCGAGCCGCTTGGCGTAAGACAGGTTCTTCACCTCGGTTGCGCCGGTTGCTGACGCGTACAGGACCCTGGACTCGGGGTACGAGTCCTGGAGGTGGACCCCAGCCATGGCTCGCGCCGCCGACTGGCTCCTGTCGCCCCTCAGCTTGACGGCATTCGACATCAGGTGGGACTCGTCGAACGCGATGATCCCGTCGAAGTCGTCCCCGACCCACTCCTTGACCTGATCCATGCGGATCCGCTGGGCTTCACCGTCTGGCCCGCGCTTCTTGGACGTCACGTCCCCGTTTTCGAAGAAGGTCGCGTTCGTGCCGAGCAGGCTGTAGGTCGCGAAGAGGACGCCGGACTCGTGCTCAACCACCTGATCCGTTTTGGTGCTTGCGAGCGTCTTGAGCAGGGCGGGGTCTCCGCCCATCGTCTCCCAATCGGCAGCCAAGTCGTTGAACAGGCCGATGTTCGCGGACACCACGAGCGCCTTCTTGCGGCCCCGCGCCATCTGGTCCATGATCATGGCCGCGATCTGGCGCGTCTTGCCGACGCCCGTGCCGTCCGCAAGGAAGAACCCCTGCCTCGCCTTGCCGTCAGGCGTACGCTTCTCCCACGAGTCGCCGGCGAAGACCACCGACTCGAGCTGGGCGTCGCTGATCTCCTTCGCCGCCGTCTCCGAGAGCTTCGGCTGGTACTTCGGGGCCGGCGAGTCCACCGACGCCATGGCCGAGGACTCGACAAGGTCTCCGGGGTGGGGCTGCGCGCCCGCGGCAGCCTGCACCTTCGGCTGGTAGCCAGAGAAGACCACCCCATCTTCGACGGGCGCGTTCGACTCCGGCGCCGACTCGATGAAGGTCTGCGTCCCGGGCTCGTCTACCTCCGCCGGCGGCTGCTCGAGCTCCTCTTCGGCATCCACCTCGAAAACCGGGTTCTCGACACCGAACAGGAAGAGGTGAACCTCGCGGCGCTCGTCGTCGGCGAGGGACTCGGCGTCGAGCTCGTCGAGGCGTGCGAGCTCGAGCGCGTCCCCAAGGTGCGCCGCCTCCGCGAGCGCCTCCTCCATGAGCCACTGGTCATACTCGGGTGTGTGGTCGCCTCCCTGCTCGAGCTTCTTCGGCCGTAAACCCGGCGGCGGCTTGATCTTACGACCGCTCTTGGTCTGGACCTTGCCGCCCTCGACCTTCAGCCTTCCAGGCGGGTCTCCCCGGGCAGGCTTGCTCTTGGTGGGTACCCGCCCCTTTCCTCCCCGAGCCGGCCGTGAAGCTGCTCCACCACCGCCATCGCCACCTCTTTCGCCCCCATCTCCTTCAGCGGGACCGCCGGCTGGCCGATCCTGCTCGCCACGCTCTCCGGCGCCAGCCTCGGAAGGTCCACTGACACCACCTCCTGGATCTCGTCCAGGAGCTCCGGCTGGATCTCGTGCCCCCACCGATCCAGAGCTTCCTCCAGGAGCACCAGCACCGGCGCCTGATCCGGGTGGTACTGGAGCGGTTGAAGGTCCATCTCCTTGAGCGCTCTCACCGCCACTCGATTCAGCGGGTCGTTGAACTTCTGGGCGGCCATCGCGCACCTCCGAAAGGGTGGACTCCAGCTCGGCGAGGTTGTCCACCTCGGCCGTGAGCGGGTCTGCCGTCGTCGGCCCGTCATTGTCGATGACGAGCACACGGGTCTCAAATGTCGTGCCGAGCTTCTTGTAGACGTCGCCAGAGACGAGCACGTTCGCCTTGACGTTGTGCGACTCCATCGTCCGCTTCCACCATCCGGTGAAGGTCGGGGCGTCGAACCCCATGCCGCGGCCGACGATCGCCACCAACCGACCGCCGGGGGCGAGTCGCTTGAGGGCCTGGTCGATGTGCTTCGAGCCGATGAGCAGGTTGCGCTTCACGCCCCGCTTGCCCGCGGCGGAGAACGGCGGGTTCATCACGACGACGGTCGGCTGGATGTCCTGCGGCAGGGCTGCGTCGAGCAGCTCTCCGTCTTCGGTGAAGACCCTCTCTACGCCAAGATCCTGGAGGGTCGCTGCCCGGTCTGCGTCCTGCTCGTTGGCTACGACGTCCGCGCCACGCGCCATCGAGCTGGCGAGCAGGTTGCCCGTCCCCGCGGAGGGCTCGAGCACGGCGTCTGCGTCGGTCACGCCGGCCACGTCGGTCACGACCCTCGCGTAGTCCTGCGGGGTGCTGAACTGCTGGAAGGCGTCCTTGGCGTCCGTGCGCCTCGTCTGCGTCGGGAGGCGCTGAACCCACTCGCCGATCTCCTCGACGGTCGCCTCCGGGTTCTCGATGACGAGCCGGTTGACCGCGAGCTCGGCTGCGTTCGCGATGTCCTGCGGGGTGTAGGTGCCTTCGGCGAGCGTGCCCCCGTACGCCTTGTCGGCGAGCAGCTGCACCGTGCGGAAGGTGATTGGCTTGCTCGTGGACGTCAGGAGCAGCCCGATGCTGTTGGCGAGCCGGCGGGCCGGGGCGACCTTCTTCTTCGGGGCCTTGGCCTTCTTCGGCTTCCGCTTCTTCGCCTTCGCGGGCTTGGCCTTTTCGGGCTCCGGCTTCGCTGTCGGCTCGATGCTGTCGGCGAACGCCTCGAGCTCGCGGGCTTCCTTCTGAGACTTCCTGACCTCAGGGTCGTCTCGAGACAGTCCGTCAGCGGCCTCGCGGGACACCTTCGCGGCGTCCTGCATCTCTTCGGCCAGCACCCTCCGGGCGGCATCGGACATGCCGGCGTAGTTGCCGTTGATCCCGCCGGCCGCCGCCTCCTCGATCTCGTCGAGGATGGCTTCGTCCACCTCACCCGCTTCAACCTGATCGCGGATGATGTCGATGCGGTGCCCGACCTCGTC
>Ga0316189_10005624_pt1 | contig 12024 bp, 8 predicted proteins | sample LowCovwburrow_MG_FD_204930 | JGI IMG/M metagenome (GOLD analysis project Ga0316189, IMG submission 204930) | Coastal sediment microbial communities from Maine, United States - Lowes Cove worm burrow | ecosystem: Environmental > Aquatic > Marine > Coastal > Sediment | place: USA: Maine... | reverse complement strand
TAAAAATACACAAGCTGCTACAATCGAGAAAGCTTCTGGAATGCATGAATTTGCGTGTGTACAGCTTCATAAGACATTGATGGGCAGAGGTGATATCATCAAGGAAACTACCTTGGAGATTTTCAATACAAAAGACCATGCAGAGTGGAACGAAGTACCTGTAGTGTCTTTAGATCATCAAGAAGTACCGGCTACTTCGGTTGATTTGTGGGATAGTTTTGATCGCTCTATCGGACATCATTTTAATATGTCCATCGATTTGAATGCCTGTACGGGCTGTGGGGCGTGCGTTATTGCCTGTCATGCGGAGAACAATGTTCCCGTTGTTGGTAAACAAGAAGTAAGAAAAAGTAGAGATATGCACTGGTTGCGTATCGATAGGTACTATTCATCTGAAGATACTTTCGAAGATGATAATACAAAGAAAGACGAGTTCGACGGTCTCTCTGGAGAAAAAGGCTCGCTAGGCGGCTTTGGAGAACTTGAAGATCCATCCGCTAATCCGCAAGTTGCATTTCAGCCTGTTATGTGTCAGCATTGTAACCATGCGCCTTGTGAAACGGTTTGTCCCGTTGCGGCAACCTCCCATGGTCGCCAAGGACAGAATCAAATGGCATACAATCGATGTGTGGGTACAAGATATTGTGCAAACAACTGTCCGTATAAAGTGCGTAGGTTCAACTGGTTCTTGTATAGTAACAACGACGAGTTTGACTACCATATGAACAACGATTTAGGTAAGATGGTCTTGAATCCTGATGTAAATGTGCGTTCACGTGGGGTTATAGAAAAATGTTCGATGTGTATCCAAAAAACACAGAAAACGATTTTAGATGCTAAGCGAGATGGTCGTCTTGTTGAAGACGGAGAATTTCAAACGGCATGTTCACTTGCCTGTAGTAATGGTGCCATTGTTTTCGGAGATGTCAATGATAAAGAAAGTAAGGTTTCCGAATTGGCCGAAAGTAACCGAATGTACCATCTGCTTGAGCATGTAGGTACCAAACCAAACGTGTTCTATCATGTAAAAGTGAGAAATACGAACGAAGCATAAACCGTATTTAAGTAAACAACTATAACAGAATTTTATGGCGTCGCATTACGAAGCACCTATACGAAAGCCCTTAGTTCTCGGAGATAAAGGCTACCACGATGTAACTGTGGATATTGCCGCTCCGGTCGAGGGAAGGGCCAATAAGCACTGGTGGATTGTGTTTACCATTGCCTTGGTGGCATTTCTTTGGGGTGTAGGTTGTATCATTTATACGATTTCCACAGGCATTGGTACTTGGGGTCTGAACAAGACCGTAAACTGGGCTTGGGATATCACCAACTTCGTTTGGTGGGTAGGTATTGGTCATGCGGGAACTTTGATTTCAGCTGTACTTTTATTGTTCCGCCAGAAATGGAGAATGGCTATTAACCGTTCCGCAGAGGCAATGACCATTTTCTCGGTTATTCAAGCGGGATTGTTTCCGATTATCCACATGGGTCGCCCATGGTTGGCCTATTGGGTATTGCCGATTCCGAACCAGTTCGGTTCGTTGTGGGTGAACTTTAACTCTCCATTACTTTGGGATGTATTTGCAATATCAACTTATCTTTCGGTATCCTTGGTTTTCTGGTGGACAGGATTGCTGCCCGATTTCGCTATGATCCGCGATAGGGCGGTATTGCCATTTCAAAAGAAAATATACAGTTTATTAAGTTTTGGATGGAGCGGCCGTGCTAAAGATTGGCAGCGTTTTGAGGAAGTTTCCTTGGTCTTGGCAGGTCTAGCAACACCTTTGGTACTTTCAGTGCATACCATTGTATCGTTTGACTTTGCTACTTCGGTAATTCCGGGATGGCACACGACTATATTTCCACCATATTTTGTGGCTGGAGCGGTATTCTCGGGTTTTGCCATGGTGAATACGCTTTTGATTATTATGCGTAAAGTATGTAGTCTCGAAGCTTATATTACCGTTCAGCACATTGAATTGATGAATATCGTAATCATGATTACAGGCTCGATAGTTGGCTGTGCCTATATCACGGAGCTTTTCATGGCTTGGTATTCCGGGGTGGAATATGAACAATATGCCTTTTTGAATAGGGCTACCGGCCCTTATTGGTGGGCTTATTGGTCTATGATGACCTGTAATGTGTTCTCACCACAATTTATGTGGTTCAAGAAACTCCGTACCAGTATCATGTTCTCGTTCTTTATTTCGATTATCGTAAATATTGGTATGTGGTTCGAACGTTTTGTAATTATCGTGACCTCATTGCATAGAGACTACTTGCCATCTTCATGGACAATGTTTTCCCCGACCTTTGTCGATGTCGGAATATTTATCGGTACCATTGGATTCTTTTTCGTACTATTTTTGCTGTATGCCAGAACTTTCCCCGTGATTGCTCAGGCAGAAGTAAAAACAATTTTAAAATCCTCCGGTGAGCACTATAAGAAATTAAGGGAAGCGGGCAAACCCTTGTACCAAATAGAGAAAATGAAAGGTACTAAATCGAAGCAAGAATCGATTACCGATGATGTTTTGATGGATGAAGTCGTTCCTGCAAAAGATACGAAACTTGGTGTTTCCGAGCTTTTAAGTGCTATCGGTACTTTCGACCCTACGAAAGAAACCGCCGATGACCTTAAAAAAATCAAAGGTGTTGGTCCACAAATGGAAGCTACCCTTAATGACATTGGTATATTTACTTTTGCACAAGTCGGTAGAATGACTAAAAAAGAGTATGACCTTTTAGATTCGATTACAGAGTCCTTCCCTGGTAGGGCACAACGCGATGATTGGGCTGGTCAGGCAGTACTATTAAACAATAAAAAATAGTTATGGCATCAAAAACGATACATGCTTATTACACCGATGATGATGTGCTGATGCATGCTGTTAAGAAGGTGAAGGCGGCGCGACACCATATCGAAGAGATATATTGTCCGTTTCCTGTTCACGGTCTGGACAAGGCTATGGGTCTGGCTCCGACTCGTATCGCCATTACTTCGTTCATTTACGGCTGCATAGGTTTTGCCATATCTATTGTTATGATGAACTATATCATGATAGAAGATTGGCCTCAGGATATTGGGGGCAAGCCCAGTTTCAGTTATATCGAAAATATGCCTGCCTTTGTGCCCATAATGTTCGAGCTTACCGTGTTTTTTGCGGCTCACTTAATGGTAATTACCTTCTATTTGAGAAGTCGTTTGTGGCCATTTAAAGACGCTGAAAACCCAGATGTACGTACTACGGATGACCATTTTTTAATGGAAATTGAAATTCACGATAACGAAAAAGAACTGAAAGATTTGTTGTTGGATACGGGAGCCGTCGAGATAAATATAGTAGAAAAAGACAGTCATTGAATATGAAGAGCTTTAAGAATATAGCAATTGTTTTCGGTTTACTACTGTGTATTGCGGCCTGTGCCGACAAGAACAAGCCGAATTATCAATATATGCCGAACATGTACGAGCCAGTGGGTTATGAAACCTACGGTGAAGTTGATTTTTTGCCTAATGGTCAAGAAGCCATGCCCCCGGCTGAAAATACCATTCCGCGCGGATGGATACCTTACGGGTATGAAAATACGCTAGAGGGAAAAGAGTTGGCCCGAATACAGAGCAGCCCCTTAGATTCGTTGAATCAAGAAGAAAACTTGGCTGTGGGTGGTGAACTGTACTCTATTTACTGTGCCATTTGCCATGGCGCTAAGGGTGATGGACAGGGTTACTTGGTAAAACAGGAAAAAATATTGGGTGTGCCCAGCTACAGTGATGCCGCACGTAATGTTACTGTAGGAACATCTTATCACACGATGCATTACGGATTGAACTCTATGGGTTCTTATGCATCTCAGATGAATACCAAAGAGATGTGGCAGGTTTCCGAATATGTGATGAAATTGAAACAAGACTTAACGAAATAATACTTAGAAAAGCGATATGTATACGTTTTCAAACAGATTAAAAATCGGTTCCTTCATTTTAATGGCGGTCGGAGTGCTGGGTATAGCCATCGGGTTTATTACTGCCCCAAGTACCATTGAAGAAGCCAAAGCTATGGTTGCGAGCCACGGTGATGGCCACAGCGAAGAAGCTGAACATGGCGCGGCAACAATGGAACATGGTAATGCTAGTGAAGCACATGGTGAAGATCATGGCGCTGCACACGATGAACATGTATTGCATCAGCTGCAGAATAAACCATGGGCTGCACTGTATGTAGCGGCTTTCTTTTTCTTTATGATTGCTTTGGGGGTATTGGCTTTCTATGCCATACAGCGCGCGGCACAAGCCGGTTGGTCGCCTTTGTTGTTTCGGGTAATGGAAGGAATTACGGCCTATTTAGTGCCTGGTGGAGTTATTGTTTTTGTAATTCTTTTACTCTCCGTATTGCATATGAACCATCTGTTTGTTTGGATGGATGCCGACGTAGTGGCTCACGATTCTCTTTTACAAGGGAAAGCGGGCTATTTGAATCCAACCTTCTTTCTAATCCGTGCTGCCATCTTTTTAGGGGGATGGATCGCCTATAGGGAATACTCAAGAAAATTATCCTTACAGCAAGATGAATCGAATGACAATAGTAACTTTAAACTGAATTTTAGAATATCTGCGGCCTTCTTGGTCTTTTACCTGATTTCTGAATCTATCATGTCTTGGGATTGGATTATGAGCGTAGACCCGCATTGGTTCAGCACCCTGTTTGGTTGGTATATTTTTGCTAGCATGATTGTTTCCGGTGTGACCGTGATATCTATGGTAACGATTTATTTAAAATCTCGCGGATTCTTACCCGATGTCAATGATAGCCATATTCATGATTTAGCAAAGTTTATGTTCGGTTTTAGTATTTTTTGGACATATCTGTGGTTCTCACAATTTATGCTGATTTGGTATTCGAACATACCAGAAGAAGTTACCTATTATGTAACGCGTATTGCTGACTATAACCTTCCCTTCTTTGGCATGGTGGCGATGAACTTTTTGTTTCCCGTACTTTTGTTAATGAACAGCGATTACAAACGTATCAATTGGTTCGTGATATTGGCAGGTATCGTAATTCTTGCAGGCCACTACATGGACATTTTTAATGCGATTATGCCTTCAACAGTTGGTGACCAATGGTTTATCGGAATTCCTGAGATTGGCGCAATACTTTTCTTTGCAGGGTTGTTTATTTTCTGGGTTTTTAGGGCGTTGACAACTGCACCGTTGCAGCCGTCACGTAATCCATTTATCGAAGAGAGTAGGCATTTTCATTATTAATTTTAACGTATAATAGTAGAACATACGATGACTACAATATTAATATTATCGGTTTTGGCGCTAGTGGCAATTGCGATTTGGCAAATGACCAAAATATTCGAATTGTCGCAGCTGAAGGCCGAAAACTCACAGATTGCTAATGATACGGATAACAAGAACAATGGGTATCTGTTGTTCGCCTTCATGGTGTTCACTTATTTGATTACCATTTTCAGTTTTTGGAAGTATTCCAAATTCCTTTTGCCAGAGGCATCTTCAGAACATGGCGCGGAATATGACTATTTGCTCTTTGTATCCTTTGCAATTATATTCGTAGTACAGTTCATTACGCAATTTTTATTACATTATTTTGGGTATAAGTATCGTGGCAAGAAAGAGAACAAAGCCCTCTTTTATGCGGATAATGATCGTTTGGAGTTTATCTGGACCATTATTCCAGTAATCGTTTTGGCCGGATTGATTTTGTGGGGTCTCTACACGTGGACAACCATAATGGACGTGAACGATGAAGATGACCCATTAATCGTAGAGCTTTATGCGCAACAGTTCAATTGGACGGCAAGGTACGGGGGCGAGGATAATGTATTGGGTGCCGCTAATGTGCGAATGATCGATATTAATAAGGCCAACGTTCTAGGTTTGGACGAGTCAGATTCATATGCCACTGACGATGTTATCGTTAAGGAGTTGCACTTGCCCGTAGGGAGAAAGATCAATTTTAAAATGCGATCCCAAGATGTATTGCACTCGGCTTACATGCCTCATTTCAGGGCGCAGATGAATTGTGTACCAGGAATGACCACTGAATTTTCGTTTACACCAATTAAAACCACTGACCAGATTCGACAAGACCCTGATGTCATTGATAAAGTAAAGCGCACTAATGCGATTCGGGCTGAACGTGCCGCCAAAGGAGAGGATAATTCTGACCCATGGGAGTTCGATTATATTCTGCTTTGCAATAAAATATGCGGGAAATCGCATTATAATATGCAGATGAAAATCATCGTAGAAACCCAAGAGGAATACGACACATGGATGGCCGAGCAAAAAACATTCGCCGAAACGGTTATGGCCGATGAAGCGAAACCCGCTTTTAATACACCAAAAGGGGAAACTGCAGGTCTATAACGGTAAAGGCCGTTAATTTTGAAAAAGCTATAAAAAGAAAATTAATAGAATTAAAATTTAGATTATGTCCGTTACAGCACATGCCCAAATAGATGCTCATGGTCACGACGATCATGCTCATCATCACAAAGAAACTTTTGTAACCAAGTACATATTTAGTCAGGATCATAAAATGATTGCCAAGCAGTACCTTATCACAGGTGTTTTGGTAATGGGTTTTATCGGAATCGCAATGTCACTGTTGTTCAGAATGCAATTGGCCTGGCCTGGAGAAGCGAACGTTTTATTTGAGGCGTTGCTTGGAAAATGGGCACCTGATGGTGTTATGGATGCTGATGTCTATTTGGCGTTAGTAACAATGCACGGAACGATTATGGTGTTCTTTGTATTGACGGCAGGTCTGAGCGGTACATTTAGTAACCTTCTAATTCCGTTACAGATAGGTGCACGGGATATGGCATCGGGTTTCTTGAATATGCTTTCCTTTTGGATGTTTTTCGTGTCATCTGTAATTATGGTGATTTCGTTATTTGTTGAGGCGGGTCCGGCCGCTGCAGGGTGGACGATTTATCCTCCGTTAAGTGCGTTACCAATGGCTCAGGCCGGTTCGGGTATGGGTATGACGCTTTGGTTGGTCTCTATGGCCATCTTTATAGCGTCCTCACTATTAGGATCATTGAACTATATTGTAACCGTAATCAACTTAAGAACAAAGGGCATGTCAATGACCCGGCTTCCCTTAACGATTTGGGCCTTTTTTGTAACGGCAATTATCGGTGTAATATCATTTCCGGTACTGTTGTCCGCAGCCTTATTGTTAATAATGGACAGAAGCTTCGGAACTTCTTTTTTCCTATCTGATATTTTTATTCAAGGTGAAGTATTGCATTATCAAGGTGGTTCACCTGTACTTTTTGAACATCTGTTTTGGTTCTTGGGTCACCCTGAAGTATATATCGTACTACTGCCAGCCCTGGGTATCACATCCGAAGTCATGTCGACAAACGCGCGTAAACCTATCTTCGGTTATCGGGCGATGGTCGCTTCGATTTTGGCCATCGCTTTCTTGTCAACAATAGTTTGGGGCCACCACATGTTTATTTCAGGAATGAACCCATTTTTGGGGTCTGTGTTTACGTTCACGACACTGCTTATAGCTATTCCGTCTGCGGTAAAAGCGTTCAATTATATTACGACCTTGTGGAAAGGAAACTTACAGCTAAACCCGGCAATGTTATTTTCCATAGGCTTAGTGTCAACATTCATTACAGGGGGACTCACCGGAATTATTTTGGGAGACAGTACCTTGGATATCAATGTACACGATACCTATTTCGTTGTAGCTCATTTCCATTTGGTAATGGGAATATCTGCTCTCTATGGCTTGTTCGCGGGCGTTTATCATTGGTTCCCAAAAATGTTTGAAGGCAAAATGATGAACAAGAATTTAGGGTATATCCATTTTTGGATAACTGCCGTCTGTGCCTATGGGGTATTCTTTCCTATGCACTTTGTGGGTATGGCGGGTGTACCAAGGCGCTATTATCAGAATACGGCCTTTCCAATGTTCGATGAACTTACTGATGTTCAAATATTGATGACTTCATTCGCTTTAATCGCCGGAGCTGCACAGCTAGTGTTTGTCTATAATTTTGTAAGTAGTATGTTCTATGGCAAAAAAGGGCCGAAAAATCCTTGGAAATCGAATACATTGGAATGGACCGCTGAAGTGAAGCATATTCATGGTAACTGGGATGGACCCATACCCGAAGTACATCGTTGGGCGTACGATTACAGCAAGGTCGATGATAACGGGGAATATATCATTCCCGGTCAGGATTACGTTCCACAAACAGTTCCTTTACAAAAAGACGAGGAAGAACTCAATCACTAATATATTAGACTAGCTCAAATAAAAATGCTCGACTTTAATAGTTGGGCATTTTTTTTGATATATTAGATTGTTCCCTTGAATTGCAACCGACGACGGAGAGGACTGCCTAAAGAGGGGATGTTCTCCTAGGTATGGCAAATTTCAAAGAACATCTTTCTATTCTATTAAAATTTAAAAATGAAAAATTTTATTCTTCTCTTGTTTATCTTTTCGATTCCTGCGATGCACGCCCAACGAAAGCCAAAAATAAAAGGAAATAAAAACGTAATCGAGGTGCAAGAGAGTTTACCGCCCTTTAATGCTATTGAATTGAAAGATGATCTTGAGATACATTTACAAAATTCTGCCGAAGAAGGTTATAATATTAAAGCCGACGAGAATCTCATAGATGTTTTAAAATTTAAGGTTGAAGACGGTACGTTGGTAATTAGTTCTTTCTATAAGATTACAAGCAAGAAGAAGCTTGATATAACGATAAACTATAATGATATAAGTGCCCTTACTCTTTATGATGGTCGCGTAATAGCGAATGATGTACTAACCGCAGACGAGCTATTTGTCAATACCTATGAATCTTCAAATTTGGAACTAACTGCCGATGCTCAGCTTATCAATATAAATATGGAGGGAAATAGCTCAGGGGATTTTAACTTGAACGGTACGGAGGTGAATTTTGTGCTGAAGGATAGAATCGATGTTCGTGTTTATACCGTTAGCGAACTGAACAACATAAAAATGTATAAGAATGCCTCCGTAAAAATGGAAGGCACAACCACCGAATTTCACGCTAACTTATTCGAAAGTTCTAGTTTAAACGGTGAAAAGCTGGAGGCTGACAAAATTTTCTTAATCTCTCAAGATTCGGCATCGGCCAAAGTTAATGCACTTAGTGATTTTGAACTTTCATCTAGCGGGTCATCAAAGACCTATCTTTATGGCAACCCGAAAGTTGAGATTATTGAATTTTTGGATACTTCTGAATTGCATAAAGAGCAGTAGTTTTCGCCAGAGGCCATATACGGGATTCTAGGTGAACCTTATATTTGGTTGTAGAACTGGCGGGTATGCATGCGAACAGCCGGCAGAATATGGTTGAACTTGAGTTTTTTACCGAACTATCGGCGCACTCATACAATGCCCCGGAATACCAAAGCCATCGACCAAGACCTCAATATGCGGGCGAAGCTCAGTACATAGCCGTTCTACCCGTTGCCGAATTGCTTTCGATTTTGTTCCGCCGATATAGCCCTGTTCCAAATACCATTCAGCATCTTCACGAATCGCATGTAATGCATGTAGCGTTCCTAGTTTCTGAAACAATAATCGATTTTTTTCATCGGGAATGGTATCGGCAAAATCACAGTAAGTAGAATAGGCGAACTCACAACTATATGCTTTTCCAAGTGCCAATAAATGGGTCTGTACTTTTAAAAAGGCCTGGTAAGAGGGCATTCCTGTTTTTATGTAATCGCGAATACGCATGGCTAGCGTATAGGTCAACCGGCGCGTACGATAATCAAAAGCATGTTTGTGGAATTTGGGATTGTACAGATGATCTTTATCCACCTTATTGGAATATACCGGGTTTATTGTGGTGAGTTTATTAGTGATCTGTATCCCTAATATTTTCAATACTGCCGAAAATCCGGAACTATTGAATTCCGACTTAAAATCGGAAAGCACACCTTTTGCCGCTAAAAGCAAAAGAACGGTATTATCGCCCTCGAAAGTGGTGAAAATATCTACATCGCCCTTGAGGTCTGCTATACGGTTCTCCAACAAATATCCCTTTCCGCCGCAGGCTTCACGACATTCTTGAATGGCCGAATTGGCGTACCAAGTAATAATCGATTTTAGGCCCGCCACCTGAGTCTCGACTTTTCTTTTGTCAGGTTGACTTTGGTCAGAATACACTTCCATAATTTTATCTAGGGCAACATGATAAACATAGGCACTTGCCACCAAAGGGGTCAATCGCAATTGATGGGTAGGGTAGTCCATTAAAAGGTCTTCCTGCACTTTTATGCTATCATTGAACTGTCTGCGTTTGAGGGCATGTTTAATGGCCACGGCAAGGGCAAATTTCGCTCCGCCGAGTCCTGCGCGTGCTACGCAAATACGACCACCAACTAATGTGCCGAGCATGGTAAAAAAACGCTTGTTCGGGTTTTTGATTTCGGAATGATAACTACCATTTTCTTTGATATCACCATATTTATTGAGCAAATTTTCTCTTGGTACCGAAACTTGGTCGAACCATATTTTTCCGTTGTCTACGCCATTCAGACCTAGTTTATATCCATTGTCATCGACCTTGATACCGGGTAGCAACTCATGTTTTTCGTTGCGTAAGGGTACTAAAATTGCATGTACGCCTTCATTCTTCCCGTCGACAATAAGTTGGGCAAAGACAGAAGCTATTTTTGAATGCAAAGCGTTACCGATATATTCTTTGTTATCGTTCTGCCCTGGCGTTTGTATGATAATATTATCCGTTTCTTTATCATAGGTTGCGGTAGTCTTGATACCGCGAACGTTAGATCCATGCCCAGTTTCCGTCATGGCAAAGCAGCCTAGTAAAGACGCACTGCCTGCGTCTTTCAAGTATTTGTCATGATGTTTTTTTGTACCTAGTTTTTGTATGCTTCCACCAAACAGTCCGAATTGTACGCCGAATTTTATAGTAAGGCTACCGTCTACATACATCATATTTTCGAACATGTAGGCGTAGCCTTCCATGTTATTGGTGCCACCGTAAGTTGATGGATAGGCCATAGATCCATATCCTTTGTCAGCCAAAAACTTTACCTGATCTAATACTACTTCCCTGAAATCTTCTTTTTTTCTATGTATGTTCCACTCGAAAATAGCATTGTCTAGAACGGCACGGAACCCATCAATAACATCGGCATGTTTTCCCTTTAAAATGGTATCAATTTCCGAAGCATCGTAATAATTCAGGGTCGATTTGTAATCTACCTCCACGTCGAACAAATGGCTATAATGGTTGGGCTGAATACCGAGATTGACCTCGATGTGTTTCAATTGGTCGTTAAAGGGGCATTTACGATAATGCTGGCACACTATTTTTTGACTGAACGTGGCCAAGGGGTAGGTATCGCTCTCTACCAATTTTACTCTCGTGTTGGCGATTGTCCGTTTCCAATTTTTGAGCTCCCTATTTGCTGGAGGATTAGCGGTATCCAACCAAGAAATAAGTGTTTCCCTGTTTTCTTCGGTTAATGTTTCATCGGCTTCCAGCGCCTTTTGAACAACATTAATTTCAGAGATTGTTAAGAGATCATCCGACCAGATAACATAAAAAAATGGGATGTACTGTAGAATTCCGGGGGAATAATTTGTTTTTTGCATAGTTTGAAATTACAATATTTCATCGGATTTCGGTATTTCCGAGGGGTGGTGAGCTATTTGAATTCCTAAAACAAAAAACCCCGGTTGAATACAACCGGGGATAAAAAAGTGAGTTAGTTTAATTTCTAAGCTGATTCCTTTACTTTTGGGCCTGCAGCACTAATTTCAGGATTTACATTGGCCTTGAACTTTTCAAAGTTCTTGTTGAAGAGGTTCACCAGTTTATTCTTGACGTGCATGTACTTCGATTTATCTTCCCAAGTGTTTTGTGGAATCAATACTTCTTCGGGTACGTTCGGACAACTGGTTGGAATTTGAACACCAAATTCTTCATCAGTAACGAATTCCGCAT
>Ga0316189_10005623_pt1 | contig 12024 bp, 5 predicted proteins | sample LowCovwburrow_MG_FD_204930 | JGI IMG/M metagenome (GOLD analysis project Ga0316189, IMG submission 204930) | Coastal sediment microbial communities from Maine, United States - Lowes Cove worm burrow | ecosystem: Environmental > Aquatic > Marine > Coastal > Sediment | place: USA: Maine... | reverse complement strand
TGACCCAACCGAAGTCACCGAGCGTCCGCCTGGCATTCGGGTCGATGGAGTATTCCAGCGCGGCCTGGTAGATGGTGATCTCCCCGGCGTCGATCTTGGCCTTGAGCTGCTGGGCCTGCGCTTTGGTAGGCAGCACCAGCATCTGGATCCGGCGCCGTTCCTGCACGGCGATACCCTGTTTGTTGTCCCGGTAGAAGGCGCGCAATTCCTCGTCGGTTGGCTCCATGCCATTGACCAGGTTCCCCCGGTGCAGGTTCAGCAGTCGGGTCTTACGAAACTCCGCCAGCCGTTTGCGGTGCGTGGGCTCTTGGTCGAGCCCTGCCTCCCTGCCCTTCCGGGCCATCATTTGCTGATCGATAAGGTGGTTGAGCGATTCGATGCGCCGCGCCACATCCACTGAATTGTTCAGCGTCGTTAGACGACCTTTGACTTCACCCCAGGTAAGCCTGCGGTCACCGAACTCGGCGATCACCTGGTCATCGCCACGGCTGGAGTCGTCTGCCGTATCCAGCTTATCGGCATGGATCACCACCTTAATTCCGTCGCGTAATCGCTCGCGGCTGGTCGCCGTGCGTTCGGTAAACCGGTTGTTGCGGATAGTCGCCTCGATACTCAGGCGCAACCGGTCGGTGATTTCCGTATCGGCGGTGAAGTTCTCGCGGATAAAGGCGTCGACTTCCTGCGGGGTGACTTCGGTCTCGCCCACCAGAATCTTGCGGCGATAGAGTTCACCGATAATCGCGTCGGAGAAGGTCTGCAGCTCCTGCCGATATCCCGGATCCTGGTCGACACCCTGTTTGAGCGCGTCCAGGTAAAGCAGGTTCACGCTGATGGCCTTGTCCAGCAGCGTCAACATCACGGTGTTTCGCTCGGGTGAGCCGAGTACCGGCATCGAGAGCCCGACGACGGGTGTACTGTTCAACTGGGTGTTGAGTTGAGCATAGGTAATGATCTGATCCCCTACCCTGGCCACCGTATTCGCCGGCTGCCCGTCGGGAACCTGAGGCGATTCGGCCCGGGCCGAGGTCAGCACCAGGGTCGAGAAGGCTATCAAGAGTAATCGCTTCATTTTTCCTCCATAAAATCAGCAACGGCCTGGGGCCGCAAATCGAAACGCGAGATATTGAGAAACCACCTGATTTATTCGTCATTCCGGACCAAGCGCAGCGTAGACCCGGAATCCATCTTAAAGTAATCAATCGGTTACTGGATCCCGGCCTGCGCCGGGATGACGGGGTACGAGTAAATTAGAGGTTCCTCAAGGTTGAGTGTCTGTTTGCCCCCTCACCCTAGCCCTCTCCCCCGCGCGGGGGAGAGGGGACTATTAGAACGGGGCGTTACCAGCCGCAGGTGCTGTCGGTGATAAGCTCCGATACCTGCTCCCAGACCACCGGTGACACACGGCCCTCGGACAGATGCTCCTTCCACTCTCGACCGTTCTTACCGCGGCAGGAGACCTCGCGCCACTCGTCCCCGTGGCAGGACTCGCAGAGCTCTCTTCGGGTTTCGCGGACATTGAGAGTGCCGTCCGGGTTGGTGCCTGCGATGGCACCGAGCAGTTCGATCTCCACCTGGTCCATCATGACGCGGGAGGCGCGGCCTTTCATCGCATGCTGTTGCCACGCATCGTCGCGCACCCTGACCCCGTCCGACTCGTCGCCATGGCAGTTGACGCACATGTCGTCCACCGGGCTGTGCTCTTCGGTGAAGGTATGGGCCCAGCCGACGGCGGCGTCCAGATCATTGCGCACCCGCGCGCCGTCGTAGCGCAGATCGTCCATGCGGCTGTGCACCTCCGATCTGTTCACCTGGTGGCAGGCACCGCACTTCAGGGGACCGTGGGAATCGTCGCTGTTCATGCTCGCTGCCTGGGCGTAGGAGGTGGTGTCCACGCCAGGTGTACCGGGGCCTTCATCGAGGCTCGGGGCGACCGGGTAGAGACCGTGGATCGACTCATGACAACCCTGGCAGGTGATGTCCCGATGGCCACGGGAGTAACGCATCAGACTGGCCTTGCGCGGGTAGTTGAAAGGCGGATAGGCGTTGATGTTGCCGCTCTGCTCCACATAGGGTGCCTCGTGGCAGTCCGCGCAGTGGGGCTCGCCTGCTGCCAGCCAGTGGTCGCGGCCGTCGGTGGCCGCCGAGAAGGGCACAGGTACGGCTGAAGTGACGGTCAACGTGGCCTGAGCCGCTGCCACACAGTCGTCTGTGGTGCAGAAGTCCAGGATGTTGACGCTGAAGTCCCCGTCGCCGTCGAAGGTTCCGCAGATCTGGAAGTCCGGATTACCGTCATCGTCGCAGTCGGGGCCTGCGGCCGCCTTGCCCGTAGTGCAATCGCCCTCGCTCCCCGCTACCTCGATGGTGGCGAGATTGGCGTCGAGTGCCGGATCCGTGCTGCCCGATACGTAGGCGCAAAGACCGGGATCGCCGCGCCAGATGCCCATGGTCTCCTCCGCCGTGCGGAAGGCGCCGTCCAATGCATCGACATCAGGATCCCTCGGATCCAGCCAGTCGATGGCCTGCTGCTCGTCTACACCCACCGCCGAGGCGATGGCTGCCAGGGACGGAAGCTCGCGAATGTTGATCGCGCCCGGGCCTGGCTCGTTGTGCACCAGGTCGACCATATTCTCATTCTTCCAGATCTCCTGGCTCAGCTGATTGTGGCAGTTGGTGCACCAGATGCCGCGCATATCCCGTCTACCGTCATGCTGCTCCTGATTACGGGCAACGTTAGTCTTGAGCCACTCGCCGACGGCGTTCAGGTGCTCGTCCGTCTCGGCGCCGTCCACATCCTTGAACGGATTGGAGTGCACATCGCGGCCGACGAAGCAGCCGCCGGACCCCAGGCGATTATCCGTGGCGGCATAGAAGTTGTCGCCGGTCTCGGTGATGGGATAACCAGCCATGTCGCCATTGGAGCGGTGCGCCGGATGACAGCCCTGGCAACCACCGAAGCGCCCGAACCCGTCACTGAATACGATGGGACCACCCTCGCCGGTGCCGCGGTGGGTCTGATGAATGGCCTCGGACATGGGCTTGATTACCAGGCCGTCGGATACCTTGGTCGCCGACTTCACCTGGGCAATCACGTTGTCCGCATGGCAGCGCTGGCAGAGCACCGAGGTATTGCCGATGCGGGTGCTCTGGGCGAACACCGGGCGATCGTTCTCCATGGACAGATCGGCGGCCAGCGCGTCACATTCCGCCGGCGTGGTGCAGGCGGGATACTCGGCCAGGAACTTCGTGCCGTGGTTGGCGTCATGCAGGCCAAGGATACTGATGGCCGCGCTCTTCAGTCGCGGATACCAGTCGGACTCGGTCGCCGGATCAATCTGGTAGTAGGCCAGCCAGAAGTCATACTCCTGCTGGACCTTGGTCCATACCTCATCCTGTTCAGACTGATGTGGTGAGTTGGTCTCGCCCACCGTGGAATGGCAACGCTCACAGTTGGGTATATCGATAGGTGCCGTACCGAAACCTTCGACCGGCACGCCGTTCTGCAGCACCGGTTCGCCCATGCCACCCGGGGCATTTTCATCGTAGCGACGCAGCCGGGCCTTCATGGCCACGAAGGGCCGCACCGAGTCCTCATACATGGCACCCGGATCGGCAAAAAAGTTAATCGAGTCCTCGAACGGGGTCAGTGGCAGTCCCAGGGCCTCCCAGATCCGTGGCGAGGTCAGGGTGATAGGCAGATTCTCCAGCACCTTCATCTGGGTGTAGACCACCGTGCCGTGCTCGCCGGAGAAGGTCAGGACGTTGCCGTTGGAGGCCCCGCCACAGTCGTTGGGCTCCGCCGGGTTGGTGGGGATGCCGTCCGGATGACTCACCGGCCCCATCGGGTGCAGGCCGGCGCCGCAGTCGACCGGGTACTGTACATGGCCAGTCACACCCAGTCGGATTTTGTCCTTCTCCGCGGAGGAATTGTTAGGATTTTCACCCTCCAGTTCCTTGTAGATGTAGAGGTGGTTCCAGACTGCGTTCCAGTAGTTGTCGGTGGGATCGTTGAAATCTCCGTCACCGAGCATGGCGCCGGTGGCGCCGTTCCAGGCGGGATTTCCATCCTGCCCTGCCATCTTGAGGGAACCATCCGGATTCACCGCAGCGGAATCGGCCAGAGTATTCCACATCAGCAGGGAGTTGCCCTCCACCGCGCTGATCAGCGTCGAGGTCTGGGGCACTACCCGGTCACGTGTCTCGCGGGGCTGGGCTTCGTGCCAGTACTCCAGCACATACTTCTGAAAATTACCGCTGCTGTCCAGGTCCGGATCACGCAGCACCGTCTGACGATTCAGGCCGTCCAACCCCTCGACCGGGTCACCTTCCAGGAGCCGGGCAAAGGCGCCTGCGCCCTCCTTGCTTTGCTGCGTCTTGACCACCTGGGCCAGGATCGAATTATAGGGCGGCAGTACGCAACAGTAGGCGAACTCGAACCCGGTACAGTGCATACCCAGCTCATAGTTCATCATGATGTTGAACTTGTTCTTTGGGTTCTGTCCATCACTACCGCTTACCCTGGTCGGTCCGCTGAAACCCAGCGCGAGAGCGAGCGATGCCATAGCAATGAGCCGGGAACGGTGTAACCCCCGTCTGGCCTGGTCGTTACCCATAGGTTATTTCCTCCATAAATTCTCACCTGAAAAAATGTGCAACCTTTGTGGTCCTCCTCACCAACCTCTTTTTTTCGCTACGGTGTCTCGCTGCTCAAATGGAGTTTTTTTAACGCTGCTACCAAACTCCGACGGTTCCTTCTTGACCGCCACTGCGAACCCATCCAAAGCTTGCGGGTTTTCTTGCGTCTGGAAAATATTAGTTTGTCAATGACAATTCTTCTTAAAGAACTCTTAAGGAACTTTTTTTTATTGATCCATATCAACAAACAGTTAATTGAGTGTTAGGTATTGAGAACTGGCTCACAGTCGCATCAATCCATCTCAAACCCGAGAACTGGTTATTGCAGGGGATTTGGATAAAGAAAGGGACAAAAAGCAGGTGAAACCACCAGAGGGGTAGTTACTGGAGGGCCATCATGAAACTAATCAACAGCTACAACCATTTGGCAAGACGCTGATCCAAGGTGCTGCATATCTTAGCCGCAGCTCCAACGCCGCCGAGTATCAGCGTTACCGCGGACTGTTTCTAAATCCAAGCAGTACAAATTGAACCTGCGCGCAGGTCGGCGAAATCATCGATAAATACACTACAGCCTATCGATCGGATTGGCTGAAAAACCCCGCTCCTTGGTAACACTGTCGTCGCTTCCAATACCCTTCAGCAACCGGTTTACCTGAGTCGACTCCATCGGCTTGCCGAAATAGAAGCCCTGGGATTCGATGCAGCCGTGCTGCCGAAAGAAGCTGGCCTGCCTAGCCGTCTCTACACCCTCTGCGGTCAGTTCCACGTGCAGAAATTTGGCCATGGAGATAATCGCCCGCACAATCGCCGCGTCGTCGCTGTTCACGGTAACGTCTTTGACGAACGAGCGGTCAATCTTCAAACGACTTACCTCGAAGCGTTTCAGGTAGCTGAAAGAAGAATATCCGGTACCAAAATCGTCGATCGCGACCTTCAGCCCCAGATCCATCAACCGATGCAGCGTTGTTATGCCACCGAAGGCATCGGACATAAGCACTTCCTCGGTAATCTCCAGTTCCAGGAACTGCGGTCCCAACCTGAATTTCTGCAGCGCCTCAGCAACCATATCCGGCAACTGGGGGTCCTGCAATTGACGGGGTGAGAGATTGATCGCGACACGAAACCGACCCTTGCAGTCGGGCAGCCAGGATGCCAGGTCGGCACAGGCGGTATGAACCACCCATTCGCCAATCGGAACGATCAAGCCATTTTGTTCCGCCCAGGGAATAAACTCGTCAGGCGTCAGCAAACCACGTTTCGGGTGCTGCCAGCGAATCAAGGCCTCGACACCCACCACACGCTCGGAGAGTAGATCGACAATCGGCTGGTAGAGGAGCCGAAACTCCTGCTGAGCCAGGGCACGCTGCAGATCATTTTGCAGAGTGAAGCGCAGGAGCGTTCTGTCGTTCATTTCCCGCTCAAATGCCACTACGGAATTTCCGCCACTTTCCTTGGCGCAATACATCGCAATATCCGCGTTTCTTAAGAGATCTTCGGTGTTCTCGCCATCCTTCGGAAAGAATGAAATCCCAACGCTCGTGGTGACGTACACCTCATGCCCGGCGATCGACTGTGGCTCACGGACTGCAGCGACAAGCTTATCAGCAACCTGTAAGGCTGGTGCCTGATCCTGCAGATTCTCGATGATAATCACAAATTCGTCGCCCCCTACCCGACCGACCGTATCTTCATAACGGACACTTTCGTTCAATCGAGCAGCGACAACGCGTATCAAGGTGTCACCCGCGGCGTGCCCCAGGCTGTCGTTGATTTTCTTAAAGTCATCCAGGTCGGTGAATAAGACAGCAACGTAATGACTGCTGCGCTGCACACGGGCGATGGCCTGCTGCAACCGATCCTGTAACAGGGTTCTGTTAGGCAGTTGCGTCACAGGATCGTGTGTCGCCTGGTAGCGGATCTGCTCGGTCAGTTTCCTTTCGTTGGTGACGTCGCTCAAGGTGATAACCATGCCCTGGTCGTCCCTGGGTTCAACCAGCAGGGCGAAGGATGCGCGCACGATCTTTTCCTCGCCGCTGCGCAGGGTCAGGCTCCAGTACGCCGGCAATTCATTGAGCGCTGAGGTTTCCTTGGCGTAGCAGAAGCTGCGGCGGCGGCCTTCTTCATGTGCGTTAAAAACCTGCTCGCAATCTTTCCCCGCAGCCTCATCGACACTCCAACCCGTCAGGCGCTCCGCTGCCGGGTTCAGATAGGCGACTTTGCCACTCTCGTTAATCGTCATTACCGCTTCCGCGAGCATTCGCAGGGTGGTCTCAGCACGCCGGCGTTCACTGCGGATCGCGCCTGAGAGGAGGCACAAATCACGCCACTGCCAGACGGGATAGGCAAGCGCCAGAACCAACAGGGAGGACACAGGTTCAAACCACCACCTGAACCCAAAAAACAGCACCAGCGACACCAGCAGGGGGACAGGAACCAGCGCCAGTGCCAGCAACCTACGCCCCCGCATCACCAGCCAAACCGAGAGCATGCCCAGCAGCAGAACCAGGCTCGCAGCTGTTGCCAGCTGGGCCGTCATCCCCAGAGGTTGCACGATACGGTTTGACCTGAGCCCCTGCAGGACATGCGCGATGATCTCTATCCCAGGCATCGGCTCTGAACGGCCCGAGAGGGGCGTCGGCAATGCCTCTCCCAGGCCAGTCGCGGTGGGGCCAACCAGCAGGATACGACCGGTAAAGGTTTCGGGGGCAATCACGCCGCGCAGAACGTCGACGTAGGGCACCTGCAGAAAATGCCCCGGGGGGCCGCCGTAAGGTATGCCCACCCGGTGGTCGCGCGTCCAGGCCAACCGATTTCCGGAGGCCGGGTCGGGGGCGCGCATGCTTCGCGTCTGGCCCAACCAATCGACGCCGGGCTCGGTCAGTTGCAGCAGTGCCAGCGCCATGTGGGGCCAGTGTGCCGTCCGGATACCCGCCTTCAGGAAGACGTAACGCACCTGGCTGTCCGCTTCCAATTCGAGATCGGCGTGGCCGAGACTGCTGGCCGCGACCGCCAATTCCGGGAAGGGAAGGGTCTCGGCGAGATATCCCGCCGCTTCCGACTGCTCGGCAACCACCGGCAATACCACCCGGCCGCTCGCCCTGACGGCCTCGACAAATGCAGCATCCCCGCCGGGATCGTCCCGATCTGGCTCGGCAAACAGAACATCGAAGCCGATGGCACGCGCGCCACTCTTGTTCAGGACCGACAGCAACTCAGCGTGTGTACGCCGCGACCAGGGCCAGCGGCCGATTGCCGCCAGGCTTTTTTGGTCTATGGCGATAATTACGATATCTTCCGGCGGTTGCTGGACGTCTGCCCTGAGGAAACTGTCGTAGGTCAACCAGTTCCAACGCTGCAACAAATTCCCCGCATCCAGCAACACGACCGCGCAGACCATTAAGGCGGCCCCGCCGGTCGCCAACACCAGCCGCCGATATGCTGCCCTTGGCCCGCTCAAAGGAAAATCAGTACAAACAGGACGGGAATTACCAGCGGCCAAAAACTGCCCGGCGGTACATCAATACGCTGGGTGGTACCGTAAGGCCCGACGATACCCGTCTCGTCGATGGTGCGAACGCGCAGATAGTAGGCACCGGAGGGCGGCCGGGCAAGGGTATGTGTCGGTTCGGATACCCTTGCCCTGGCGACGATTTCGTCGAAACCTGCATCGCTCGCCAGTTGAAAATCATAGCTGTCGCCCGGCAAGCCTCTACTCCAGCGGAAAACGAGTTCGTTTTCGTCAATTGCCGGCGCCTGCAAGGTCGGGGGGTCGGATAGTCGTTTGAAATGCTGGGGGTCGCCGAAGGGGCCCTGTTCGCCCTGCTGGTCGCGGGTCGCCACACGCCAGTAGTAGGTCCCCGGCTCCAACCCCTGCGGCGTTACGAACTGGTTATCCGGCAACTCCCGCTGATCGATCAGGAGTTCCTCGAAAGAGGGCTGACGCGACACCTGCAGGTGAAAAGTCGAAGCATTTTTCGGCCGTGCCCAGCTGAATTCAACGCGATCGTCACTCAGCCGCGCCTCTGCCGGGGGAGCGACCAGGACCGGCGGCTGCGGACGCGCATCGATCTCGAAGGTGTGGTATCCATCCAAACCCTGCAAGCCTTTCGCGTCGACCCCTCGCAGCCGCATCACATAACGACCATCGGGCAGATCGATACCACGCGCTCGCGGTACATCGAGCACGGCATCGTAACGCAGTGCTTGAAATTCCTCGGTGTCGGCAATCTGCACCCGATAAGCAACGGCGCCATCTATCGACGGCAGCATAAACTGCAGCGGCACTCGATCAAAAGCGAGCGGCAGGCCATCCAGGCGCGGGGCCGCCAGAAGAGCGCTGGGCGCTCCCAGTACGGTATTGCGCTGAGTCCGCAGACCGAAACCCTCTGGCACCGACCGGACCTGTCCAGCGGAGCGCACGTCGACGCTGCCGCCCAACACCTCAGTAGCACTTGAGTCACCCGACACGGCGGCATCCATGCGGTAGGTGGTGCCGCGTACCGCCGACGTGGCAGCAGGCGTAATGATTTCGTAACGTGGCGCGTTCGCTCCGGAACGCGGGACGACCTTGTGCTCGGTGTGGCCCCGCTTCAGGCGAACACGGGTATCCACGAATCCGGAGCGGCTGTAGGCACGTAGAAGATCGAACGACAACTCGCTGTCCGGCTCGACCAGCATACGCGATCCATCTCCAAACTCGATGCTGGCACTGGCCTGGTCGCCAGTGATCAGCCGATCGCCGGTCTTTAACCCCATACCGGGCTCCAGTGCGATGCCCTGCTGATGGTCTGCGCGGACCACAGTTGCCTGGCCGCGCACCTTTACCACCTTAGCCGTCGCCGGCTCCAGCCTGACCCACTTCAATGGGATACGCAGCCGAGTCCCAGGTAAAATGTGCCACGGGTCGTCAATCTTGTTGAGTTTTTGAAGGTGCTTCGAGAACCGAATGTGTGTGAGATGGGTGACAGTGATATCCCAAAGATTATCGCCAGGCCGCACCGTGTATAGCCATTCCTGTGACGCGGCCGGAGCGGTATAAAACCATAGCGAAAGAAAACCGGCCAACCAGGCCATCGCGCCTTTACCGACAGGCCGGAAAAAAGGCAGGAACCGGGGACACAATCGACTGAAAACGCTGTTTTCCATGCTCGGCTTTCCTTAAACAGACTTCCGTTATTGCCTTCGCCGAAGGCATGACAAAGCTATGCTCTGATAGCTACCGCCAGACTTCAAATCCCCAGCTTACCAGGGGAATGCCTCGAGGTCTTCTATACCAAAATCAGGCCCCGCGGAAAGGGATAGGAATTTATTCCTGCGGCGCGTGACATAACCACCCTGTTCAGCGCACCCTAAAGCAGCGCCAATTTCCTTCTGCCAGCCAATTTTATACAAGCTTCCAAACTATTTTCACCAGCCTCGAAGCCCGCTGGCAATTATCTGACTAAGGAACTTCTGATCTATTGGTCATTCCGGACGAAGCACAGCGTAGGAGCAGTGGTGCAGGGACGCACCGTTTACGAACCTGAGGACGGAATCCATCTTAAAGTAATCAATAAGTTACTGGATTCTGGCTTTCGCCAGGATGACGGAGTACGAATAAATCAGAGGTTCCTTAACAAACCTTCATGCGCGAGCAGGAATATATTTCACACAATGCGACCCGGAAATCCTGCATCACAACCCCAACCGCCGCCTACAGGCACTCTTCGCTCTGCACTGATCCGACCGAAACAGTTAGCGCAGGGGCCGCGACGGGCGTTGCCGTCGTTACCTGCCCCGATGGCTTCAGCGTCCATTTGCGACAGTCGTAATAGTGAATCTCCTCTTCCAGGGACGGGTAGCGCCCACAGTTGAAATAACGCCAGTAGAAACTGTTGTAGCCAATGCAGCCTTGCTGATCATTGTCGAGCAGAGGGCAGACATTACCACCCGGCTTGCAGCAATTGGAACAATCGCCACAGGAATCACCATGGTGCCAATCGGTGCAAAGAAGAGCGACTGACCGGTCGGGGGCAGAACGTGGTGCACTGGTAAGAGGGACCGAGAACATGAAGGCGCGACTCTCGGTGAGCATCATCGCAATCAAGCGCAGGCCGTGAGGCAGCAGACCACGACCGGCTTTCCAGTGGCGCCAGAAACGCCAGTCATCAAAGAAATACCAGCTCATCAACGGCGCGGTAAGAAAACCGCCGATCACAGTCACGACGGAAAAGAAGATGTAAATTATGAATGTCAGGCGTGCCAGCGCCCAACGAAAGGCATTGAATTTTTCGCGCACTTTTGAAAACTTTCCAGATTAGGATAAATATAATGAAGAGGCGGTTGCCGCTGCCTCCCCGGTACCATGCCGCCGGCAACCCAGCGCGCCAAAAGAACGCATAGTTTACCCTTTCCCGCCCCGGCAGGATAGCTGCCCGCCAGGCGAGAACGGGTATTAACCGGGTGCGAGAATACACTGACCACGGATCGCCCAAAACGACACACCGATCGAGAGGGAGAGCCGTAGGGTAACACATAGCAAGGCAGCAGTTCGTGGTAAAGCGGAGACCGTTCTGCAATGTTCGAATCGAATCACGGAAACCGACGGCGTACTCAGGTCTCGTCCACTTTCAGTCCTTCTTTGCTCTCTGGTTAGCCCTAGAGCGGAATCACATGATGGCTAAGCCTCAAGGGAAATAAGGTATATTATTGGGCAGTGCTGCCATCCAAATCGAATTTGACAGGCGGTAATCAGGAGTGAATGACCATTGAGTAAAAAAAACAGAGGTTTTAAAAGCAGGAGCAGAAAGTTCATCTGGGATGTGATGACACACACCCCCCTGCTCAAGATGACCTTCCTGCTGTTGGCCCTGTGGATGCTTTTCTCGGCCGGCCTGTATTTTGCTGAACGCGGTGCGGAAGGAACAACCATCACATCCTACGGCAGGGCCCTTTATTGGGGCATAGCCGCCTTCTCCACCGCAGGTATTGCGGATATGCCGGTCAATGGCATTTCTGAAATAATCGGCGGTTTGTGGATTATCCTCGGCTCCATCCTGTTCTTCGGGGCAATCGTGGCGACTGTAACCGCCTATTTCATGCGCTCCCTTCAACGTCCGTCAAAGCAAATTATCGACACGATCGAATACAATCTCGAACAGATCAATGAGTTATCTGTCGACGAGTTGGAGGTATTGAAAGAAACGACAGATTCCCTGATCGAACATATGGAACGGGTAAAGCTCAAACGAGCGGCAAAAGCGAAATGAGTTGTATCTGAACTACTAAGGGCACCTCAAACAACAGGATTCTGGATCGCCTTCAATTTTATGCGCTTACGCGCACGAAAACATAAATTCAGTGCTGTCCCATTAACCTCCAACCGTCATGCCGGACTTGATCCGGCATCCA
>Ga0316189_10005621_pt1 | contig 12027 bp, 12 predicted proteins | sample LowCovwburrow_MG_FD_204930 | JGI IMG/M metagenome (GOLD analysis project Ga0316189, IMG submission 204930) | Coastal sediment microbial communities from Maine, United States - Lowes Cove worm burrow | ecosystem: Environmental > Aquatic > Marine > Coastal > Sediment | place: USA: Maine... | reverse complement strand
GAACTATGTGGATGCGGAGTAGGCTTTAAACTCGTTCAGGCATTGGCATCACAGCGCGGGGAAACCATCGACGATTTGATTCCCTATCTCGATTTGGTGGCTACCGCTATCGGAGCGGATATTGTTCCCATTACCGGTGAAAATCGAGTATTGGCCTATTTTGGCCTACACGTTATAAATACCGATCCCCGAATAGGTTTTAAGGCCATCATCAAACAGATCAAGAAACAAGAACTCACCATTACCGATGTGGTTTTTATCATCGCACCACGGATCAACGCTGCTGGGCGTATGGAACATGGCCAACATGCCGTGAACCTGCTCACCGAAACGAATATGGAACAGGCGGAGAAATTCGCCGCTAAAATTGAAAAATTCAATATTGACCGACGAGGACTAGACCAAGACATCACACAAGAAGCATTATTGCAAATTCAAGAAAACAAAGAGGAAGAGCGATTTACTTCGGTGGTCTACAACGATACTTGGCACAAGGGCGTTATTGGCATCGTGGCTTCACGCCTGACCGAGACCTATTACCGCCCTACGCTGGTCTTTACCAAAAGTGGCGATAAGTTGGCCGCCTCCGCGCGATCTGTAAAAGGCTTTGATGTTTACAATGCCCTGCAGGGTTGTTCCGATTGCATAGAGCAGTTCGGAGGGCATAAATATGCTGCAGGTCTCACCTTACTAGAAGCGCAATTTGAAACCTTTAAGGCCAAATTCGAAAAAGTGGTATCCGAAACGATAGACCCGAACCTCTTGACCCCAGAAATTTCAGTGGATGCTCAAATCGACTTCGAGGATATTAGTCCTAAACTAATGCGTATCCTAAACCAATTCGCTCCATTTGGCCCAGGCAATATGACCCCCGTGTTCATGGCGGAAAACTTAAAGGACACCGGGTATGCCAAAGGCGTAGGGGAAAATGGAGCACACCTAAAACTATCGGCAACTCAAAATGGCAAAGGCCCAATAGGTGGTATTGGTTTTAATTTAGGCGATAAGCTATCTGTTGTAACCAATAGAAAATCGTTCAGCGCTGTCTTTTCTTTGGATGAAAATGAATGGCAGGGTAATGTAAGCCTACAGTTAAAGCTAAAAGATCTGAAATGAAAAAAAAATCTCGCTATTTGGGTATCCGATTTAGAAGTGATGCGACGTTTTTATGAAAATTATTTCAATGCCCATTCTGGTGCCCTATGCCGGAGCTCGAAGAAAAGCTTTTCTTCATCCTTTTTAAGTTTTAGGGAAGGGCCACGTTTGGAGTTGATGCAAAAACCGGAAATACCTGTATTACCCGATCAAACCTCTGAGCATATGGGTATAATACACTTTGCAATTTCTGTTGGGAACAAAGAAAAAGTCGACTCATTACGAAACAGCTCAGAACAGATGGATTTAGAGTAGTTGGAGAACCATGAACTACCGGTGACGGCTATTACGAAAGTCTTATGCTGGATTCAGAAGGAAATCGGATTGAAATTACCGTATAGAAATCTCTTTGCAGCAACATTAGACAAATTCACTCATCTTAACAATACACTTTTCCTGATTCTCAAGATGTATATCATATGACTTTCATAACATAGGCTATGCGAATCGATCACCATGTCATTGAGCAAAAAAGCAACTTTGTTTTCAGTAATCTATTTTAAAGGTAAAGGGGTAGTATACTTTTGAAGTAACAAACTATTTGGTCGGTTTTATCTTCTTAACGCACACAGAACGACCATCCCTACGTTTTTTGTATCAATTCAATATCCGTTCATCGATGAAAGCCCATAACAAAGTAATTGCTAACCACATTAAAACTGACTATCTGGTTTGTTTTCAATAAAAAGAATCGGTATCGTAATCTTCTTAAATCCCGAACCGATACAAGGGTTTATAATAATATCTTTGTCTTTTTACATTCGCAAAACGTCATTATGGACCCGTATGCCGCCTTACGTTTTAGAGAATTCAACATTTTTCTGTTGGTCCGTTTTGCGATGGTCTTTGCTTGGTCGATGCAGTTTATTGTTATCGAATGGCAAGTATATTCGATGACCAAAGACCCCTTGTCTTTAGGCATTATTGGTTTGATGGAAGTAATCCCAGCAGTCTCCATGGCACTTTTTGCTGGCCACGTAGTTGACCAAAAGGAAAAACGGAACCTTTTAGTCAAATGCATCTTTGGGTTTTCGGTGATTAGTTTAGGCCTGTTCGTCTTGAGTCTACCCTCTGTTTTAGAACAGAACACAACTAAAACCGTACTCTACCTCATTTATTTCTTGGTCTTTTTAGGTGGAATTGTGAGGGCCTTCTTAGGGCCGACTACGTTTTCATTAATTGCGTTGCTCGTCCCGAAGAGAATATACCCCAATGCGGCTACATGGAGTAGTACCACCTGGCAATTAGCTGCGGTAATGGGACCTGCGTTGGCCGGCTTCTCGATTAGCTGGATCGGTATTCATTGGTCGATGTGCGTTATTTTCGGTTTTTCCGTGTTAGCATTGCTTCTTTTATTCCGGATTCCGAAAAAGCCCATCCTAAACCCAAAAATTGGAGAACCTGTTTTGGAGAGCTTAAAAGAAGGCCTTCAGTTCGTTTTTAAAACCAAAGCTGTTTTTGGTGCGCTGACCTTAGATATGATTGCCGTACTTTTTGGTGGTGCCATAGCGCTTCTCCCTATTTATGCCCAAGATATTCTACATGTCGGTGCGGAAGGTTTCGGTGTACTAAGGGCCGCCCCTGCCATAGGTGCGGCTATTACCATGTTGGGTTATACACGATTTCCGCTTCATAAAAATGCCGGTGAAAAGTTGCTGTTTGCCGTATTTGCATTTGGTATCTGTATGATTGTCTTTGGCCTCTCTACCCATTTTTGGCTATCGGTAATCGCCTTATTCTTGAGTGGTGCAGTAGACGGGGTATCGATGATTATTCGCCAAACTATTCTACAATTGAAAACCCCGGATAACATGAGAGGTCGTGTAGCTTCGGTCAACTCGATGTTCGTCGGCTCATCGAATGAACTGGGCGCTTTTGAAAGTGGTCTTACCGCTAAATTGATGGGTACCGTAACAGCAGTAGTTTTTGGAGGAGCAATTACCTTATTGACCGTGGGAATAACCGCTTTTGTGTCTCCATCTTTCAGAAAATTAGATTTGCAAAAAGATATCGACGAGCATGAAGCAAGCTAGACCGGCCTGCAAGGGCAAAAAAGTACTTGTAAGATTTTAGCCATCAAATTTCTCAAGTGAAAGCCTTTCGCCATCAAACACCGCATAGGTGTAATAGGAAATCCAATCTCCCAAATTGGTATATTTTGAGTTGCTGTTTAGGTCGATTTCCATAGGAAGATGGCGATGTCCGAAAATAAAATGGTCGTAGTGCTGGGTTTCTAGCTTTCGTTTGGCGTATTGAACGAGCCATTCCTTATCCTCCCCCAAGAATTTAGCGTCTTCATTACCCGAAATCAGTTTGTTCTTTACCGAAAAATACTGCGCCAACCGAACTCCAAAATCAGGATGAAGCCACCGAAAAAACCACTTCCCCAGCGGATTGGTAAAGACTTTTTTCATACGCTTATATCCTTTATCATGGGGACCCAACCCATCACCATGACCTACAAAAAATGAAATACCGTTGAGTATATATTGTTGCGGCTTATGAAAAACGGGAATGTTTAACTCTTCTTCAAAATAGCCGTTCATCCATAAATCATGGTTGCCAACAAAATAATAAATAGGAATTCCAGAGTCCGATATTTCGGCCAATTTTCCAAGTGTTCTAGTAAAGCCTTTTGGAATAACGGTCTTGTATTCGAACCAAAAATCGAAAAGGTCGCCCAATAAAAAAATAGCTGCCGCATCAGTCTTGACCTCATCTAGCCAAGCAACGAATTTCTTCTCCCTTGGAAAACTTTTCTCCACAGTTGGCGCCCCCAAATGGTTATCGCTAGCGAAGTAGACTTTTTTGCCTTTTGGAATGTCGATGGTCATCATTGAAATGTAAATATAGAAAAAAGCCCAGTGGCTACTAATTTTCAGAAGCAAACCATTCTGCGAACGAGGTATCCGTTTCTTGAAGTTTTAGGGAATGTAGTCGAATGTTTTCAGGAAGTCGCGCCTTTATTTTTGCCGCAAAATCGATGACCATATTTTCACTAGTGGGCTGGTAGTCCGCCAAAATTACATTATGCCCCCTATCCATTAATTCTTTTGCCAATTCTACGTGTGGCGTATTTTTATTAAAAACTGTAGCATGATCAAATTGATTCACAATCTCTTCTTTCACAATTTTTTTTAAATCCCCGAAATCGATGACCATACCCAGTTTTACATGCGATGTATCGGTAATAGGCCGACCAATTACGGTGACTGAGAGTTTATAGCTGTGCCCATGAACGTTACGGCATTTGCCATCATATCCATAAAGGGCATGGCCGGTCTCAAAATTGAACTGTTTGGTGATTCTTATGTTGCCCATAAAATACTTTTGGTAGGCAAAGGTAGGGATTCTTTAAAATGAAATTACGAATACACAAGCATTGATTAGCTGTATTATTCGGTTCCCACTATTGGCTGTGTCCAAGCCATTTCATATAAAATATCTTCAATGGGATTATCATGTAATTTTGAGGAAGTAATCTTACTGCGTACAAAGAGCATATCTTCGGTTAACTCAAATTGTGCCTGGGTATCATTGACTACCATTAATTCTTCGGTCTCCGATTGTCCTTTTTTACATCCAATAAAAGCTATTTCATAAGCAATGCCGTTTTTTGGTTCAACTTCAACGGATAGTATATTTTGATTGTACTCCAGCTTTTTTAGCTCAACCCCCGTGCTCGAATAAAAGTTACCATCTTCTAAGGCCGTAATTAAATTGGCTGCCGAAAGTGTATCCGCCTGTACCATGACCCAGCCTCTACCGGCATTGCTCCAAGTATTTCCTTTTTTATGGTAGTTATGTGAATCATCGGTGGCAAGGCCATACATCAGCGGTTTGTTTTTTTCGATGTATGAAATATTGATAAGGTCCCACATCTCTTCTGTGGAAATATGTGTAGAATCACCCATATTATGAACCATATGATGCCCGTTGTAAACTTCGAAAAAGCGTTCCCCATTTAAAGAAATCATATCATCGAGGCTTATACTGTAATAAAAGTTGGGATGATTGATATGTGATATCATAGGAATACCGGTTTCCTTCCGCTGCTTAATAACCTGATTCAGGTTATTTTGCATCACTTCTGAAATACTAGTACCTCCCATTGGTTCAATCTTCTTTTGAATGTTCGTGGCATTCATATGAATATGCTTATCCTCATATTTATCGGTGATTTCTTCCGATTGTATTACCAAAAACATCCCATCTTCTTCCACCTTTTGGCTATATTCTGCGTAGGTTTTCAACTTTACCAGGGTCTTGCCCGAATCGATTTTATGCTCCACCCAATCTGGGCCATAGTTCTGGAGATAGTTTTGAAATGCCGTTTGATATATCGAATCTTCACGAATAGTTACCCATTTTTCGCCTTCGGCCAACGTATTATGATCGGACAAGGCCATAAATTGATAGTCGTTCGATTTGTACCAATCTAAAATTACTTCAGGAAATTCATCGCCGTCACTCCAATACGAATGGGTATGCAGATTTCCTTTGTACCATTTCTTCGCTACCTCATTTTTTACTTCTGGCTTGCTTTCACCGCAACTCACTGCAATCGTTAAAATCAGTAGGGCAAAGAAGCTTTTTATTTTAGATATTCCCATTAAACCAATGTATTACGTTCGAACGTAAAGGTAGGGATTTTGATGAACGTTTTTTTCGTGGAGAACGAGTTTACAGATAGTATTATGTTTGTCGAATGGTGGCCAGCTTTTAAACGAGGTTGGCAAACAAAAAATGCTATTCGTATTGTTGTCATCAGGTGGTTTTAAACAAGATGCAGTAACTCGAAATCGTCGCACCATTCGATTAATTTACGGTAGCCGTGATCTTTTTGCCTATTACTAATAAACATTTCGTTTTTGGTGTTGATCAAAGGCAAAATAGGCCAATACTAATCGAATAAGAAAAAGAATCGCATTAAGAACAAACCACTTAGCAGCGCTATTTTCAAGAATATCTAACGTTTATATTTCCTTCGAATGCGCACTCGATTCACAAAATAGATTACCACCACAAAAAGTGCGAGAAGAGGAAATACCAGGTCACCATTTAGAAAATCTAATATATTCATACTATGAATTTAAAAAAGTAGAACGATTCGTAGTTGCTATTATTGTCTATTTTTTAAACTTAGCAAGCGCATTTTTAGTGAATTCAGAAAGTACAAGTTTTCCCGTAATTGCAGCTCGTTCTACTAGCAAAGTAACCCAACCATCGGTTCCTTCCCAGAGTACTTTTTTCCATTCTTGCAGAGCTTCGGAATTATACCCAGCTAGTTTTTGCGAGAAGAAATCCAGCTCCCTATCCAATTCGTCTAGATTATCGAAAACTTTGGAAAAGAGTCCCTTTTCTTTTGCCCAATAGGCGTTTTTCCACTCCGTTGGAGCAAGGGAAAGTTCTGAAATAGCCGCTTTTCCAATCTTTCGTTCGACCACTGGCCCGATAACCAATGGAGCAATGCCAATAGTCAGCTCCGATAGGCGAACAGAAGCATCGACTGAAGCAAAAACATAGTCGCAGGCGGCAGCAAGCCCTACTCCGCCACCAACAGTCTTGCCCTGAACGCGACCGACAATTACTTTCTTACAACTTCGCATGGCATTGATAACATGGGCAAAGCCGCTAAAAAAAAATTTTCCTTCCTCGATATTTGAAACGGCCAGAAGTTCATCAAAAGAGGCACCTGCACAAAAGGCACGGTCGCCTTCCGATTTGAGCACAATTACCGAAATAGCATTGTTTTCGGAGAGTTTTTGAAGTTCGGCTGTCAAACGGTCTAAAAGTTCTGCAACAAAAGAATTACTGGCGGGGTGACCGAATTCAATGGTTGCTACTTTCCCGTCTATTCTGGTATAGAGACTTCCATTCGTTCTTTGAGTTGACATAGGACAATGTTATTGATTAGCTACTATTTACGATTAAACTCTAATCAAAATTAGGTGTTTTGTAACAAGGGTCGAAACTTTCTTCTAAACTTCCAAACGAGCGCACCTCCACGAATGGCCATCCAGACCGTAAAGGCTATCCAGATGCCATAAAAGCCCCAGTGCAGGTATTTTCCCAGAAACAAAGTGGGAACAAAACCTAGAAATGTTGCCACCAGTAGGGTATTACGTAGGTATTTCATTTCCCCTAAGCCTTTGAAAAGTCCATCGAATACAAAAGCCAATGTATTCATAGGCAATCCGAGGATTACGATAAAAAAGATGGAATAAAAAGTTTCTAAAACGATAGCTTCATTAGAGAACAAACGTCCGATAGGGTGGTAGAATAGAAATCCGAATAGTGCTAGAGCTAAGCTCACCGAAAACCCATAACTAATAATCTTTTTAGAAAGTGACCAGAGTCCGTTATAGTCTTTGGCGCCCAAAAGACGACCGCCTATGATGTTTCCCGCAGCGCCGTACCCATCAATAAAAAAGGCAAAAAAGAGCCAAAGATTTATAGCTATCGTATGCGCACCTATATATTTATCCCCTAAGGCAGTTGCTTCCCGAACGGCTAGAATAAGAGCCGCGTTCAAGGCTAATGCGCGTACAAATAGGTTAAGACTCATTACAACCAATCGCCCCAGTTCAGGATGTATCGGAAGTCGTAAACGAAGACTAATATCCGTCTTGGTCACCAGCAACACAAACGCCATTATAGCCATTATGGCCTGAGCAATAAGACTGGCCCATGCGGCACCGTCGAGATACATAGGCGCTATCAACCCCTTAATTCCGTATACGAGGAGAAAATCCAATAGTACGTTCAAAACCGCACCGACTATAGCGATTAACATGGGATAATAAGTATTCTGAAGACCACGAAAAATACCCATCACCGCAAAAACGAAAAGTGTCAATGGAAAGCCCCAAACCCGAATAGAATAGTACGAAATACAGTAGTCTAGAATCTTACCTGAAGCATTCAGTAATTCGAAAATTTCTCGAATTACAAAAATTGTTGAAAGCAGAATTAGGATACTCAGGCCTATATTGAGAAATATCGCTTGCGCAGGCAGGGATTTTACTTCTTTGATTTTTCCCGCACCCAGATATTGTGAAATAATGGCGGAAATAGCACTGCGGGTCTGGCCTAGAATCCATATTAACATCGAGAGAAAAGAACCTACAATACCTGCGGCGGCGAGCGACTCTAAACCATCAACGGGAATATTCCCCACAATAGCCGTATCAGTAATCGACAAAAGTGGTTCGGCAATACCGGCAACTGTTGCCGGAATCGCCAAATTATTGATCGTCTTAAAATTGATGGTCGTTTTCAAGTGGGGCAAGTTATATCAATATTTTGAAGTTGAATTAGTGTTAGAGCACTAATTCGTAGCAATGAAAAGGATATTCGCTCTGTTTCGGAAGATAAATATCGCCTAGTTTTTCATACCCTCTTGTTTCATAGAATTTTTGATTGGGCTTGTTTTGGCTGAAGGTATCTAAACGTATAGAAATAAAGCAGTTCTCTTTAGCGTAATTTTCAGCAAAATCCATCAATTTTTGTGCGAAGCCTTTCCCTTGAAAATCAGGATGTACCGCTATACGATGGATATAAACATTATTCCTATTATCCGTTAGCCATTCTATTGGCTTATATTCTGCATCCATAAAATTGGAGATAACTATGGTGCCGACAAGTTGCCTTTTGTCTTCCACAACATATAGCTCTCCCCTATCTATATCTTTTTCAAAAACTTCTTGAGAAGGGTAATGTTCGTTCCATTGATAAATACCCTTCTTTATCATGTCTGCGGCACAGGCACCCGTAATGGTGAGAATGTCGGGGATTTCAGATATCTTTGCAGGCCGAATCATTAATTGAGTCTATTTTAATTGTAAATTTAGAGTATAAACTACAACTATTTCACATGAAAAATATTTTGGTCCCTATAGGTATTTCCCCTGATGCGCATCATACTCTGCAGTATGCAGTGGATTTCGCTTCGGAGTTTTCTTCTCAAATCTATGTGATGGAAGTTTTCAGTGTTTCTGTCGGGGCTGGGAAAAGTTTAGCCAACGTAGAGCAAAAAGTTGCGAAAAGCGGAAAGGAAAGACTAAAGGAGGTCATCGATAAAATCGAGTCTAAAGATGTGAAAATCAAGATTGCTTCTTATAACGGCGATATTATTGACGGGTTGAAGGAAATCGATAAGGAATTAGGAATAGACCTTATTATTATGGCACCACGAAGCAACGATATTAGTGAAGAACTGTATTTGGGCAACACCTCTGGCAGAATTATAAAACGGACCAATATACCCACTTTGATTGTACCGAGGGGAAGTACGCTTCAACCGTTGAAAACCATTTTGACCGCATTCAAATCAGGAGTTTTAAAGCGGAAACGCATTCTCAATCCGTTAGTGGCAATTAAAAATAAGTTCGGCGCCAAGGTAAATCTACTTTTGGTCAAAACACCCGGTTACTCCGATGACGACTTAAAAGTCGACACCGCCTTGATGGACATCAGTTCGCAAATGACCATGACCGAGGCCCCGACCACATACCTAGGCGTGTTGGAACATTTTCAGGCACAGCAACCCGATTTGTTATGTGTTTTCAGAAGAAAAAGAGGATTCTTTAAAAACCTTTGGGAAAAGAATACAATTCCGAAATCGGAGTTTTCTGCCCGAACACCTGTACTCGTTTTAAGCGTAAAAAAGGATTGATAGCATAACATCAATTACTTTATCAAGTATTTTGATACTTACTTAAAAAGTATTTCCTTTGCCGCAGCCAAATTGGGGGATTAGCTCAGCTGGCTAGAGCGCTTGCCTGGCAGGCAAGAGGTCACCGGTTCGACTCCGGTATTCTCCACCAGTAAACACGGGCCTTCACAGATGTGAGGGCTTTTTCATTTTTAGGAATGCACAGTTTGTGCACACTTTTGAAGATTCCTTCCTTTTGACGTAAAATTTAACATAAATTGGTCTTATTTGTACTGAAAGGAACTCATTTGAGTTTATTTAGCGTGGTATTTCCTACTTTTAGGATTGTTAAACTACATACTAATTAATGGCTTTATTTCAAACTTCCTTACTTAAAAATTACCTCAAGCAATTAGATGAATAACAGTTAGTTAGGCTATTGATGGTTTTGTATTTCTTTTTTTTGCTTAGAGCTGGTTTGGATTGAAAGATAAAATAAAACTTAAACTCAAAAGTTTTGATAATGGGCTTAATAATTCTGTAGAAAGGAATCTAGATTGTTGCCAACAACTAATATACAACCGGATATGACAAAATCATATGATTTATGCGCTGATAATATGTTTAATTGCGTATATTGTATGTGATTTAAAATTTTAACAATGGCTACAATTAGAAAATCATTGACTATCACCACGGCCCAAGAGCAATGGATTAAACTCCAAATTGAAAATGGAGGCTTTGCCAACGACAGTGAATATATGCGACATCTAATTCGTTTAGACGAAGAGCGCAATAGGGAATTCATAACTACCAAAGCAGCCATACAGGAAGGTTATGATAGCGGGGCGAGTTCTAAAAATAGATCGGTTGAAGAAATTATCGAGGCAGCTAAAAATCGTAAAACTAGGGAAAATGCCTAGTTACAGTTTATCCTCAAAGGCAGATGGCGATATCGACGATATAGTAGATTATACTTTGGAGACCTGGGGGGAATCACAAACACATGATTATGTCACCGAGTTACTACAATTCTTGCAAACTCTCGCCGAAAATCCTGATCTTGGCCGTTCCGCTTCTGAATTTGCACCTCTGTTAAAAAGATTTAATTTTAAAGCACACACCATCTTTTACGAACCAACAAAACAGGGAATATACGTTGTTCGCATTTTAGTACAGATTAGAGATTTTAAGAGACATCTTTAGACACTAAGTTTTGCTATTGAAAGGAAAAAACATATTACTAATTTTAAACTTTTTGATGAAACGATGACAGAGAAGGGTAAGCCCAATGTTTACGGAAGCTGAAGTTGTCATCAAACTGTCATCATTTTGTCATCAAAAAAATAATGATGACGGAACAGCCTTGGAAATAGTAAAGAATGATGCTGTGATGACAAATCAATGACGTTTTGAGGGCAATGATTATGGGCTATAGCGGACATTGTCATCATGTCATCAAAGATTTGTGTAAAACTCATTGGCTATTGAAAGAAAAAAAATTGGCTAAGAAGCTCGTACCTTTCTCCATCCAAGATTATTAATTGGTTCACTAAAGCAAATCGTTATCAATGACTTTTGGATTATATTCGGTTAAGCTGGCTTTTTTGATAAAGGCTATCCATTAAAATTTTCAAAAATATGGAATAGCACCTACCTAGTTACCTAAGGATGAAGAATGCCAACGGCACCTGTACCTCGTTTCAGGTAACTTCTATAAATCTATCTTACCTAAAGATTACCTATCCTACCGAAATGGTAACATAGGTCACATCAAAAAAACAAGTAACCTAAGCCAAAAGCCCCATAATTGTTAGAAAAGGTAAGAAGGTAGGTGAAATTGGATAAAATAAGCTGATGAAGAAAAAAGACCGTTAAATCGTTTTGATCTTCAACATTCGGTTTAAAAAAGTCGATGTAATAGAAATCTACTTTATACAATTAGTACTAGAGAAGAATTTATTTTTTTCTTCATCAGCATTTAAAAAATATTATAAGATGGAAAATTAACCCCGGAACTATAAAAGTTGCGGTGAAATAGGGGTCATGGAAGGCCAAAAGTTATATCGGCGATCTGGCACTCAAAATGGGTTTGGTCAGGAAGCGCGAGATGTGTTTTTGTTGCCACAAAAACAAACTCGCTTTACTCCCAATGGTCGCAAAGTAATGGGAAAAGGAGAATTGTTGCAAATCAAAAGTAGAGTCCGCCCTATTTC
>Ga0316189_10005620_pt1 | contig 12028 bp, 6 predicted proteins | sample LowCovwburrow_MG_FD_204930 | JGI IMG/M metagenome (GOLD analysis project Ga0316189, IMG submission 204930) | Coastal sediment microbial communities from Maine, United States - Lowes Cove worm burrow | ecosystem: Environmental > Aquatic > Marine > Coastal > Sediment | place: USA: Maine... | reverse complement strand
ATCAGATTCAGTTATGTCAAATAATGACTCGGTAGGTAGACCATTGGTTGAATTTTTGGTGTATATCTTAGAGTCTTTCAGAAGCCCCAAGCCTGAGTTAGAAGCAAACCATATATTCTCTCCATCGATATAAATTGAAAAAATCACACTATGAGGCAATCCTTCCTCCTCTCCAAAATTGGTAATGAGACCTGAAGGATCAATCAATGATAACCCACCGCCATTGCTTCCCAATACTATCACATTTTTGTGATGGATATTCACTGCCGTAATGAAATCAGACCCTACTCCACTTTCAGCATTGAAGATCTCAAAGTCATCTTTTTGATCCCATCTGATCAAGCCAGCATTTCTTGTATTGATGAGTAAATGGCCATCTGCGGATTCTATCACTCCTCGGATTTGATTGGTAGGTAGTCCATCGGCTGTTGTATATAGTTTTTCCTTATCACCTTCCTTTCTAAACAACCCAAAATATGAACTTACCCAAAGCACTCCTTTTGAATCTTTGTAAATATTTCTAATCCTCGTTTTAGGGAAGTTACTCTTGATTTCAAATTCACTTATTTTATTATCTTCAATGGTAAATAACCCACCGTCCTCAGTACCAACAAGAATGACATTATTCTCCATCTCCAACATACTGTTTACCTTACCACTAGACAAACCTTGTTTGACTCCGTAGTTCTTGAAATTTCCACTGCGCATTCTAAAAAGCCCATCTCTGGAACTTGTAAACCAGAGGTCATTCGAATCATCTATATAAATAGAGGTAAACTCTGTACCTGGAATACCAATAGATTTATCTAGGAACTCAAATTCTTTGGTTATACCATGCATTCGAACTATCCCATTATCCGCAGCTATCCACAAGTTGCCATATACATCTTCTGTGATGTAATTGACAGGGTGGCCATCGAGAATTCCAATTGGTGATAATTTACCGTCTTCGAGAAAGTATAAACCTTGGTAGGAACCCACCCATGTGGCACCATCCTGATCTATATGAATGCTCCGAAATCTACCACTGGCGCCTCCAGAAATAGCACGATATGAAGTGAAAATACCATCTACAATTCGAGTGACTCCCTTACCATCGGTACAAATCCAAATGGCACCGTTTCGATCTTTCTTTATGTCTAATATCGTAACGTCTTGTACATCAGGAAAATCAACTTGGGTAATCTTGCCATCTTTAAGTTTGTATAATCCATCGTTGTAGCTTCCCAGCCAGATGACATCTCCATCAGCTATTCCCCGGCTGATTGTTTTGGGCACATCCTGACCTTCGAATGGGTTCGTAAACTTACCATCTGAAAACTTTAGAATTCCACTGCCATTGGTGCATACCCATTTATTTCCATCGTCATCCTCAAATAGACCATATATAGTGTTGGAATTGAGCAATGGAACATTGGATTTACTATAGGTTACGAATTCTTGACCATCAAATCTTGATATTCCATTATAACCTGAAAGCCATAAAAATCCATCTTTTGTAGCCGTCACGTTGTTCAGGGCATTCGAAGGAATACCATCCTGAGAAGACCAATTCTTGATCATATATTGACTAAGAGGTTGCTCTAAATCCAATTGTTGTGCACTGATATCCATAAAGCGCAGTAGCACGATTATTAAAATGTAATTGTATTTATTCAATTCGAAGTGTCCGTTATCATTAATCTCCCACCGGGTATTTATTAGGGTAAGATAGCTCTATTGTTGAAAACTACTTTCTAATCTTTAAATAATTATCTGTGGAATGTTCAAATAGTACTGAATTCACAAGTGTTTAATTATTGATAATCTACATTGATTTTCTATTTTGCAAGTACTTGAATTTTATGACACAGCTTCCTATCACTCCTCCAGCATCAACTTCCAACAGCACCTGTTTTGTAGATGTGATACTGCCTGTACCGATTCCTAAGGCATTTACATATCGGGTGCCGCAGGATCTCAATGAGTTGATACAAATTGGTTTTCGTGTGATCGTGCCATTTGGCAGACAGAAAGTACTCACTGGCATCATAAGGAACATCCATCACATCGCTCCTACTAAATATGAGGCACGGTATGTATTAGATGTACTAGACGATATCCCAATTTTATTTCCTTCACAGCTCTCCCTGATGGATTGGATAGCACAATACTACATGTGTACAATAGGCGAAGTGATGAATATTATGGTTCCTACTGGATTCAAACTTAGTAGTGAGTCACGGATTCAAATTCATCCGTTCTTTGACAAGTCTGAAATTACACTAACCCATCAAGAACATAAATTGGTCAATAATCTTCAGAATGATCAGACGCTCGACTACAAAGAAGTAGGACAGTTACTAAACTTAAAAAATGTCTACAAGGTCATCAAGTCTCTGGTTTCCAAAAATGCGATTATCATATTCGAAGAGATCAGGGAAAAATACAAGCCTAAAGTAGAAAAGCGCATACGACTCACTGAGGTATACACACAAGAAAATTCACTGCAGTCACTCTTTACTCAATTAGAAAATAAACCAAAACAAACTGATATTTTACTCAAATATCTACAGGAAGTAAAAGTACTGGAGGAAACAGATTCGAACCAAAAAGGGCTAGATAGAAAGAGCATTGCAAGCAGTGGTTTATCAACTTCTAGCCTCAATACCCTGATCAAAAATAACATTCTGGAGCCCTTTGAGCATATAGTTTCGAGATTTGACCATATTCCATCAGCGACAGAAAGCTTACCAGAGCTCACAAAAACACAGGCTTCTGCTAAAGAAGAAATCTTAAAAGGTTTCGAACTAGACAAGCCTGTACTCTTACATGGTGTGACAGGAAGTGGGAAAACTGCCATCTATACCGAAATGATACAAGAGGTGCTAGACAGTGGGCATCAAGTCCTTTATCTCGTACCCGAAATAGCACTTACCACTCAGATCGTATCTCGACTTCGCAAGGTATTTGGTCAGGAAATGGGCGTCTATCACTCCAAGTTTTCAGACAATGAGCGAATAGAAGTATGGAACGGAATACTCAGTGGTAAATTCTCATTCGTAGTAGGCGTTCGATCATCGGTATTCCTTCCATTCGACAACCTAGGGTTGATCATCGTGGACGAAGAGCACGAAACATCTTATAAACAACATGAACCTGCACCTCGATACAATGCCCGTGATGTAGCGATCTATATCGCCACCAAAAATCACGCTAAGGTCCTACTAGGATCCGCCACGCCATCAATAGAATCATACTACCACTCGATGAACGGCAAGTATCACCTGGTGACATTGGATAAGCGGTTTGGAGATGCGTCCATGCCCGAGACTGTCATCGTAGATTTGATCCGTGCGCGTAAACGCAAAAAGATGAAGAATGACTTCACCGAGTCACTTATCGAAATCTTATCTAATAATCTTGAAAAGAAAGAGCAAACGATCATTTTTCAGAACAGAAGAGGCTATGCTCCATTACTGAATTGTGAACAATGTGGGTGGGTTCCACAGTGTCAAAATTGCTCGGTCAGCCTCACCTATCACCTCTACAAAAATGAGCTCCGCTGTCACTACTGTGGGTTCAAGTCAGCTGTCCCATCTCAGTGCAATGCTTGTGAATCTCACGAGTTGAAAAATATCGGCTTTGGAACGGAGAAGATCGAAGAAGACCTTGCCCTGTTTGTGCCAGATGCTCAAGTACAGCGCATGGACTTGGATACTACCCGTAGCAAGTATGGCTATCAACGCATCATTGATAGTTTTGAAAGTGGTGCAATTGACATATTGGTCGGTACACAGATGGTCACCAAAGGGCTGGATTTTGATAATGTAAGCCTGGTAGCTGTTCTAGATATTGACAGAATGCTGTATTACCCTGACTTCAGAGCATTTGAAAGAACTTACCAGATGATCACCCAAGTGAGTGGTAGGGCTGGAAGAAAGGATAAGAAAGGAACGGTGGTCATTCAGACGAGTCAACCCGAACAGCCAGTCCTGCTCTACATCATCAACAATGACTATCTAGGATTCTATCAAAAGGAAATCGAAGAACGAGACCGTTTTCATTACCCACCTTTTAATCGCTTGATTGCCATTACCATCAAAAACAAGGACAAAGATCTGTGCAACTCGACATCTGTCAAGATGGCGAATCTTCTGATCGAGCAGTTTGGAACAGAACGAATCCTAGGGCCTCAAGAGCCTGGTATCAACAGGGTTCGGAATCAATATCTCATGCGTATCTTAGTGAAGATAGAGAATCAAAATGTATCGCTTCAAAAGGTGAAACAGATTATTCAAAATCAAGCAAATAGCCTCTTGACAGACAAGACTATTAAAGGGTCAAGAATAGTTTTCGATGTCGATCCAGTATAAATCAATATAATAGTATTCCTGACATCACCTTATCAATGGTCACTACTTGGATTCAAGTAGTGATAATAGATCACGAGCATCATCCTAAAACAAAAAACCTCCACTACACAATGTAATGGAGGTTAGTTGAGGTCGCGAGCGGATTCGAACCGCTGTAGATGCTTTTGCAGAGCACTGCCTAGCCACTCGGCCACGCGACCTTTTTGAGGTGAGCAAAACTATGAATATTCAGTTCTTCATCAAAGTTATATTCACCAATTTTTAATAAAAAGGGGTGTCCAAAAGAACACCCCTTAAATCTATAAGAATCCTATGCTTACTCAGCAGCTTCTTCTGTTCCAGCTTCTTTCGCTGGAGCTTCTTCTTTAGTTGCTTTTTTAGCAGGAGCCTTCTTTGGCTTAGCCGCAGCTTTAGCAGAAGCATCTTCCATTTGCGATTTCAAAGCAGTCAAAGCATCTAAATCTCCCAATGTAGATTTCTCTGCATCGTTGTTGCTTTTACCACCAGACTTAGCTGCTTTCTTCTTAGCAGGCTTTGGAGCCTCCTCTTCAGAATACATTGCTTTATGTGAAAGAACGATTCTCTTATCATCTTTAGAGAATTCAGAAACTTTGAATTCTAAAGTCTCACCAGACCCTACTTTCGAGCCATCTTCTTTTACAAGATTTCTAGTCATACAGAATCCTTCGATACCATAAGGAAGCTCCAATGTTGCTCCTTTATCGTTCATATTGATCACTGTACACTTATGTGCAGACCCGACAGTAAATACACCTTCGAAAGTATCCCAAGGATTTTCTTCCAGTTGCTTATGTCCTAGTGCAAGTCTTCTATTATCAACATCCAATTCTAGAACTTGTACTTCAAGGTTATCATTCACCTTTACAAATTCAGATGGGTGCTTGATTTTCTTAGTCCAAGATAAATCCGAAACGTGAACCAAACCGTCAATTCCTTCTTCTAGCTCGATAAACAATCCAAAGTTAGTAAGGTTTCTTACGATTCCTGTATGATTAGTACCGATAGCGTACTTAGTCAATACATCTTGCTTGGTCCATGGATCTTCAGTCATTTGCTTGATACCAAGCGACATCTTACGATCGTCTCTATCCATTGTGATCACTACAGCTTCTAGCTCATCACCGATTTTGATGAAGTCTTGAGGATTTCTCAAGTGTTGTGACCAAGACATTTCAGATACGTGAATCAATCCTTCTACTCCAGGCTGGATTTCTAAGAATGCACCGTAATCAGCTACATTTACAATCTTACCTTTCACCTTAGAACCGATTTCCATTTCTTTTGCCAAAGAATCCCAAGGATGCTCAGTCAATTGCTTCATACCAAGAGAAATTCTCTTCTTGTTCTCATCGAAATCAAGAACAACAATCTTCACTGTATCATCTAAGTTCAACACTTCTTCTGGGTGATTGATTCTACCCCAAGAAATATCCGTGATATGCAACAATCCATCAACACCACCAAGATCGATAAATACACCGAAGTTAGTCATGTTTTTGATTACACCTTCTAGGATTTGACCCTTCTCAAGGTTGTTCAAGATTTCAGCTTTTTGCTTCTCAAGATCTTTTTCGATCAATACTTTGTGAGATACTACTACGTTGTCGTTAGTGTAGTTGATTTTCACAACTTTCACTTCCATTTTCTTATCAACGAATATATCGAAATCTCTAATAGGCTTCACATCAATTTGTGAGCCAGGCAAGAATGCCTCTACTCCATATACATCTACTATCAGTCCACCCTTCGTTCTTCTCTTCACAACTCCTTCAATGATGGAATCATTATCAAGTGCACCTTGGATATTCTCCCATGCCTTCACGATCTTAGCTTTTCTTCTAGAAAGCACTAATTGACCACTTGCATTTTCTTGCTCTTCAATATAAACCTCTACCTCATCACCGATTTTCAAATCTGGCTGATCTCTGAACTCAGCTGCAGATACCAATCCATCTGATTTGAATCCGATGTTAAGAATAATATCTCTATTGTTAAGACCTACAATAACGCCTTTGACAACTTCCTTCTCAGTGATAGTAGTCAAAGTCTCGCCATAGACCTTAGCCATGTCTTCTTTGTCCTTAGATGAATAATCATCTCCAAAACCTTTAGCTGCAGCATTGTCCCAATCGAAATCATCAGCAGATGGTTCTGCCATTTTCTTTGGTTCAGTTCTTTTAGCTCTCTCTTTCTTTTCAGGTTTCACCTCTTCAGCAGGTGCTTCCGCTACAACTTCCTCGACTTTTTCTTCTTTCTTAGGAGCTGTCTTTTTAGCAGGTTTGTCTTCCTTTTCGGTGGGTTTTTCAGCCTTCACAGCTGCTTTTTTTTCTGCTTTAGGAGCTGCTTCTGCTTTTTCTTCTTTCTTAGCAGCAGGCTTCTTCTTAGCAGCAGGTTTTTTGGTAGTTTCTTCTTTAACTTCTTCTACCTTGTCTACTTTCTCTTCAGTAGTTTCTTTAGCTTTTGCCATAATCTACGCTCTTTGTGTTACATGCATCTCTAGAGCTATATGAGATACAAAATTGTTTATGATAAACCCGCTTTCGCGAGACCGTTCACTCGAACGGAGCGCAAAGGTAAGTATTTTTACTTTATTTTAACACATGTCCCTCAAACAAATTCCCACTGATCTTATCGCTTTCTGATTCACCAGAAAATCTTATTCAGAGGCTTTCAAATTTGTTCACAAAATTCACTAATTTCATTGCCTCAAACTACTACTATGAATAAACATATAATCGCACTATTTGTGCTTCTCATGGCGTCATCCTACTCTTATGGTCAGGGATGTAGCGATGCTGGGTTTTGCACGATGGGTGCTATGAAACCTGATCAGTCTTACAGCAAGCGCACCAACTTCAAACTACGTGCTATTGAGGTCAGCCAGTACCGAGGCCAATCGACACTAACACCCATAATCTATGTGAGTAATATTGATTTTGCTTTTTCTGTGAAGAAAACCAGCTTCCAAGTCAAGCTTCCCTATCAAGCGATCTCAGGGAACTTAGGTAAAACCTCAGGTATCGGAGATATCTCTCTAAGTGCTACTAGAAGTATATATTCTACCAATGACTATGATGTCAATGCCACCATCGGCACCAAAATACCTTCGAATAATAGCGACTTGAAAAAGGATAATGATGAGTTTGGCAGTAAAGGGAGTGACTTTCCGATGTATTATCAAACGAGTCTGGGAAGTGTTGACTTTATAGCCGGCATCTCCTTGATTAGTAAAAAATGGCTATTCGCTGCCGGCTATCAAAATGCGTTGACTGCTAACAATAATGATTTTAAATGGAGTGAATGGTCAGAGTATCCAAGCGAGGGTTATATAAAAAGTCATGACCGTGCTACCAACCTCAAGCGTGGGACTGATGTCATGCTGAGGGTTGAGCGAAATTGGAGGTTTTCTAATTACAACTTTAGTCTGGGTGCATTGCCAATCTTTAGAATCACCAAAGACCAAATCGTCACCCAAGGAGAGTATGAGAAATTGGATAGAAGTACTGGGCTGGCATTGACTACACTTGCCAGTGCTGGATATCATTTCAATGTGAACTCTAGTATCAAGTTCATCTTTGGGTTGAAGCTTGTTGATAGAGATGTAAACCCCGATCAACTAACAAGAGATAATGTGCAGACTATTGCTTATATCTATAGATTCTAAGACCACCATTGTGAAAAAAACTCGACTACTATCCCTATCCATTTTAATATCAATTTCTGCTTTGGGTCAGAAATCTTTCCAATCAGTACAATCATTGATAGACAAGGGTGACATCATCGCTGCTGAACAAGAATTGCTCAAATTAAAAGAAGATAACTCAGCGGAATACCATTTGATCAAAGGTGATATTCTTTTAAACAAAGGGGATAGTAAAAGTGCCCTAGAACAATACGAACTTGCTAAAAATCAATTGGAGCAGAATAAAGAGAATTCTGATCAGTTGGCGAAATGTTACAGTCAATTAGGTGTTGCCAATTGGAATATGCGCAATCACAATGAAGCCCTTAAGTTCCATAACCAAGCACTACATATTCATGAATCAAATCAAAGTAAAAAAGGAATAGCAGCATCGTACAATGATATCGGCCTGACTTATAGTAACATAGAACCGGAGAAGGCTCTCGAATATTACAAAAAATCGCTACCACTGTACAAAGAAATATATGGAGCGAATGATGAGAGGGTTGCTACAGCGCATATCAACTTAGGAATCATCAATGGAAAAATGAATTTCCAACAAGATGCCTTTGATGCCTTTGACAAGGCATCAATTGTTCTAAAAAAGAAATATGGCGGTGATCATCCACGCTTGGCATTTATCTATAGCAATATGGGCAAACTTCATTATGAACTTAAAGAATTCGAAGAATCTCGTCAATATAAAGAAATGGCACTCGCCATTTATAAGAAAAACTATGGGAATGAACACCCAGAAATAGCAGACACCTACAATAGCCTTGGCGATATCTACCTCCAACAAGGACATTACTTAGCCTCATTGCAGCAGTATCAAGCTGCTATTTGTGCCAATATTCCTGATTATAATAACAAGAGTATCTATTCTAAAACTCCTATCAACGACTATTACAATCCAGATGTTCTTGTCATCTCTATCCAATCCAAAGCCCAAGCATTGGAGGCCTTGCACTATGAGAAGACTTTGAAAAAGAAAGACCTTCAGGCTGCTTGGGACAATTTCAATACTTGTGATGCATTGATCGATGATATCAGAAGACTGAAATCCAATGAGAATGATAAAATAGCACTTGGTGAAATCGCAAGCGAGATATATGAAGATGGGATTCGTACCAGTATTGGATTGGCGGATGTGTCCTGGAAAAAAGATATTTATGAACAGAAAGCATTCTACTTTGCTGAAAAGAGTAAGTCAAGCGTACTGCTCGATGCCATCGCTGATGCCAATGCAAAAAGCTATGCAAGTATTCCTGATGCGGTTATAGCTGAAGAATCTGAACTTAAGTCCAATATAGCTTACTACAGACAGCTTGTTGCCAAAAATAAAAAGCAAACCGATAGAAATGAACTCTTCAAACTGGAGAGTAATTATCAAAATTTTGTCAAATCACTTGAAAAAAATTACCCAGAATACTTCAATCTAAAGTACAATGTGAGCATTCCGACCATTGCTGACATCCAGAACTTATTGAGTGATAATCAAGCCGTGATCAGCTATTTCATAGCGAAAAAGCAACTTTTCACTTTCTATTTATCAAAAAAGAAATTGAAAATCAGAACGACACCAATGGCAGAGAACTTTGATCGGTATTTATCTGGATATCGTAACAGTATTTACTACAATGTCAAGGACACCTACATCAAAACTGCTGTCGATCTGCATGAACAGCTTATTCCAACTATTGAGAAGAATATTACTTCATTGACTATTATTCCAGCAGGAAGATTAGGAGTGATTCCTTTTGAAGCACTTCTGACGAATAAATCTGATGAGTCCAATAATGCTTATGAGATACTCCCCTATCTGGTCACGAAGTATGACATCAACACCGTCTATGCAGCGGCACTTATGAAGAAAAGTGATGTGGAAAGCTCTGGGGAAACAACTGCATGTATTATGGCACCTGTATCTTTCAGTAATCATTCGCTGCCAGAACTTCCAGGTAGTGCCCAAGAAGCAATGAATCTCAACAATCTTTTTAATCAGAATAGCATAACAAGCACTTCATATACTTATTCTGATGCTAGTGAATTCAATATCAAGTCAGAACAAATCTCGAGCAGCAAATATTTGCATTTCGCAACGCACGGAGTAGTTGATGAAACACATCCTGAATTGTCACAAATTTATCTATCCTCATCATCAGAGTCAGAAGATGGAAATCTCTACACTGGTGAAATTTACAACCTTAAAATAAACGCAGACTTGGTCACGCTATCAGCTTGTCAAACTGGGTTAGGTAAAATATACAAAGGAGAAGGAATCGTAGGACTTTCCAGAGCGCTGCTCTATGCAGGAGCTAATAATATGGTCGTATCTCTTTGGAGTGTGGCAGATCGATCTACTGCTGAACTCATGGTGGATTTTTATGGCAATGTGCTTCAACAAAACACCTATAGTCAGGGACTTCAGAAGGCCAAAAGAAAAATGATCGAACAAAAAACATATGCAGCCCCCTATTATTGGGCTCCATTTATTTTGATTGGTCAATAGGACTTTTTAGATTGAATCCACATCAAAGGGAAACAAATTCTTTTTGAATAACACTTAAACTTGACCTGTGACTAACACTCTACTCTCTGTTTTGATCGCCTTATTGTTTTTTTCTTGTGCTACACAGAAAAATGATTCCTCACAAAATAATGAATCAATGGACGTGACATTAAACGTCACCATGACATCGAACTATTGTGGTGGTGCACCCCCACCTGAGGAAATGTTGGAAAAACTGAACACACCAAAAAAATTCACGAATCAATCTTTCTTTGTTTCTACACAAAAAAGTCTGATGGACAATTTGATTGAAATGAAAACCACAAGTGCCGGTACTTTGGACATTTCGCTAGAAATGGGGACTTATTACGTCTTTCTACCACAAAAGATTTCTGCTAAGCTCAGTGGTAATGATAAATCTGAAGCAGAATGTGAAAAATGGAAAAACACGCCTAATGGTAGCTTCAATGTGTCAAATGAAAACAGTGTTTCATTCAATATTCATAAGACATGTGATGATTGTAGTCCTATGAGGATGTAGTCTAACTAAGTTTGCTATCAATACGGAATCGATTGTTAAGACTACTTGTTGACAAAACCGTACTAATCGGTTTTAACTTGGAGCGTATCTGTTTTTGTGGTATCACCATATTGCTGTATCAGTCTCTCCTTGAGCTGAGGTTTCGAACCTGGAAAAGTTGTCTTCCGAGAAATATCATACCCCAAGTATCCAATCGCGCAGAAAAACACCACTGCAACCACAATAAAAAGTTTTTTTGAATTTCTCATAATTTACTCTCCACCCAAAGATAGGCACAGCCCATCAAAATCAACAGATAAAACACAATTGGTGATGCCAATTGATATGAATAATTAATAGCATTATTTGAATCACTAGATTTCATCGAAGCCCGTTGCTTATTATTCTGAATTTGCTTTACTCTTCTCAAACTTGACCAATCTGTATGCTCAAAAATGTACCGATTGACGATTATATCTGATCCAAGCTTGAAACTATGCCAGCCAGATTGGTCTGACCAATGTCTTCCTGACCATTGACTATTGATATGATAATTCTGCCTTATAGGAATATCTGTTTTATCAAATTTCACCTTCACATGTTGATTAGTGTTATTTACAATCGTAATGTCGAAAGGCTCATTGACTATTGGAATCTGCTGTTCGATTATGAGTTGATAAGGCTTTTGTGATCGCTTCTTCATATTATCAAGAACATCATCCCATAAAGCCCCATAGAGCCCCCCATTACCGTTAAGAACCAACTCATAAGTATTCTGACTTGTGAGCACCCCAATCTTCCCCAAACCAGACCATTGATAGCCACCAAGAATTCTCTCACTATGTACAGACTTGATTGGAATATGTGATCCAGACATTGATACGCCACTTCCGCTGATGGCTATATTATCACTTACCATAAATTCGGAACTGCTATCT
>Ga0316189_10005619_pt1 | contig 12028 bp, 7 predicted proteins | sample LowCovwburrow_MG_FD_204930 | JGI IMG/M metagenome (GOLD analysis project Ga0316189, IMG submission 204930) | Coastal sediment microbial communities from Maine, United States - Lowes Cove worm burrow | ecosystem: Environmental > Aquatic > Marine > Coastal > Sediment | place: USA: Maine... | reverse complement strand
AGGTGTTGCCGGCGGTGCCCCGACAGCCAAAACTGGCGAAAACGCCTGATTGTGTGTGAAGATTGTCGGATGGCCGAAATGGCGAGTCAGATAACAACCATCGGACCCGAGCCGACAACCGGAGATCACGAAGTGAAAACCAAGATCCTGCTGAAAGAAGCCGATATGCCCACCCACTGGTACAACGTCATCGCGGATATGCCAAACCCACCGGCACCCTATCTGGGTCCGGATGGCAATCCGGTACCACCGGAAGCGATGCTGGCCATATTCCCCGAGGCTCTGGTGATGCAGGAGATGAGCAACGAGCGCTGGGTGCCAATCCCGGAAGAGGTAAGGGAAGTGCTCCGCCTGTGGCGTCCCTCCCCGCTGTTTCGCGCCCACAAGCTGGAGCGAGCGCTGCAGACCCCAGCCAAGATCTTCTACAAGAATGAGGCGGTGAGCCCGGCCGGATCCCACAAACCCAATACCGCCGTAGCGCAGGCCTTTTACAACAAGCAGGAAGGGATCCAGCGACTGGCGACTGAAACCGGTGCCGGCCAATGGGGATGCTCGCTGGCGTTTGCCGGCTGCCAGTTCGGCCTGGACGTACAGGTGTTCATGGTCAACGTGAGTTATCAGCAGAAACCCTATCGCCGATCGATGATGCAGACCTGGGGCGCCGAGGTGTTTGCCAGCCCTACGGACCAGACCGAAACCGGTCGCAAGATCCAGGCCCAGCATCCGGATTCCGACGGTTCTCTCGGCATCGCCATCTCGGAGGCGGTGGAAGTGGCCGCCGGCCGGAAGGACACCAACTACGCGCTGGGTTCGGTGCTCAATCACGTCTGCCTGCACCAGACGATCATCGGCCAGGAGGCAAAAAAGCAGCTGGAGATGGTGGGTGAATACCCGGACATGGTGATCGCATGCTGTGGCGGCGGCTCCAATTTCGCCGGTATCGCCTTCCCGTTCCTGGCCGACAAAGCGGCTGGCAAGGAGGTCGAATTGCTGGCAGCCGAACCCACGTCATGCCCGACGCTGACCAAAGGCATCTATGCCTACGACTGGGGTGATGCCGTCGGCCTCACCCCCTTGATGAAGATGTACACCCTGGGCCACGACTTCATGCCACCTGGCATCCACGCCGGCGGTCTGCGCTATCACGGTGATTCCAACCTGGTCAGCCAACTGCACAAAGAGGGGTTGGTCGATGCCGTGGCCGTGCCTCAACTGGAGACCTTCGAGGCCGGTGTCCTGTTCGCCCGCAACGAGGGCATCATCCCGGCGCCGGAGTCCACTCACGCCATTGCGGCGACCATCCGTGAGGCCAGACGCTGCATCGAAACGGGACAACCCAAAACCCTGCTGTTCAACCTCTCCGGACACGGTCATTTCGACATGAGTTCCTACGACCGCTACTTCGCCGGAGAGCTGGAAGACTACGAATACCCGGAAGAGGCGATCAAGGAATCCCTGGCCCATCTGCCTGAGTTCAAGTCCGGCTGATACCGAACGCTACCGGTGTAACTGCCGGGAAATTATCATGTTATAGGGAAGGAGTCCGCGCGCTATGCAGTTAAGCAGGTGTCTAACATCGCAAACTGAATATCAATCACGATATGAAACCGATCTCTGACAAAGAGGCTTGGACTGGGCAGGCGGACTGCCTGAGTTGCACGCTGCGCAACTCGGTGCTTTTTGCCGGCTTGGAAGAGAAGGATTTCGAACAGATCCACCGGCCGATTGACATCTACCATCTGCCCCCCGGAGCAGCGCTCTATCGCGCAGGAGCTCCAGCCGAGCATCTTTATACCATTCGGTCGGGAATCTTGAAGCTGGTGAAGTATCTGCCGGACGGTACCCAGCGCATCGTCCGCCTGCTGCGTTCCACCGATGTGACAGGGCTGGAGGCGCTGCTGGGTGAGCCCTATCAACATGATGCCGTGGTGCTGCAGGCTACCGAAGCCTGCAGCCTGCCGGTAAGCGTGGTGCAGGCGCTGTCAGACACCAATCCGGCCCTGCACCGGGAACTGCTCAACCGTTGGCAAAAGGCGCTGACGGAAGCAGACGCCTGGCTGACACAACTCTCCACCGGATCGGCCAAACAGCGGGTGGCACGACTGCTGCTGCGGCTGGTGCAGGACCAGGAGCGCTGTGAATGCACCCTGTTTTCACGGGAAGACATGGGGGCCATGCTGGGTATCACCACCGAGACCGCCAGCCGCACCATTGCCGAATTCAAACGCCAGAGCCTGCTGGTGGAGACCGAGCAAAACAAGCTTCTGCTCGATATACGCAACCTGGAGCACATCGCCGCCGATTGATCCCGGCACTGCACTGGCGAACCATGGGGATCTCATCACCCCTCTTTCGAGGCGATTTTTCCACAACATACGTTGCTGCACCGCAGGGTGCACCTTGAGCTTTCAAGGTGCCCTTTTGTGAACCACCCGGAACATACCCGATTCCGCAAAGCCTTCCCAACCCCGTCTTCAGACCAATGACTTTTTCCTATGCATTGAGAATTTTCAATGCACTAGCTCAGGCTTTTCCTTAGGCTCAGCACCATTACCCTATAACCCAGTTGTAATTTCAGAGGAGTTGGGTCGTGGACCGAGCGTCCCGTCTGGAGAATTTCCCGATCTCAATTTTTGCCGTGGTCATGGGGCTGGCCGGGCTGACCCTGGCTTGGGAAAAAGCGCAATCCATCTACGGCATCGACCTACACATCAATGGCATATTGATTGGGATAACCGGCGGGCTGTTCCTGCTGCTGCTGGGAATTTATCTGAGCAAGATAGCCCGTTACCGAGCGGCAGTGCTGGCCGAGCTGCGACATCCGATCAAGTTGAACTTTTTCCCCACTATATCCATCAGCATAATCCTTCTGTCGACTGCCACACTGCAGATGGCACCCCGACTTTCAGAACTCTTGTGGTTCAGTGGGGGCAGCCTCCATCTCCTGTTCACCTTCTACATCATGAACATATGGATTCACCATGAGCACCTGGAAATCCATCACATGAATCCAGCCTGGTTCATCCCGGTTGTCGGCAATATCCTGGTACCCATCGCCGGCCCGGCGCTGGGTTACACCGAAATCTCCTGGTTCTATTTCAGTATTGGCATACTTTTCTGGCTGGTGCTCCTGGCTATCGTCTTCTACCGGGTACTGTTTCATAACCCGCTGCCGGAACGGCTGATGCCTACCTTTTTCATCCTGATCGCCCCCCCGGCCGTGGGATTCATCGCCTATACCAAACTCACCGGAGAAATCGAAGGCCCGGCGCGCATACTCTACTATACCGGTCTGTTTCTAACCTTTTTACTGCTGACTCAGGTGAGGCGTTTTGCCCGTCTGGAGTTTTTTCTATCCTGGTGGGCCTATTCCTTTCCCTTCGCGGCCATTACCATCGGCACTCTGCTGATGTACGACCACACCCGCCTGCCGGGTTTTCAGCTGCTGGCTGCGGTTTTCCTCGGGATTCTCACCCTTATCGTTGCCTATCTGAGTTATCGAACTGCAATGGCGGTAAGCCGCAAAAAGGTCTGTCTACCCGAAGGATAAACCCCGATTGACATGAAATGGTATAAGGAGCATCTCAGATGAAGCACTCCCTGCTGCAAGAAAAATACCCGGTGTACACATTGGAAGTGGAAAAGCGGGAAACCAGCTTCACACATGTCGCCGACATTATCGACTATCTCAAACAGTGTATCGAGCACCAAAGCATGGCCAGATTCATCGCCATCTTCGATCACTATGCCCACACCAGGGGCCTGGAACAGGGTCAGATCGATGACAGCATACTGGACGCTAAAAACATCGTTTTCTGCTTCGGCATCACCCTGCCCAACCCTCAGGTGATGGCAGTGCGGCCCCGCTCCATGGGTGTGGTCGAACTGGCTAACAGTTTCGTCATAACCTTCATGGAGGCACCCATGCCGGTGGCCAATGTCGCCATGGAGGATTGGGCGCAATCGATTAAAAACAGGGCGGCGGCGTAACCGAACACTGCCAACGCCCATCCGATCGAAGAGCCCAGTGCTTGGTTTTTATTGATTCCCGCGGTCGGTTTCGGGGCTGTAGTGACGCTCCACATACCGTTCCACTATCTTCTGAAACTGCTGCGCAATACCTTCGCCTTTCAGAGTGACAGTCTTTTTGCCATCCTCGTAAACCGGTGCCACCGGCATTTCACCAGTTCCGGGCAGGCTGATTCCGATGTTTGCATGTTTGCTCTCCCCCGGTCCGTTGACCACGCACCCCATCACCGCCACCGACATCTCTTCCACACCGGGGTAACGACCATGCCAGAGTGGCATCTGGGCACGTAAATAATCCTGTATGTCACGGGCAAGCTGCTGGAAAACAGTGCTGCTGGTGCGGCCGCAGCCAGGGCAGGCCACGACCAGGGGGGTAAAGGAACGCAGCCCCATGGACTGCAGTATCTCCTGGGCCACCACGACTTCCCGGCTGCGGCTGCCCCCGGGTTCGGGAGTCAGGGAGATTCGTATGGTGTCCCCTATTCCCTCCTGCAGCAACACCGCCAGCGCAGCGGTGGATGCGACTATACCCTTGGAACCCATGCCGGCCTCGGTCAGCCCGAGGTGCAGCGCATAGTCACATCGGCCGGCCAGTTCCCGATAGACACCGATCAGATCCTGCACACCGCTCATCTTACAGGAGAGCAGGATTCGGTCTCGCCCCAAACCCAGCTCTTCCGCTCGCTGTGCGTTTTCCAGGGCGGACACCAGCATGATTTCACGGATCACCTGATCGTTGTCCCTGGGCCGTGCTGCACGGGCATTCTGGTCCATCATACGCACCACCAGTTCCTGATCCATGGAACCCCAGTTGACACCGATTCGCACCGCCCGATCGTAACGACAGGCCATCTCGATCATAGCGGCAAATTTTTCGTCCCGTTTCGCCCCTCGGCCCACGTTGCCCGGGTTGATTCGGTATTTCGCCAGTGCCTGGCCACACTCCGGGACCTTTTGCAGCAGCTTGTGGCCATTGAAATGAAAATCGCCAATCAATGGTACCTCGATGCCCTGGGCGTCCAACTGCTCCCGGATTGCTGGAACACCTCGTGCCGCCGCCTCGGTATTGACCGTGACCCGCACCAGCTCAGAACCGGCCTGGGCCAACTCAGCTACCTGGCGAACCGTAGCCGCCACATCCGCGGTATCGCTATTGGTCATGGACTGCACCACAACGGGTGCATCCCCGCCTACCTGCACCTTGCCAATCCATACTCCCACCGTGGGATGTCGCCTCAACGGAAAGTCAGACATGGGAGTTGCCTATTACATCGAACATGGCCACCAATGATATACGAAAAAGCCCGGCACCAGGCCGGGCTTTGCGCGGTCGGCAAGAAAAAATGGCTTACTTGAGCTTGCCTATGCCGAGCATCTTGAGGATGTATTTCTCGTAGATGGGCTCCGAGGTTCCTTTCTTCATCTTGCGGATGAAGTACTTCTCGAAGGCGATCTTGGCCATGTGCACCCACTTGCCTTTCTTGAACCAGGCCACGTTACGCGGCGGGATCTGGGGCAGGGCAACGAAGGCCGCACCGGTATCGCCCATATCCGCCAGGCAGATGGCGTTCCAGGTCGCCGTGGTGGTGGGTTCCTGGCCTGCCAGCTCATCGGCGATATTGTGTACGATAGCGGTCACCATTGACTCGATCATATAGCCGGTCTTGGGCGCACCGGTGGGGACTGCGGTAGTCTCCACCGGAGGAATGGCGATACAGACGCCGGCAGCGTAAATGCTCTTATAGGTGGGATTACGCTGATAGCTGTCTACAAAAACGAAACCACGCGGATTGCACAGTCCCTCCACCTCGGCGACGGCATCCACCCCCTTAAAAGCAGGCAGCATCATGGAGAATTTGAACTCCAGCTCATGCTCCTTAAGGAGATGCCCGGAATCATCGTACTGCTCGACGTACATCTTGCCCGGCTCCACCTTGGTCACCTTTGCATTGGTGATCCAGTGGACATGATGGGAACGCAGATCAGATTCGAGAAACCCCTTGGAGTCACCCACACCACCCAGGCCGAGATGGCCAATGTAGGGCTCGGAGGTCACGTAGGTCATGGGGACCTTGTCGCGCATCTTGCGCTTACGCAGGTCTGCATCCAGGATAAAGGTAAACTCATAGGCGGGACCGAAGCAGCTGGCGAACGGCATGGCACCAATCACCACGTGGCCGGGATCTTCCAGCAGTTTTCTGTAGGCGTCATGGGCCTTAAGGGCGTGATCCACGGTGCAGATCGATTGGGTGTGGCCATCGCCAGGGCCGGCACCCTCCACTTCCTCGAACGCCAGGCGGGGACCGGTGGCGATGACCAGGTAATCGTAGTCGATCACCTCGCCGCCAGCGACGACCAGCTGTTTTTTCTCCGCATCGATCTTGTCGCAGCGTTTGGCGATAAAGCCGATGCCCTTGCGCTCCAGATAAGGGCGTATATCGAAGGTAATACTCTCCCGGTCACGCCAGCCCACGGCCACCCAGGGATTGGAGGGAACGAACTGGAAATAGTCCCGCTCGTTGATCATGGTGATTTTATGCTCTTTTCCGAGCTTCTCCCGAAGTTCATAAGCACAGGGCATACCCCCCGTACCTGCCCCCAGAACCACGATGTGAGCCATGCTTAAACCCTCCCTTACGGATCGAAAAAAGCGAGATGTCGGTGTGATCCGGCCAGTGCGTTAGATTGCGTCTTATCCGGCACGACCAGTCAGATTCGGTTAACTGCTCAAAGGTACTCCGAGGATGAGAAAACATAAAGCACTTTCAGTATCTTGTGATGTTCTTAATAACCTGTTTTCACTGAAAAAAATGTTCTCCTTTGGGTGGCTCCGTCGAACCCTGAGGGGCTGGTTGGGAAGCAAAAATATCGCTTCCGACTCCTGCCCGATCCTGTCAGCCAAATTCAAATCAATGAAAATCCCTGGATCGGGTCTTCAGCCCCCCCAGAAGGTGGGTGTAATCCAGCAGCTGCCTGGCGATGACATGAACCACCTCCCCCTCCCGCTGTAACTCACCAACCACCCCGAGCAGCCGGGCCTGCAGCAGGACCGCACGCCGCCGCTCCGCCAGCTGTTTCCAGATCACAAGGTTGATCTGTCCAGTCTCATCTTCCAGGGTGACGAAAGTGACGCTGTTGGCGGAGGCCGGCCGCTGTCGGCCGATGACGATACCTGCAGCACGAACCAGACGACCCGACTGCTGGCCGCAGACCGTCGTGGCCGACATCAATCCCCGCCGGTCGAGATGCCCGCGCAGCAGGGCCAGGGGATGGCGCTCCAGGGTCAACCCCAACATGGCGTAATCGGCCATGATATTCTCTCCCTCGGTTGGGGCGGGGAGTGGCGGTTCAGAATCCGGCTCCCCGTTCTCTATCAGCGGCAGGGACTCCTCCACCCCCATCACTTGCCAGCTGGCCTGATGGCGGTTGCCGGCCAGCCCCGCCAACGCACCAGAGGCGGCGAGGGATCGAAGATCCCTCTGTCTGAGTGCGGCCCGCCGGGCCAGATCATCCACGGAGAGCAACGGCGCCTGCCGCCGGGCCGCTGCCAACCTCTCTGCCACCGCTCGGGACAGACCCTTCACCAGCCGCAACCCAAGCCGCAGGATCGGTTGTGATTTTTGATCCGGGGGGCCACCCACCCCGACGGCCCGTTCCAGGGTGCAGTCCCAGCCACTGTGGCACACCGCCACCGGCCGCACCTCCACCCCCTGGCGACACGCCTCCCGCAACAGCTGAGCCGGGGCGTAAAACCCCATCGGCTGACTGTTGAGAAGGGCGGCGAAGAAGGCCGCCGGCTGATGGCATTTGAGCCAGGCAGAAACATAGACCAGCAGGGCAAAACTGGCAGCGTGAGACTCGGGAAAACCGTAGCCGCCAAACCCCAGAATCTGCTGATAGATCCGGCAGGCAAAATCCCGATCATACCCTCTGCCCGTCATGCCATCGATCAACCGCTGCTGAAACTTTTCCAGCGTCCCCCGGCGGTTCCAGGCAGCGATGGAGCGACGCAGCTGATCCGCTTCACCGGGGCTGAAACCGGCCGCCACCATGGCCACCCGGATCACCTGCTCCTGGAATATGGGCACACCCAGGGTGCGGCCCAGGACCTTTCGTACCTCCGCCGAGGGATAGGAAACCGGCTCCAGACCCTGGCGGCGACGCAGATAGGGATGGACCATCTCGCCCTGGATGGGGCCGGGCCGGACGATAGCCACCTCAATTACCAGATCATAGAAACAGGCCGGCCTCAGCCGTGGCAACATCGCCATCTGAGCCCGGGACTCTATCTGAAACACCCCGGTGGTCTCGGCCCGCTGGATCATGCGGTAGACCTCTGGGTCCTCCGGCGGGATATTGTGCAGGCCCAGGGGTCTGGCTGCCGTTGCTTCTTCAGGACCATGGAAATCGTTAATCAGATCGAAGGCCCGGCGGATGGCGGAAAGCATGCCCAGGGCCAGACAATCCACCTTCAACAGCCCCAGGGCCTCCAGGTCGCCCTTGTCCCACTGAATAACGCTGCGACCGGCCATGGCGGCGTTTTCGATCGGCACCAGCCGGGAAAGCGCCCCCCGGGAGATCACAAATCCCCCCACATGCTGGGAGAGGTGGCGGGGGGTATGAAGCAGTTCCGTCACCAGGCTGATCAGCTGCCGAATCCGGGGGTTGGCGGGGTCAAAACCCGCCTCCCGCAGGCGATCATCCGCCACTGACTGCCCATCCCACCAACTGATGTTCCCGGCCAGTCGGCTCACCTGATCCTGGTCCAGCCCCAGTGCCTTCCCCACATCGCGAATTGCGCTCCGGGGTCGATAGCTGATCACCGTCGCGGCCAGCGCCGCCCGTTCCCGACCGTATTTGCCATAGATATACTGGATCACCTCTTCCCGCCGTTGATGCTCGAAATCGATATCGATATCCGGCGGCTCGCCCCGCTCTTTGGAGATGAAGCGTTCGAACAGCATCTCCATCCGGGCCGGGTCCACCTCGGTGATCCCGAGGCAATAACAGACGGCGGAGTTGGCGGCGGAGCCCCGCCCCTGGCAAAGGATGCCCCGGGAGCGGGCAAAGCGGACGATGTCGTAAACGGTGAGAAAATAGGGCTCGTAGCCAAGTTCGGCGATCAGGCCCAGCTCATGCTCCAGCAGCCGCCTGACCTTCAGCGACACCCCCTCCGGCCAGCGCCGCCGGCTTCCCTCCAGGGTGAGCCGGCGCAACTGGTCGGCCGGTGTCACTCCGTCCGGTACCAGCTCATCCGGGTACTCATAGCGCAGCTCAGCCAGGGAGAAGCGGCAGCGCTCCGCCAACCGCATGGACTCTACCAGCAAGGGGACGGGGTAGAAGCGGGCCAGCTGACGCAGCGGGCGCAGGTACCGTTCGCCGTTGGGCTGCAATGCGAAACCCACCTCGGCCAGAGGCCTTTTCAGACGGATCGCGGTCAGGGTATCCAGCAGCGGCCTTCGCTCCCGCACATGCATGCGCACTCCACCAACGGCCGTCAACGGCAGGCCCGTGGTCTGAGACAGGCGTTGCAGTTCCGCCAACCGGGCCAGGTCACCACCGCGGCGGTGCATCTCCAGACCGATCCAGGTCCGGCCGGAAAAGTGTTCGGCCAGCCAGCCGGCCGCCCCCTCATCGGCGGGGGTCGACGCTAACAGCAGGGCCAGACAGCCAGGCATCCCCTGCTCCAGATCACGGCGCTCCAGCCAATAGTCCCCCTTATCCGCCCGTCGCCGCCCCCGGGTAATCAGCTGTGAGAGATTGCCGTAGCCCTCCCGATCCATGGCCAGCAGCACCAGACGCATGCCGTCCAGCAACCGGAACGTGGAGCCAATAATCAGAGGCAGACCGCAGACCCCTGCCTCGGTATGTGCCCGCACCACACCTGCCAGGGAGCATTCGTCAGTGATTGCCAGGGCGCGATAACCCAGCTCAGACGCCCGTCGCACCAGTTCCTCCGGGTGGGAGGCGCCTTGCAGAAAACTGAAATTGGAGCGGCAGTACAGTTCCGCGTAACTGAGATCGGATGGTTCGGGCACAGGCACACCCTATACTGTTTATTTATACAGTATAGGGTGTGCCGAAAAAATTGTCAGGGCTGTGTTCAGACTGACCAGGAAAGAGTGGATTCAGCCCCCTGGTAAATCACGGGCCAAGTGCTGGAAAGGCGCGCAAGGCACGCCCTTCCAGTAGAAAGAGAGATTTCCCGCCTGCTCAGAACTCCCCGGTCGCGCCTGCGACCATGATATCCAGCATCTGCTGGTTGACCTTGATGGCAGTATCCACCACCGCTGGCGGCAGCAGTTCGCTGTTGATGAGCATATCCAGGTTCAACATCATCAGCCATGTCTTGCCGTTCGGGTCCTCCACCATCGAGATCCGACAGGGCATGTAACTGGCGAAGATCGGATTGCTGATCACCATCAACCTGGCATCCATGGGATTACAGAACTGGAAGATACTGAGATAGGGGGATTCAACGCCCCGAGCCTCCAGCTCCTTGGACACATCCTGACGTCCCACCAACTTCAGATTGAGCTCAACCGCCTTGGACAGCATCGCCTCGATAGCATCTTCCCTGCTGACACCTGGTTTCAACTCCATCTGGGCAACCGTCTGGGTAATGTCGGTGATCCGCAGTCCGGACGAAGGCGTCTTTGGTTTGTGCGACGGCACCGATGCTGGCGAACGCTTGGCGGGCGGCGGCGCAGAGGCCATCAACCGCGGCGGCACAAACCGCTCTCCGCGCACGATATTTTTGTCGTCCAGGGTAGTGGCGAAGGAGATCATATCGAGCAGTTCATTGTCACTGTAGTCCTCGAAGGTCTCATCTTCCGGGTCGTCGGCATGCTCCCGTACCTTACCCTGAAACATCTTGATGGATTGAAACAGGTATTCGCCGTGCTGACCGGCCAGTGGAGGGGAGCCTTTCTTTTTCTTACCACGACCGTCCTTGGCATGGCAGGTCTTACAGTCGTCCATGTAGAGTTCTTCTCCCTGCTCAGGATTACCCGGCATGCGCTGAGCTATGTCGAAGCGCATATCCCGGCCGATATCGAGACTGGAAAGATAGGCCACCACATCCTCTATATCCGTTTGCGACATCTCGCCCAGACCGGACGTCATCATCATGGTCGGGTTGATCCGCTTGCCATCCTTGTAATCCTGGATGGATTTACTCAGATAGTACTCGGGCAGCCCCGCAAGACGGGGCGACAGGCGCCCGGTTGCACCTTGGCCAAAGATACCGTGGCAGAGGGCACAGTTTCGATTGATTCGTTCTCCGTTGGCAAGATCCGCAGTCTGCGCCGCCAGTGGGAAAAGCAGACAAATAAGCAACAACAGATGGATTTTCATTTTATTTCTTTCCCCTTTCGATAGAGTGATTCAACGACGCTGGCAGCCGGCCAATGGCAGGCCTCAGCCAACCGCTTTTCAGGTCTGGCTCAACCTAAAGCAGGGAAATTTAACACAAGGGGATTGGCGGTACTATATTCCCCTCAGGGTCTTTATTTTTTGGTTCGCTCTGGGATGAGAACCGGCAGAATAACCGGCGTCACTGCTCCCGACCGACCTCCGAGAGATAGGAGACCAGATAGCGAAAACGGACTTGATCCGGTTTCTCGAACACCGGGTCGTCGTGCCTCGGAACATTCGCTTCTATCTTCTTCCAGTCTGCCTTGGTCAGGACCTTCTCCAGCAACGGAAAGACCTCATTTTCCTCCAGGTCCAGGTGCTGTCGCTGCAGCGCGACGTACTCCCTGCCCTCCACCTCCAGTTCTTCCCGCATCATGACGCCGTCCTGAAGGATACTCTCCAGGGACTGCCGGAACTTGCGGGTCAGTCGGGTCAGACTCTCGTGCTGGGAACTGAGCCGTTCCAGCAATTCCTGCTTGTCACCAACCCGCTTGCTGGCAACATCGTAAATCAGGTTCTCCAACGGATGATGACCCTGATCAGCATAGGTCTCCAGATACTCCAGCAACTCGATCTTCAGGTC
>Ga0316189_10005618_pt1 | contig 12030 bp, 13 predicted proteins | sample LowCovwburrow_MG_FD_204930 | JGI IMG/M metagenome (GOLD analysis project Ga0316189, IMG submission 204930) | Coastal sediment microbial communities from Maine, United States - Lowes Cove worm burrow | ecosystem: Environmental > Aquatic > Marine > Coastal > Sediment | place: USA: Maine... | reverse complement strand
GCATAGGACAAGCAGGTCGTGAAGCACTTCTGGCGGGCGCACCGATATTGTGTGATTGCGAAATGGTGGGGGCGGGGATCATCCGCCGTTACCTGCCCAAAGACAACCAAGTGATCGTGACCTTGAATGATGCAGACGTGCCCGATCTTGCCAAAGAGATCGGCAATACGCGCTCGGCTGCGGCGGTTGAGCTGTGGGGTGAGCATTTGGACGGGGCGGTTGTTGCGATAGGCAATGCGCCGACAGCACTGTTTCATTTGTTGGAACTACTGGATGCAGGCTATCCGAAACCCGCATGTATCTTAGGCTTTCCCGTTGGTTTTGTCGGCGCTGCCGAAAGCAAGGCGGAGTTGGCGAAAAGCCCACGGGGTTGCGATTACATCACTTTGCGGGGCCGCAAAGGTGGATCTGCAATGGCGTCTGCGGCAGTGAATGCGCTGGCCGCAGGATTGATCGAGATCAGACAATGACGGCTTGGTTGCATATTATCGGAATTGGCGAAGATGGTCTGGATGGCCTGACAGCTACGGCGCGATCCTGCATTGCCTCTGCGGATTATATTCTTGGCGGCAAACGCCAACATGATTTGATTGGCGCGTGTTCGGCAGAACGGATCAACTGGCCGTCGCCCTTTGATGCTTTAGTGTCTGAGTTGCAAGGCTTGCGCGGGAAAAAAGTGATTGTTTTGGCTACGGGTGATCCCCTGTGGTTTTCTGTTGGCAACAGGATCGCGGCATCGTTTGATATGGACGAGCTTGTATTTCACCCCCATGTTTCGGCATTTCAATTGGCAGGGGCAAAGTTGGGCTGGGCCCTGCAGGACGTGACATGCCTTAGTGTTCACGGGCGACCGATTGCGCGAATTAAACCGCATGTGCAAAATGGCCAAAAGCTGTTGCTGTTGACCAGTAACGGCAAAGCGGTTGCAGAACTTGCGGCAATATTAACAGGATTGGGTTTTGGCCTGAGCAAGCTGGTCGCTATCGCCAATATGGGCGGTGCGGGTGAAGTGCGGTTTGATGGCATAGCGCAGGACTGGGCGCATGAAGTACCTGATTTGAATACGGTGGCGATTGAATGTATCGCATTGCCGAATACACAGGTTTTGCCCATCGGTTACGGGCTGCCTGATGATGCTTTTTTGCATGACGGCACGATGACCAAACAAGATGTGCGTGCGGTGACTTTGGCAAAGCTAATGCCTGCACCCAATGCGCTGTTATGGGATGTGGGCTGTGGCTGTGGCTCGGTCGCGGTGGAATGGATGCGTGCGGCGCGCAATGCGCGCGCAATCGGGATTGAAGCGCGTGCAGATCGCCGTGCAATGGCAGAAGAGAACGCACGAAATCTGGGTGGATTCGATCTGCCGCTTATCGCGGGTTTGGCACCCGACGCGCTGGTTGGGTTGGAAGAACCCGATGCTATTTTCATTGGTGGCGGGTTAAGTGAAGAGGTTTTTGATTTTTGCTATGCGGCCCTGAAACCAATGGGGCGTTTGGTTTGCAATGTGGTCACGCTTGGTTCTGAACAGGTGCTATTGAAAAGATATGACGCACTTGGCGGCAGTCTGACCAAACTGCAATTTACCCACGCAACCCCTGTGGGGGGCAAGATGGGATGGAAGCCTGCGATGCCCGTGACGCAATTTAATCTGGTGAAAAAATGAATGGAAAACTTTATGGGATTGGTCTGGGTCCGGGTGATCCAGAATTGATGACCTTGAAAGCCGCGCGCTTGATCGGGGCGGCGTCATGTGTGGCCTACCCGATGCTGGAAACGGGTGCCAGTTTTGCGCGTTCCATCGCACAGGATCATTTGGCCGACGGGGTCCGGGAGATTGCGATTGAAATCCCGATGTCGGTTGCGCGTAAACCTGCGCAAGATGCTTACGACAAAGGTGCAGATGAAATTCGGGTCGTGCTGGAAGCGGGTCACGATGTTGTTGTTTTGTGTGAAGGTGATCCGTTTTTTTACGGTTCCTTTATGTATTTGTTTTCCCGTTTGTCGGAAGATTTTGAAGTGGAAATTGTACCGGGCGTGAATTCGGTTTCCGCCTGTGCATCTGTCGTTGAACGCCCGCTTGTGGCCCGTAGTGAGGTCCTGACGATTGTGCCTGCAACGCTGCCATTTGATGATCTGTTCGTGAAAATTGCCAATGCAGAAGCGATAGCCGTGATGAAAGTCGGGCGTCATTTGGGCAAGGTGAAAGAGATTTTGACAACGCAAAACCTGATGGATTATGCCCATTATGTTGAACGTGCGACTTTGCCCAATCAAAAGGTCATGCCGCTTGTGGATGCGCCTGATGTTGCCCCGTATTTTTCAATGATCCTCGTTTCAAAAGGAAATGACCCTTGGCTATAAATCCTGTTGTAATTTGCTTGTCACGTTCAGGCGCAAAAACCGCTGATAAAATTGCCAAGGCTTTTGGCTATGCCATGCATGGCCGAAAAGGGCGTGTTGATCAGGCGGATGCGTTTTTTGATAATGCATTGGATCATGTGCGCGATTTGTTTGCTGCCAAAGTGCCAGTGATCGGTGTTTGTGCCGCAGGTATCTTGATCCGTGCCGTGGCCCCTATGTTGAACGATAAAACCGCTGAGCCGCCTGTGGTAAGCGTGGCTGATGACGGGTCTACGGTTGTGCCTTTGCTGGGCGGGCATCGCGGTGCCAACCGCATAGCCAAAGAACTGGCTGAAATGATGTCAGGTCATGCGGCTGTGACTACGGCGGGGGATGTGGCGCTGGGTGTAGCACTTGACGAGCCACCCTTGGGGTGGCGTCTGGCGAACCCTGAAAATGCCAAGGGTGTTATGGCAGGGTTGCTTTCAGGTGGGGCCGCAAAAATTAAGGGTGAGAATATCTGGGGGTTGGATGCTGACCCGAAGGGCCAAGTTACATTACTTGCAACTGAAGAGGTGGTGGTTGGGGATGATGCAACGCTGGTCTACCATCCGCAGAAATATACCTTGGGCGTGGGTTGTGCACGCAATTGCGATCCGCAGGAATTGTGGGGACTTGTTCAGGCGACGCTGGCAGAAAGTAACATTGCGGCAGGCTGTATTGCTGCGATTGGCTCGCTTGATCTGAAAGCAGATGAACATGCGATGAACCTGTTGGCAACGCGTTTGGGTGTTCCATTTCGGGTGTTTACGGCCAAAGAGCTAGAGAGCTATGCGGATAGGTTGGCAAACCCATCCGATGTGGTTTTCGAAGAGGTTGGTTGTCACGGGGTATCGGAAGCTGCCGCTTTGGCCTTGGGCCATGCAGATGCAAGCTTGCGAATTGAAAAACAAAAAACCAAAAACGCGACTTGTGCCTTGGCGGTTTCAGATGAGCCCGTTGTCGAATTCAAAGGGCGTTCGCGTGGCAAGCTGTCGATTGTCGGTATCGGGCCCGGGCAGGCATCTTGGCGGACACCGGAAGCAAGTCAATTGGTGGCCGAGGCGCAAGAACTGGTGGGCTATGGGCTATATATCGATCTGCTGGGGCCTTTGGCGATTGGCAAGGAACGTTCGGATTTTCATCTGGGCGCAGAGGAAGATCGTTGCCGTTATGCGCTTGAACAAGCGGCAAAAGGTAAAAACGTTGCATTGATCTGTTCAGGGGATGCAGGCATCTACGCGATGGGGGCATTGGTGTTTGAACTGATGGATCGCAGCGCGGATGACATGGGGGTCAGCAATGCAGCCCACCGTGTAGAAGTAAAATGCACCCCCGGTGTTAGTGCGCTGCAAGGGGCGGCGGCACGGGCAGGGGCACCTTTGGGGCATGACTTTTGCGCTATATCCCTGTCGGATTTGCTGACCCACCGTGAAGATATTATCAAGCGTTTGAAGGCGGCAGCCATAGGCGACTTTGTGATCGCGTTTTACAACCCCGTGTCCAAACGGCGTAGAACTTTGTTGGCCGAGGCGCGTGATATTCTGCTGGAACACCGCCCCGCAGACACACCCGTGATGTTGGCACGTTCATTGGGGCGGCATGACGAAAGCATCCGTTACGTTAAACTTTCGGATTTGGAAGTGGACGATGTGGATATGATGACCGTGGTTCTGGTCGGTTCCAGCAATTCAAAACTGGCCGCACTTGGCGAAGGCCCGCGTATGTACACACCGCGCGGTTATGCGCGTAAAATTGATGGAGACTTGTCATGACGGTTTACTTTATCGGCGCGGGGCCGGGTGATCCTGATCTGATCACGGTCAAGGGCAAAGCCTTGATCGAACGCTGCTCCGTTTGTCTTTATGCAGGTTCCTTAGTGCCAGAAGCGGTTGTAGCTTTTGCACCGAAAGACGCGATTGTGAAAGACACGGCTGTGATGACCTTGGATGACACGCATGCGGAAATTCTGGCAGCGCAAGCGCGTGGTGAAGATGTGGCGCGCGTCCATTCGGGCGATCCGTCTTTATACGGCGCGATTGCAGAACAAATCCGCCGCCTGAACAAGGCGGGTGTGGATTATAAAATTGTTCCGGGCGTGTCCGCTTATGCCGCGATGGCGGCGGCCATTGGGCAGGAACTGACCATCCCGGAAGTGGCACAATCCATCGTTTTGACCCGCATGTCGATGCAATCCACAAGTATGCCAGCAGGTGAAACACTGGAAAACTTCGGGCGTACGGGGGCGACCCTTGCAATCCATCTGGCTATTCGCAATATGCGCGAAATAGAACGCCAACTGATCCCGCATTATGGTGCCGATTGCCCGGTGGTTGTCGGCTACCGCGTGGGCTGGCCCGACCAGATGATCATCCGTGGCACGCTTTCTGACATTCGCAAAAAAGTGCGTAAGGAAAAGATCACGCGTACAGCACTGATTCTACTTGGGCCTGCGCTGGCGGCGTCTATTAATTTCAAGGATTCCGCCCTGTATGATCCGCAAAAACCCCATGTCCTGCGCCCTGTTACAGGGGTGGATTTGGTGGAAGATCATAACACTTGATTTTAGATTTGCGAAGAAACATACGTGTTTCACGTAAGGGCGCAAGAATATGGGTATTATTGCACATTTCTTCGAAGATATTGCCGTTTTTATGTCAGCATACACAAATTTCGGAAATTTCGCCCACATAATTTTGGTACATAGCCATAAATTCAAACATCCGAGGGCACCCATGATCAAAACTCCGTACTTACTTTTCCTGGGCGATGCGCCTGACATGTTGGCAACCAAAGTTGCCACTGGCATCAAGGACTGGCGGCCTGACGCCTCTGTTGGCCAGTTCCGTATGGAAGGCTGTAAGGCTGATCTGGGCTTGCAGGACATGACCATTGATGAAGCGATTGCAGCAGGGGCCAAGACGCTTGTAATCGGTGTGGCAAACCGTGGCGGAATTATTTCCGCAAGCTGGAAAGCGGTTTTAGTTGAAGCGCTGGAAAAGGGTATGGATATTGCATCCGGTTTGCACAATCTGTTGAAAGATGAAGCTGATCTTGCGGCAGCGGCCATGATGCATGGCTGCACATTGTTTGATGTACGCGTACCACTGGTGGAATTTCCCATTGCCAGTGGCAAAAAACGCACGGGCAAGCGCTGTTTACCAGTCGGTACGGATTGTTCTGTCGGTAAAATGTACACCGGCCTTGCAATGGAAAAAGAAATGCATGCGCGTGATATGAAAGCTACCTTTCGGCCCACCGGTCAGACAGGTATTCTAATCACGGGTGGCGGCATTCCGTTGGATGCTGTTGTTGCCGATTTCATGGCGGGTGCCGTGGAATATCTGACACCTGACAATGATACGGATCATTGGGATTTAATCGAAGGGCAGGGATCGCTTTATCATGTGTCTTATTCAGGCGTAACGATGGCTCTGATCCACGGAGGTCAGCCCGATGCGCTGGTCTTGTGCCATGAACCAACACGTGAACATATGCGTGGATTACCGGATTATCAGCAACCTAGCCTGCAGGAATTGCGTGACACTGCATTGATTATGGCACGTGTGGCCAACCCGGATTGCAAAGTGATCGGCATTTCCGTGAACACCCAACATTTGTCGGAAGCGGATGCAGATGACTATTTGGCCAAAGTAGAGGCTGAAATGGGTTTGCCAACGGTTGACCCGTTCCGGCAGGGTGCGGCCCGTCTGGTAGATGCGCTGGCTGCGTGTTAGGCGTTCTTCATGGATAAAATTGACATCACAGTGCAGCGCGACAGTTTTAAACTGGCGCAGGTATTTACTATTTCGCGCGGGTCACGCACGCAAGCGGATGTGATTACAGTAACTTTGCGCCAAAGCGGGCATTCGGGTCGCGGTGAATGTGTACCCTATGCGCGATATGGCGAAACTGCGGACAGTGTGGAGGCGCAAATCAAGTCGCTTCCCGCAGCATTCAGTCGCGCTGAATTACAAAACCTGCTGCCTGCAGGTGCTGCACGTAATGCAGTTGATTGTGCTTATTGGGACTTGGAAGCCAAACAAGCGGGAAAACCCGTTTGGCAGTTGGCAGGGTTGCCGGAACCTAAGCCCGAGATTACAGCCTATACATTATCTCTTGATACACCTGAAAAAATGCAGGCGAGTGCTGCGGAACATGCGTTTCGACCTTTGTTGAAAACCAAACTTGGCGGTGGACCAGAGGACGTCGCGCGGATCAAAGCCGTGCGTGCGGGTGCCCCGAACGCGCAGATCATTGTCGATGCGAATGAAGGTTGGACACCTGAGCTTTATGCAATACTTGCACCTGTTTTGGTGGATTTGGGGGTGACGATGGTTGAACAACCCTTGCCAGCAGGGGCCGATGACGCCTTGATTGATCTTGAACGCGTGCTACCTGTTTGTGCGGATGAGAGTTGTCACGACCGTGCCAGTCTGGCGGCCCTTCAGGGCAAGTACGATATGGTAAATATCAAGCTGGATAAGACCGGCGGCCTGACCGAAGCATTGGCCCTGAAAGATGCGGCAATCGCGCAGGGCTTTCAGGTGATGGTCGGTTGCATGGTCGGCTCTTCACTTGCCATGGCGCCGGCGATTTTGGTAGCACAAGGCGTGGCCTTGGTTGATCTTGACGGGCCGTTGTTATTGGGCGAAGACCGTAAAAACCCGTTATATTTCGATGCGCAAGGCGTGCATCCTGCAACATCAAACCTTTGGGGATAAAAATGAATAGAACTGTATTTGTAAACGGAGAATACTTGCCCGAAGCTGAAGCTACGGTTTCAATTTTTGACCGTGGGTTTTTGATGGCGGATGCGGTTTATGAAGTGGTGTCGGTTCTGGACGGCAAGCTGTTGGAATTTGCGGGCCACTTGAAACGTCTGGAACGTTCTTTGGGTGAATTGGATATGGCCAAGCCAAAGGATTTTGACAACCTATTGGAAATTCACCGTGAACTGGTTGCGCGTAACAATGTGCAAGAAGGCGGAATATATCTGCAAGTCACACGCGGCGTAGCTGACCGGGATTTTGTTTTTCCGCAGGATGTAGAGCCCACTTTGGTAATGTTTTCACAAGAACGTCCAATTATAGAGTCGCCTGCCGCTAAAGCGGGCATGCGGATTATTTCGGTCAAGGATCAACGCTGGGGACGGCGTGATATCAAAACCGTGCAGCTTTTGTATCCGTCAATGGCGAAAATGATGGCAAAAGCGGCCGGGGTTGATGACGCTTGGTTGGTCGAAGAAGGCTTTGTAACCGAAGGCACTTCGAATAATGCTTATATCGTGAAGGATGGTAAAATTATTACGCGATCCTTGTCACATGATATTTTACACGGGATTACCCGCGCATCGGTTCTGCGTTATGCGGCGGAAGCACAAATGGTTGTGGAAGAGCGTAACTTTACGGTTGAAGAAGCCCAAGCCGCGGATGAAGCGTTTATCACTTCGGCGTCTGCATTCGTGACGCCGGTGATTGAGATTGACGACGCAAAACTGGGCAACGGTGCGCCCGGCCCCGTGGCGGGCCGTTTGCGTGAGATTTACATTGAGGAAAGCCGCAAAACCGCGATTTAATCGTGTGCTTTAGCGTGTGAAACAACATAGGCCGCTTGCTGTTCGGCAGTAGCTTCGGTCTGATATTGATTTTTCCAATCGGCGTATGGCATTTTGTAAAATGCTTCACGGGCCTGATCTTTGCTCATTTCGATACCCTGCGCTTTTGCAGCTTCCTGATACCAGCGGCTTAGACAGTTGCGGCAGAAACCGGCTAGGTTCATCATGTCGATGTTTTGCGCATCCGTGCGTTCAGCCAAATGATCGCGCAGGCGGCGAAAGGCCGCGGCTTCAAGTTCCAGTTCAGTTTGTTTGTCCATGTCAGGCCTCTTGTTTTTGCGTTGTTTTTATAGCCTCGGCAAAAATGGGTGCAAGCTTATCCGCCCATTTATTTTGATTAGCCTCGGTTTCGATAAGATCATTTCTTATTTCGATCAAAGCATGGATGCGACCGCGCTGCAATGCGTGGTATTCCATTGTATCGCCTTTTAAGTTGCCGCTATAAGGCTGGTTATCGCCAATGCAAAGGTCGGGTTGTGCTTGCAACAATTCAATCAATGGTTTTGCCATCCGTTCATCCTGCGCGTATAAAATACCGACTTGCCATGGGCGTGGTCCGTAGCCGTTCAATTGCTTTGTAAATGTGTGAATTGACAGAATGACCGGATTTTTACGTTGGGACAGCAAAGTTTCAAGTGCGGAATGATAGGGATGGTAGCAACGCTCTTTTCGTAAATTTGTTGCCTCTTCAGAGATATTGCGATTGGCAGGGATTATGGTGCCGTCATAAAGCTGCATAACAAGTGTCGGGTCGTCTTCGCCACGGTTCGGATCGATGACAAGACGTGAAAAATTCGTGTATATAAGTGGCGCGTCAAGGTGCTCTGCCAGACGCCTTGATACGCCCAAAGCCCCGACGTCATAGGCAATGTGGCGTGCCATGTCCGGTGCCGAAATTCCAAGATTCCCGCCATTCACAAAATCAGGTACCGTGTTTGTCGCATGATCGCAAATTACCACAGTTTGGCTTAGCCTATTTTCACCTTCGATTGTGTATGGCTGGTATATGGTCATCGTGGAAACTTTCTATTTGTCGTGTGATTGTGACAAATGTTGATTATCGTCCTAAGCGATTGCTGGCAATCTCTGTCTATTCGATTTAAGACAGGGTAAATATACGGAGATAAGATTTGCGACGTCAAAGAAGTTTAAAGATTGTGGCCACATTGGGCCCTGCATCAAGTACATACGAAACCATTCGGGTATTGTTTGAGGCAGGTGCGGACGTGTTTCGCTTGAACATGAGCCACGGTGCACACGAAGACATCCGTGAGAAACATCAGATCATCCGTGATATTGAACGCGACATGGGGCGACCCATTGGCATTTTAGCGGATCTGCAAGGGCCAAAACTACGCTGTGGCGTTTTTGCAAATAAGGTTGAAACTTTAGTCGAAGGCCAAGAATTTCGATTTGATCTGGATACAGATAAAGGGGATGCATCACGTGTTAACCTTCCACATAAAGAAATTTTCGATGCGCTGGAGCCGAAAACAACGCTTTTGGTGAATGACGGTAAAATCAGGTTACGGGTCAAGGATTGTGGTGCGGATTATGCCAATTGCGTAGTGGAAATCGGTGGTGAAATTTCAAACCGCAAAGGTGTGAATGTACCGGATGTGATATTGCCTGTGGCAGCTTTGTCGCCAAAGGACAAAAAGGATTTGGAATTTGTCTGTGGTTTAGGGGTTGATTGGTTGGCCCTTTCCTTTGTGCAACGGCCAGAAGATGTAACAGAGGCGCGCACATTGGCAAATGGCCGTGCAGCGATCATGTCAAAGATTGAAAAACCTGCGGCGGTTGACCGTTTCGATAGTATTTTGGCTGTTTCGGACGGTATTATGGTGGCACGTGGTGATTTGGGTGTGGAGCTGCCGGTACACGCCGTTCCACCGATCCAAAAGCGCCTTATCCGTAAATGCCGCGCTGTAGGAAAGCCTGTCATCGTTGCTACACAGATGATGGAAAGTATGATCGAAAGTCCGGTTCCAACGCGCGCAGAGGTATCGGACGTTGCAACGGCAATATATGAAGGTGCCGATGCTGTTATGTTGTCTGCGGAATCCGCAATGGGTGAATATGCCTTTGAAGCGGTCAGCACGATGAATAACGTTGCCGTGGAAGTGGAAAGTGATCCCAATTATCTGCAGATAATCGCGGCCTCTCGAACGCGTTCAAGCACGACCGTTCCAGAAGCCATTACACTGGCGGCGCGTGAAATTGCAGAAAGTACAGAGATCAAAGCAATTTGCTGTTTTACCGAATCCGGATCCACGGCCGTATTGGTGTCGCGCGAAAAGGCCATGGTGCCGATCCTTGCTTTGACACCCAACGTTGGAACGGCGCGACGTTTGTCGCTGGTCTGGGGGCTGCATACGGTTGTAACCAACGAAGTGGCGCGGTTCAAGTTGGCTGTTGTCAGCGCTGCGCGTGCGGCAAGAACCTATGGTTTTGCATCTGAAGATGATAAAATCGTGGTAATTGCGGGGGTTCCGTTTAACACGGCGGGTTCCACAAATATCTTGCGTGTTGCCCCTGTTGACGAGAAACTGATTTACGACAGTGAGGCGGAATAGAGTATAAGGAAAGACAATGGAACCGCATGACATATACTTTTTTTTAGGTGGTTTTCTGCCCCTTATCGGGCTGATTGGCTATTTTACGGCGCGTGCTGATATGACCCCAATCTGGTTTCCTTTGTTTTTGCTGCTTCTGGGATTGGGATCAATGGTTGTGGCGTGGGATAAAGCTGACGGTAATTTAAGCCTTACGGGCTTTGGTGATAGTGCTTTGCGTATTATCGCTGCCATTTTATAAAACGGCTGATCCCCCTTGCATTCACCCTGCTAGGGGCTTATACGACGCGGATTGTTGACGCGACCGGCTTGTAGGGTATGCCGAGTCGCGTGTTAAACCAACTTGAAATAGGAGATGGAAATGCCCAAGATGAAGACCAAGTCTGGTGCTAAAAAGCGCTTTAAAGTGACTGCCTCTGGCAAGATCAAATCAGCCCAGGCAGGTAAACGCCACGGCATGATCAAACGTTCACGTAAATTCATCCGCAACGCGCGCGGCACTACTGTATTGTGCGCAGCTGATGAAAAAATCGTGAAAAAATACATGCCGTACGCGCGCTAGGAGATCTGAAAAATGTCAAGAGTTACATCTGGTAAAGTCACCCACGCACGTCACAAGAAGGTTATTAAAGCGGCCAAAGGTTATTACGGTGCCCGCTCTAACCTGTTTCGCACAGCAACCCAAGCGGTTGACAAAGCGAACCAATACGCGACACGCGACCGTAAAAACCGCAAACGGAATTTCCGCGCACTTTGGATTCAACGCATCAACGCGGCAGTGCGCGCACATGACGAAGCGATGACATACAGCAAATTCATCAACCTGTTGATGAAGGCCGGTATCGAAGTTGACCGTAAAGTTCTGGCCGATCTGGCCGTGCACGAGCCGGAAGCATTTAGCGCGATTGTGGATCAAGCAAAAGCGGCAGCCTAAACTTTTAGGTTAATAGAGTTTTCAGAAGCCCTGCCGCAAAGGTGGGGCTTTTTTTGTTGAGCATTCGGGGGGCTGTGCTATCCATGCCCTCAAGTAAATAAAGGACGAAACCCGATGGACAGTTTGGACGCATTAAAAGCGAAATATCTGGAAAGCATCATGGCAACGGGCGATGAAGCTACGTTGGAAGATTTGCGTGTTACCGCTGTTGGCAAAAAAGGTGAAATATCGCTGAAAATGCGTGAACTGGGCAAAATGACGCCCGAAGAACGCCAAGTCGCCGGTCCCGCGTTGAACGCACTGAAGGATGAGGTTAATTCTGCGATTGCCGCCAAGAAATCCGCCCTTGCAGATGTAGCACTGAATGAACGCTTGCAGGCGGAATGGATTGATGTATCCCTTTCGGGCCGTCCGCGGCGCCAAGGCACCATTCACCCAATCAGCCAAGTGACGGAAGAGGTGGTGTCAATCTTTGCATCCCTTGGGTTTGCCGTGGCCGAAGGCCCGCAGATCGAAAATGA
>Ga0316189_10005617_pt1 | contig 12031 bp, 12 predicted proteins | sample LowCovwburrow_MG_FD_204930 | JGI IMG/M metagenome (GOLD analysis project Ga0316189, IMG submission 204930) | Coastal sediment microbial communities from Maine, United States - Lowes Cove worm burrow | ecosystem: Environmental > Aquatic > Marine > Coastal > Sediment | place: USA: Maine... | reverse complement strand
AAGCTGGGCGTGACCTTTCCCATGGCATACGATCACGACTGGGCAACGCTCCGATCGTGGTGGCTCAACGGCACCCGCCGGCGAGCGACCTCCGCGAGCTTCGTCATCGACCCGGACGGCAGGTTCGTTCATGTGCACCCAGGGCCCGTCTTCTTCCCGAGCGAGGACCCCGCGGACGCCCGCGCCAACGCCGACTTCGAAGCCATTCGAGACGCGATCCGGCGTCATCTCCCCAGCGCGGACCGATAGCAACGACATGACGCGTGCGTTCAGAAATGACTCCGTTTCCTCTCACAGAACGTGGACGGGCTTCATCAACGGGCGGGCAGCCGTCAGGTCATCGACCTTCACGGTGCCCTTCACTGTGTTCGCTGCCTCGGCTGCGAACAGATCATGCCCCGCGATGCGTTTCAGCGGCAGCTTCAGGATGCGAACCGGGGCGGGCGGGTGGAAACCCGATCTGGTCTTCTTCGGCGAGTCGGTTCCCAAGGACACGGTCGACGCGGTACACCGGCACGTCCAGGAATCCGACGCGCTCCTCGTGGTCGGCTCGTCGCTCATGGTCTGCCCCGGCTACCGTTTCACCATGGATGGCGATCGAGCTCATGGCGAGCTGAGCCGATCGCATCTGCGCGACGAGCTGAAAGTATGAGCTCCCTTGCCTGAAGGCCCCGAGATTCGACGCGCCGCTGACAAGATCGCGGCCAAGCTCACAGGCCAGGTGGTCGAGACGGTTTGGTTCGGGCTCCCGAGGCTCGAGCACTTCGCGCCACAGCTCACTGGGCGTCGAGTGGTCGAACTCGAAACGCGAGGCAAAGCGCTGTTGATTCACTTCGCGCACGGGCTGTCGCTGTATTCGCACAACCAGCTCTACGGACGCTGGTTCGTGCGCTCGCGCGAAAGTTACCCCAAGACCAATCGCTCGCTCCGTGTTGCACTTCACACCGCCGAGGCCAGCGCGCTCTTGTACAGCGCTTCGGAGATCGCCGTGCTGGACGAGCGTGGACTCGGGGAGCATCCGTTCTTGAGCCGCATCGGCCCGGACTTGCTGAGCCGTGACCTCTCGCCGCAGGCGTTGGTCGCGCGGCTAAGGGGACGGCGGTTTCGCAACCGCGCCCTAGGCAGCCTGTATCTCGATCAGCGCTTCGTTGCCGGCATCGGAAACTATCTGCGCTCCGAGATCCTCTACTTTGCCCGGGTACATCCCAAGCAACGGCCGAGCGACCTCAAGGCGCCCGAGCAGCGAAAGCTCGCTTCCGAGACCATCGCCGTGAGTGCCCGTGCGTACAAGCTTGGCGGCATCACCAACACGCCGCATCGCGTCGCTCAGCTCAAGAAGAAAGGCTTCAAGCGAAGGGACTACCGCCACGCCGTGTTCGGTCGCGAGGGCAAGCCGTGCTATCGATGTGGGACCGAGGTCGAAAAACTCAGCGTCGCCTCCCGACGCCTCTACCTCTGCCCAACCTGCCAAGGGGTTTGACGGAGTAGGACCACGCGGCACACCCCGCGGTGGAAGCTGAAATAGGTGGGGTTGCCGGTGTAGAGCCCGACGAACCGCCCCCACGCGCTGGGTCGGCTCGTCGACCTCGACGGTGAGACCACAGCGTGCCTCGCAGATTCGGCAGTACGTACGCTTGATGGTGGTCACGCCAATGCTCTTTCCTGTGCTCCTCGCCTGCATTAGGCAATCACTTGCTCGGTCCGGTCGTTGCGCCACTCGATGCGGGCCCCTCGTCCGGCCAACTCATCTTCGATCTCGCCAAACACGTGCTGGTAGCGGTACCAGGGAATGGTTGTCCAAAGATGGTGGATCAGATGGTAGTTCTGGCCGAGGAGCAATGCGTTGAGAATGCGTCCGGGATAGACTCGTGTGTCGTGATAACGCTCCCGCGATGTGTAGGGGTAGTGCGGCAAGAAATCGAAACATAGCGCCAAGACCGCTACTGCGATCAGTGCGGGCCCTAGCCAGACGATGGCAAGCGTAGCAAATGTTCCCGTTACAGCCGTCAATACAACCGCCCCGAGCAGAACGCATTCCATCGCGATCGCTTCAATGAGATCTGAGCGGTCCCGCCACATACGTCGGCCAAAATAGTGTCGCCGATATTCAAACACGATCGCCAAACACCAAAAAGGCAACGCCCATCTCGGGCCCCGGTTGACGATCAAGTCAGGATCGCGTTCGGGATCATTGGTATGTGAATGATGTGCGTAATGAACTGCGCGAAAAAGTGGCATCGTGACCGTGATTGGAAGGGCGGATAATCGACCGAGCAAATCATTGATGAAACGTGATTCGTGTGCGGTACGATGCATACTGTCGTGCATCACCGTGAAGAGGACATACATCGAGATGGCGTTGATCGCGATCGTTGCGGCCACTGGAAGCTGCTCAAAGAGATATCCCGTGGTTCCGGCTGCCAATGCGCCCATCGCAAATACGAAAAGCCAGAACGTGGGGTTCTTCAGCGTCCCGGCCGGAGCACCGATCCACTGTCGTGCAACCTTGATTCTGGACGACGCCATCTGAGTGGTTTCATCGGGTCGAGTCATAATCGCAACCTTTCATGAGCGCTGTTCGCTTTGCAGGATGTTGAGCACGGGCTCAAAAGCAGAGATGAAAAAGTCGGCCAGCTGATCAGGAGAAGCGCCGCCGGTAACAGTCCACTCGGCGCAGGCGTTTTCGACGAGGCTCACCCATCCGTAGATCGCGATCTGTGACAGGGCGGAGGGCTGATGGATGCCCAGACGTTCAAGGATCCGGCTCATCGAGGTCACCCTCACGCGATCGAGAAGCTCATTCACCTCGGTATCCGAACCAAGGCCTCCGCGAACGAGGGCGGTGTAGATCGCGCCATGTTCCTGCACGTAGCCGACAAAACGCGTCGCCATCGCCCGGAACGCTTGGTCAAACGGTTGATCGGCGCGTAGCTCGGTGATCGCGATCACTTCATCCGTCACGATGCGTACGGTCTCCATGTAGAAGCCGCGTTGGTTGCCGAAATAGTGATAGAGGAGCCCCTTGGAGACACCCGCGCGTTCGGCGATCGCGTCCATGGGCATGGCTTCATAGCCGTGCTCGGCGAAGTGCTGCCGCCCAAACGCCAGCAGTTGCTCCCGTCGAGCTTCCGTCGTCATCCGCCTCGAGCCAAGGTCCATGATTATGCGATTATGACGATTATTGACGATTCGTCAATAACCATCTGGGCCTCATGGGCTGACGCTGGCCGAGCTGATCTGACGAGCCGACCCAGGTTGGCGTTCGTCATCGGGGTCGATGAACTCCGCTTTGTCGATCGTCTAGCGACGATCCCGCGCTAAGCTCCGCCGGCGTGACCAGCATCTCGACCTCGGCTTCGGTTGTCGTCCCCCGCCCGCGCGAGGAGGTGTTCGCAGTGGCCACCGACAGCACGAACGCCGCGGATCTGTTGCGCTCGCGCGGGCCGTTCGCAGGGATCAGCAAAGTCGAATTGCACGAAGGGCAAACTCTGGCCAAGGGCGCGAGGCGGCGGATCAGCATGACCGACGGCACGGCCCTCGACGAGGTCATCCTCGACTACGATCCTCCAGTAAGGCATCGGTACGGCTGGACGGGTGGCGCCAAATTTCCGTTCTCCTTGCTGGTTCGGAGCGGCACCGGCAACTGGGACTTCATCGAGGAGGAAGGCGGCACGCGGATCGTCTGGACCTACACCTTTGGGCTGACATCCCCCCTCGCCTATCCGCTCGCCATTCCGATCGTCCACCTCTTCAATGGCTGGCTGCAGCAGGGCCTCGATGCCATCCGTGCGGAGATCCTCGCTTAGCGACCCTCGCACCCGATGAAAACGATCGAAGCGCGAGAGTCGCGGCTTCCGTTTGTCTGTCAAAAACCAGAGCATCGTCACTTCAAAGGCGCGGCCAACAAAAGTTGTTGAGGATGCTGCCGGATCGTCTTTGGAACCGCGCCCTTGAGCCTACCTATTGGGAAGATGCCACGCGTTGCTCAGTGCGCCGCGCCCGCTTACGCCCGCGCTTCCATTCTTTGGCGAGGTCGTGTTCATAGAGCACGTGGTCGACCTGCATCGTGTGGCGTGTCGATTTCACGTAGTGTCCCATCATGCGTGCCTCGTCCTTCTGGATCGCCGCTTCCATGGCAGTGGGCGTCGGTAACGCGTACTCTCCGGCAAGATACGCAGCGACCCAACCGGCCTGGTCCTGCACAAACCCGATGATACTTGGGATCGCCTGGGCGAACCCGATGAACATGAGATTGTCGATCCCGGGAACGAAAACCCGTTTGAAGAGCGGCAGCACGTTGTCAGTCGCGGAGAGGAACTCCGGATCGAAGAACGGGAACGTGATTCGATAGCCGGTCGCGTAGATGATGGCGTCGAACGGCTCGACGCTGCCGTCGACGAATTTCACCCGGTCACCCTGAAGCTCTTCTACGTCGGGCTTCACGGTGATGTCGCCGTTCCCCACCCGCTGAAGTAGATCGCTCGAAACGGTCGGATGCGCCGTCAGGACTTCATGGTCGGGGGTGGGAAGCCCATAGCTCTCGACCTTTCCAACCAGCGCCCGCACGAGCAGCGCCGCGGCCTTGCGCTGGAGCCAAAGCGGGATGTACGGGTTGGTTTCGACAATTTGGTCGATAGGTTTGCCGAGAAGATACTTGGGCACGACGTGCGCGCCCCGCCGGGTGGATAGGACCAGCTTTTCGGCAAGCCCCTTGTTGCTGAGCTCGGACGCGATGTCGACCGCACTGTTTCCAATGCCCACCACCAACGCACGCTTGCCTTTCAAGTCGAGCGGGTCGAAGGGATCGATGTACTGGTGCGAGTGAATGGCCGGCCCATCGAACTGACCGGGAAAGTCGGGCCACTTCGGATCCCAGTGGTGGCCCGTCGCCACGACGAGATGGTCGTAGTGCCGGACCTCGTCGTCCAGTGTGATTCGCCAACCGCCCTGCTCCGTGCGCTCTGCCCTGCGGACCGGGGTCTCGAAGCGGATGGCGTTTCGAAGACCAAAATGGTCGACGATGTCTTCGAAGTACTGGCGAATGTGCGTGTGGTGGCAAAACGTCGGAAAGTCGGCGGGCATTGGGAAGCCCTCGAACTCGAGCTTCTTTTTCGAGGTGTCGATGTGCAGCGAGCGATATGCGGACGACATTCCGTTCGGATTCTTGAACACCCAGTTGCCACCAAGCACGGGCGATGCTTCAAAGCAGTCGTAGGCGACTCCTTTGTCTTTGAGAGCCCGAGCCGTCGCAATGCCGGAAATACCGGCGCCGATGATGCATACACTCGGGGGGCTCACCATTGGCGTATCGTAGACTCAAATGCGGTTTCGCGCCCGTATGCGGTAGATTGGGCGGCGATTGATGACCCGCCTTACCCGATTGCAGCGTGTGACGTTCATGGCGACGCTGATCATTGCTGGCGAGGCGGTGTTCATCCTCCCATTTCACGTAGCTCGGTTCTTCCGGCCGACCGTCTTGCAGGTGTTCGAGCTCAGCAACACCGAGCTCGGCGCCGTTCAAGCGGCGTACGGCGTCGTGGCGATGCTCGCCTACTTTCCCGGAGGTCCGCTCGCCGATCGGTTCCCCGCGCGCCGTTTGCTCACCGCCTCCTTGATGGCGACCAGTGTCGGGGGGCTGTACTTCGCGACTCTTCCCCCGCTTCGAGGGCTCTGGGTCCTTTTCGGTTTCTGGGGGCTCACGACGATTCTTCTGTTCTGGGCAGCGCTGATTCGGGCGACGCGAGAATGGGGAGGCGAAGGTAAGCAGGGGCGAGCGTACGGCATCCTCGATGGCGGTCGCGGTTTGTTCGCCGCGCTCCTTACTGCTGCCGCCGTCTTGCTATTTCAGCTGCTACTCCCGGGCGACCCCGCCGCAGCGACGGATATGGAACGTGCGCATGGACTGCGAGCCGTCATCTATGCCTATACCGTGGTCACCGCAGGTGCAGGGCTTCTGTGCTGGCTCTTCGTGCCTGAACGACAGAGCGCGGGGCCAGCCGAAAAAGCTCTCTTGGCGCACATCGGAAGGGTGGTTCGCCGCCCGAGGGTCTGGCTGCAAGCGATCATCGTGGTCTGCGCTTACGTCGGCTACAAAGGCATCGACGACTACTCGCTCTTCGCCGTGCAGGCTTACGGAATGGACGAAGTGCAAGGCGCACAGGTTTCCGCGCTCAGCGCCTGGGTGAGACCGGTCGCTGCCATCGGAGCTGGCTTTCTCGGCGACCGAATCAGCGCCTCTCGTGTCTCTGAGCTTTGCTTCGCTTTGCTCATCGGCTCGTACACGTGGCTCGCTTTGGCGCTGCCCCGGCCAGATATGATCTGGGTTCTCTACGCGAACGTTCTGCTGACCTGCGTCGCCGTCTTTGGTCTGCGTGGCGTGTACTTCGCGCTCTTCCAAGAAGCATCGGTTCCCCTCGCCGCCACCGGGACCGCGGTCGGGCTCGTCTCTTTCATCGGATACACCCCCGATATCTTCGTCAACCTCGTCGCTGGCTGGCTCTTGGACCGCTCGCCGGGCATCGCAGGACACCAACACTTCTTCAGCTTCCTCGCTGCATCTGCCGCGATCGGCCTGCTCGCGAGCGCGGCTTTTCGTCACCAGGCGCGAGTGCACGGTTGAGTCTTTCGGCTGCGAGGGATGCTTCTAATTCTCTGCCTGCAGCAGGGAGCCGGCGCGACTGGGAGCTCGGTGCCACAAGTGTGACCAAGCCTCACAACAGAGCAGCAACCCTGCCCTCCCGATCGTCAGACCCAGGGTCTAGCCGCGCTCGGCTCCTCTGTGGCGGTGCTCGGCCTTGCCGGGGCGTCAGGGCTCGACCGGAAACAAGAGGCAGTGTCGAAGCTCGGCTGAAGCTAACTTGGAGCTCTTCGCCGCAGAGCGAATCGTCCCTGTCGTCGACGCGCGGCTGGATCGTCGCGGTAGAAGATCACGCTGAAGAGGATGAACCCGGCCCACAGTGCAACGAGGTGGTAGAGCATCGTTGCTCCGCCATGGTGCTCGAAGATGGCGGCGGAGATCTTTGGTCCGAACAACATGCCGAGGGCGTAGAAGGTGGTGTAGATCGAGGTGCCACGGCTGTAGTCCTCGGGGCGTAGCGACACGCCCTGCAGCGCGAGACTCACCGGCGAGATCGATCCCAGGGTGGCGTCGGCTATCAGTACCGCGAGGCCCATCACCGCGTACGACTGGAGAAACACGAAGCCTAGGACCATCGTCGCGCCGACGATGGCCAAACCACGCATCGTGAGCAGATGCCCGATGGAGCGTAGTAACTACAAACCCCCGTTCAGGCTCACGCCCCACGCGAGATAACAATCTAGTACCCCGCGATTCGGCCTTTAGCGTCATCCCGATGGGCAAGAGAGCTGATTCCTGCTCCACCCGTGCCAATGACCCAACCCCGGTTTGTACTCCCCGGCGACACGGGGATGATCACCCGGCGCACCCTGCGCCGGCTTCGGCGATGGGGGATCTGTTGCTGTAGCGGCTCACCTCCCACGCGGGTTTGAGTTACGAGCTCCACACAATCAGGTCGTCCTCGGAAGTGGACATTGAGTCACCCTATTCCATGAGCCGGACAAAGCAGTAGATGCCTTCGAGGGCGCCGAATACCGGCCACATGCCCCAGACGACCACCCAGTAGCCGAAGGTGTTCCGGCGGAATCCCAGGTCCCGATCCCAAACGAAGATGAGGATCGCGCTGTACCAGAGCGGCACGGACGCGGCGAGGGCGAGCAGGAATCCCCACTGCTGCCCGAGGATCATCCCGACACTGCCCGCGATGTGGAGGGGCGCCCAGAAGAACGCATCCGCCCACGCTTGGCCCTGGTTGAATGCGAAGTAGGCAGCGGGATCCGTTGCATCGGGATTCCCACCGTAGACATTCTCGATCGTCCATCGTTCGCGAGGGTTGATGACCGCAATGAGTTGCAGCGCGGCCAGCAGCCCGATCAGGAGCAAGCCCGTTACGGCCACCATCCACGTCAGAATCGTCACCTCCATGAGTCTCTCCTCCCCACACACCTGAGCTGCACAGAACGACCGATCTCGTCTACATCGGAGAAACAACCCCACCCTCGTTGGCGTCCGCCGCCGCACTTGATGGTATCCGCCAGGGGAGCCACCGCAAAGCGTTGAAATCAGTTTCGGGCAACCTGGCGCGCTTTGTGCGTGTTCATCGCGGATGGCTCAGCCCCGCCTCGTGCTCCCCGGCGACACCGTGATGGTGACCCGGCGTACCCTTCGCCGTCACCACCTGTTTCGGCCAGGGCGTGAGCATGAGCTGCGCGCACTGCGCGGGGCCAATGCCGATACCGCAAAGCGACTCGCGCATGCCGAGCCGTCGGCAACGCACGGAAGGGTCCGAGTTCTATCCGCTTGGTGGCCTTCGGGATCACCACGGCTCACATCTCGCGATGGACAACGTTTCGAGGAACCACACCGTCGCAAAAGCGACGCCGTGCCTCCAGAACGTTCTTGGACGCAGCACGGCAAGAAACCGGCAATGCCACACAAGAAAGCCCCAGCCGAGGCCGGGGCTTTCTTGACAGTCATGCCGATTGTCGGCTGCGGTTAGCCCTAATCCATGCAGTCCGTGGGGCAAATCCCGAGCATGAGAGCCGAAGGACAGAGCCCGCAATCCTCGATCGACCCGCAAATTACATCGCTGATGTGCTTGGTATCGCCGGCTTTCGGGCCGCCGGGCTGGATTGAGGCGTTCCCGGGCAAGCCATTTAGCTCTCCGTTCTGGAAGCCTGCGATGCAACCCTCAGTCGCGACGAACTCGATGAACGTATTGGTGATTTCCATGCACTGCGCGCTGCCCGGTTCGCAGCTCATCCGTGTGCACTCTTGCGCGGTCCCAAGCGCGGTCGCCACGATCTTGTTACATGTGCCATTCGAGTTCTTCGCATCCGCGTCCGAGACGAGAAATGCCGCCGCGGCGAACGCGAGGATCGAAACTGTGAATAGAGTTTTCATGATGAAATCCTTTTTGAGAATCTGATTACTGGTCGAGCGACCCGATGCGCAGAGACGCTCTTGATTGTGCGAGAATGTCGATGACTAGCGGGCGCGTCTATACGTAATTCTTTAGCCATTGCTCGAGAGCGTAGGAACTACGAACGTCCTCTCGGCGCGGCGCCCCACACGACATAAAAAGCTAGTACCGCGAAATTCGGCGTTTAGCGTCATCCCGATGGGCTAAGAGGCGGCCCGCCATGCGCATCGTGACCGACTCCATCGAGTTCTGCGCGAAGGAAGTCCCGCGTTGGAACAGCGTGAGCATCAGCGGCTACCATATCCGCGAATCCGGTGCGACTGCCGCGCAAGAGCTGGCGTTCACCATTGCCGATGGCTTCGAGTACGTGAAGTGGGGGGTCGAGCGCGGGCTCGACGTTGACGAGTTCGCGCCGCGGCTTTGGTTCTTCTTCGACGTTCACAACGACTTCTTCGACGAGATCGCGAAGTTCCGCGCGGCCCGCCGCATGTGGGCGCGCTTGATGAAGGACCGCTTCGACCCGAAGAACCCGCGTTCGCTCATGCTGCGGACTCATGCGCAGACGGCGGGCGTGTCGCTCGGGGCGCAGCAGCCGTATAATAACGTCGCCCGGGTGGCTCTTCAGGCGCTTGCCGCGGTGCTCGGCGGCACGCAGTCGCTTCACACCAACAGCCTGGACGAGACTTTTGCGCTTCCGACCGAAGAAGCGGTGACGGTGGCGCTCCGTACTCAGCAAATCGTCGCCGAGGAGTCGGGCGTTGCAAACACCATCGATCCGCTGGCCGGCAGCTACTTCGTCGAGTGGATGACCAACCGCATCGAAGAAGAGGCGATGGATTACATCCGGAAGATCGACGACTTTGGCGGGATGGTCGAAGCCGTTGAACGCGGTTACCCTCAAGGAGAGATCGCGGCGTCCGCCTACCGATTGCAGCAGCAGGTCGACAGCCTCGCGAAGGTGAAGGCCGAGCGTGACGACGCGGCGGTGAAGAAGGCGCTCGCCGCCATCGCTGACGACTGCCGCGCCGACCCCAATGTGATGCCGGGCATCATCGACGCGGCGAAGGTCTACTGTACCGAGCAAGAAGTCTGCGACGTGTTCCGCGAGGTCTACGGGCAGCATCAGGATAGGCCGGAGTTTTGGAGGTAGCGGTGGCTTGGGGCGCGGGGACAGCTGCTGACCTGGTTTGGTTTAGTTATACCGCCCGCCCACCCCCACCCGTAGTCTCAGTATCACTCTCACGCGAGTGAGCAGCGTGCCTCCGCGGCATTGCTTTGCAACGCCTTGGCGGCGCTTCGCGCCGGGCTTCGCCCTTCGGGCTCGCACTGCCGTGCAATGCTGCCTCGTCAGCGTCAGCGTCAGTGCCAGCGCCAGCGTGCCGTGCTAGAGCCCGCTTTGCTCGGAGGTTGGGTTCATGTCGTCAGGTCGCAGCATTGCTGTATTAGTCATTATCGCCATCGCGGTTGGCGGAGGTTACGCATGGGGCCGCTCTGACGAGCACGCCGGTCGCGAGGCGCCGCTCACGGAAACCGCATCGGCGAAGGCGCCCGAGCTCGACGTCTACTATCCCGGGGCCGAGCCTGTTGCCGAAGACGAGATGCGCGTCGTCGCACTCGGCACAGGCATGCCGAGCCCACGACCCAAGCAAGCCGCCGCCTGTTGGCTTGTCGAGCTCGGCAACGGCGACAAGTTCTTGTTCGACATCGGCGCGGGCTGCCACGAGCGGCTCGCTGCGCAGAAGATCCCGTACGACCTCCTCGACAAGGTGTTCTTCGGGCATCTCCACGTTGACCACATGGGAGACCTGCCGACCTTCTGGCTCGGTGGCACCACGATGAACCGCCTCACACCGTTGCGCATCTGGGGACCGAGTGGGGCTACGCCCGAGTACGGCACGGCGCATGCGATGAAGCTGATGGAGCAAATGTACATCTGGGACATCGGCACCCGCGGCGGAGTGATCGATTTCCGTGGTGGGCAGCTCGACGTGACCGAGTTCCCGTTCGACGGGGTGAACAAGGTGATCTTCGAGGAGAACGGTGTCACGATTCGAAGCATCCCGGCCGTGCACGGCCTCGACGGGGCGGTGAGCTTCATCCTCGAATGGAACGGGCTCAAGTTCGCGTATTCCAGCGATACGATCCCCAACAAGTGGTGGATCGAGCACACCAAGGGCGCCGACATCGCGATCCACGAGTGCTTCCTGCCGTCGACCCTACTCGTGACGAAGCAGGGTTTCGCGCCTCTCGAGGCGCTCAACGTGGGCACGCAGGGCCACACCTCACCTGAGCAGTTCGGCAAGGTCATGTCGATGACCGAGCCGCGACTCGCCGTCGGCTATCACTTCTTCAACGACTTCGACGTGCAGCCCGAGGTCACGCGCCGCGTTCGCAAGACCTATGACGGGCCCCTCGCGCTCGCCCTCGACTACATGGTCTTCAACGTCACCAAGGAGGACATCCGCGTGCGCATGTCCGCGGTCGATGAGGAGATCTGGCCGAGCCCGGCGATCAAGAAGAAGAACCCACCCGACACTTCGAAGGTGATTCCATTCTCGGACTTCACCAAATCCGGGGTGGTCCCGCTTCCCGAGGTCGTCCAACCGATCTACGACGAGGTCAACCAGACTTACGGGACCGACTACGAACCCATGTTCAAGTAGCCGGTCGTGGCGCTCACTTGAAGAGCTTCGTGTCCGGGTGGTAGTGCAGCCAGACGGCCCACATGGGACCGTTGTATACGAACACGCGTTCGAGCCGACCGTGTTCTTTCGTATTCCCGAAGAAGTCGACCTCGGTGACCTCGATTTCCTGGCCATCCTTCCTTCGGTCGAACGCGACGAAGATATCGTGTTCCGGGATGTGGGCGACCACGATGCTGCGGTCGCCCACAGTGGTGTTGACGACTCCGGCCTCGCGAAGATAGTCGCGGGTGAACGCGATCGCTTCCGCTCCGTCTTTGACCCCGATCACCTTCTCCTTCGAGGGTAGGCGAGTGTCGTCGAGGGAAACGGTGTTGAACATCCATGCCT
>Ga0316189_10005616_pt1 | contig 12034 bp, 11 predicted proteins | sample LowCovwburrow_MG_FD_204930 | JGI IMG/M metagenome (GOLD analysis project Ga0316189, IMG submission 204930) | Coastal sediment microbial communities from Maine, United States - Lowes Cove worm burrow | ecosystem: Environmental > Aquatic > Marine > Coastal > Sediment | place: USA: Maine... | reverse complement strand
TTGGGGCTATTTATTTCAGGCGACTAAAACGACGCCATAGCAGTTACGGAGATACATTTCACGATGCAGAATCTTTTCAACTCCGGTAGGCGCTTGGTCAGGGCTGAACATTATCGGAATCTCAGGATCAGTGCTTTCAGTGAGTGGGGCAGGGCGGTGGCGTAAACGTAGATACCGGATTCCTGCTATCCCCAGAAGTTAATTTGCCGATACCCATACCGTGGTTCGACACCCGGGACGGTCTTTCAAGAGGAAAGAAGATTCGCAGGGCATTTGGGTATGGATTAAACTGATTCTCCAATGTGGAATCATCGTAAAGGCCTGTGGCGGAAGCTCACGGTTGTCATTTTTGCCTTGGGAGTGTTTATTATGCTCACTGCCCTGCAGCGCCAATTGATCTATTTTCCAAGCAAGGCGCCAGCGGATGTATTGTCGGAACTGGCCTCGCGCATGGGCCTGCAGGCCTGGCGTGACAACGCGGGGGAGGTTATAGGCTGGAAATCGCCCGGCGACCCGGATGCCCGCTATCGAATGCTGGTGTTCCATGGTAACGCTGGCTATGCGCTGAACCGGGATTATTTTGTGACTGGCCTGCGGGCGCTGGGAAGCCAATGGGATGTTTTCCTGTTCGAATATCCCGGATACGGGGCTCGCGAGGGCACGCCATCTGAGGTCAACTTCAAGGCCACTGCAACGCAGGCCCTGGAGGCATTACTCGCCATTGATTCGCGACCGGTTTTTATTACCGGTGAATCTCTGGGCAGTGGCGTCGCCAGTTTCCTGGCGTCCACCTTTCCGAATGATGTAGCGGGCCTGCTGCTGGTCACTCCTTTTTCCAGTCTGGGCGATGTTGGGGCACACCACTACCCCTTCCTACCCGTCCGCACTCTTTTGAGCGAGCGTTATGATTCTCGGGAAGCCCTGTCCCACTACGGGGGGCCGGTGGCCTTCTTGCTGGCAGGACGTGATGAAGTGGTTACCCTCGAATTGGGCCGGCAGCTCTACGATAGCTATAGTGGCCCTAAATGGCTGCATGTAGAGGCGCATGCCGGGCACAACACCCTGCCGTACAATCCTGGCGCTCCCTGGTGGGGCGAAGTTTCAAGCTTTCTAATTTCCTCCAAAGAGACCTTGTTGAAGTAATCCACCATCCGACTCCAGTCTATGAGTGATTGCCCATAGTCGGGCGCTCTAAGTAGCCATAACTCCATGATTTATAAGAAAAAATATGGGCCCGGAAGGGCTTGAACCTTCGACCTGCCGATTATCAGGCGAGAACACGGATTCTTGTCTATGCTGTCATTAAGTATTGTAAATATTGTGAAATTGACCATGACAGTCCCGGGGTTGTGACGCCGGGTTACTGTAGAGATCACTACTATGACAATGCAACCAGAGCGTGGAATCCTGGCACTTATTTGCGGTTTATTCTTACTGACCTTCAATGCACCACTGGCGGCGCAGTGCACGGCTGATCCATGGCTTAGCACACTGTCCTACCCGCGCGGCACCATTGTTTCCCACATGAGCCATGAATGGCGGGCCAAGCGTAATACCGCTATCGGCGTGGCGCCAGGAACCCACAAACCGACTTGGGCTGATCGCGGGGCCTGTGAGACTGATCCTGTCGAGCCAACACCAACACCAACACCAACACCAACACCAACACCAACACCAACACCAGAGGCCACCCCATTACAGATTTTTGGAGTTTGGCACTGCGGTAATAGCTATTGCGACTGGAGTGTGGAACGGGATATGACAGCGTTCGACAGCGCGAACCGATGGATTATTGATGGGGACGGTGAGTCTGGTCTGCCCTCGGTCAACCTGGTGGTACTAAGTTTTCTGGAGCCAATGAACCTGCTCAATGCGCCAGGCGTAGACATATTTGAGGGTGTACCTCCCGGCATGACCACAGCTGTGGTTAATTACTTCAAGGCTGCCGACATCCGGGTCATGGTATCAATGGGCGGGGTGACCTACACCGATGCTTGGAATGAGGCATTGACCACCAATCCTGAACTGCTTGCGGATAGAGCTTTTGAAGTAGTACAGGGCCTCGGCCTCGATGGTTTGGAGATCGACTGGGAAAATGGCACGCCTGATGAGTCAGAACTGGTTGGTATAGAATTATTTATCGACCGGTACAATGAGCTTCGGCCGATGGACGGAAGCCATTTTCTAACCCTCGATCTGGCGGTAGGCAATCGCTATCTGCAGGAGTTGAGCCGGCGAGCCGCCGCCGACTGGCTGCCAAATGGCAAGATAGATTACGTCAACGCCATGGTACCCAGAGGTGAACCTTCGACGGATCAGTGGCAGGAGCATGTCGATGGCAAGTCGAACTACAACCCGCCGATCCTACCGAAGGCGCCTGCAAAGGTTGCGGTTAGTCTGTGGCTCACTGACGGTAGGCGCCCCAATGAGAATTGTATCGATTTTGATTCCTCATCACAGAAGGCCAAGGCGGGCTATGTGCAGACCGTGGCGCCTAATGGAGCCGGCACCTCATCAGGTTTTCTGGGTTATATGTTCTGGGCAGCGGAATGTCCTGCTACGCGAAATGTGTGCACAACGCCGCCCAATACCTGCGAAGGTGGCATGGGGGAGGCCGCAATCCAGTTCGCAATACCGGTACCCATGGAGCCGCTGCGTCAGGAATAACCTGCTCAGGCATGACCGGTGTCTGGCAGGCTATGATTGCCCTGCATCAATCTATGAGTCAGCACCCATAGTCGGGTGATCTAAGCAGTTATAACGCTATGATTTTTATGAAAAATAGTGGGCATCGTTGTCGTCTGGCCGACTAGCCACAAGCCCAGTGCAAAGAGCACAATCCCTGCGGCGAAGAGTTTTCGCTCAGACAGTTTATCAAGCAGGGCCCCGACTATGGGCATGGTGAAAAGGCCAACGAAAGTACCGCAGGTCAGGCTATACATCACCATTTCGACGCCTACGTCAAAACCCTCACGCACCGGCTGCGTGAGGAGGCTGACCGCGTAGGTGAAGAAGCCAAACACATAGGCCTGCGAGAGAAAGCTGCCACCGACTACACGTCAACCATAAAACATTACTTTACTCCGCAGAGATTGCACTAGTGTGCGAATGGGATTTCGGAAGATCCAACATCCGTGATAGCGCTGATTATAGTGGCGAATCCGGCACCACACCTAGTACACCTGTACGATACGTTCGCTGCTACCACCCCCTATACTTTGACCATAACGGAAGGGCATATGCAATGACTGGCGACCGGGACATCAGAAGCGAACTACCATCAGTAGACCGCGTACTGCAGGCATCGCAGGATCTGGTCTCGCGCTGGGGACACCAGATGGTGAGTGATGCGATCCGGGAGCAATTGCGCAAAATTCGCGAGAATGTCAACGCGGGACAGAGCCCCGACTGGAGCATCCCGGCCATTCACTCCGCGATAAGCACACAGCTGTCCGCCGGTGATCTGCATGGCATCCGGCCCGTCATCAATCTGTCGGGCGTCGTCCTGCATACCAACCTGGGGCGGGCCTGCCTCCCGACTGCAGCTGCTGAGGCGGCCTGCCAGGCCGCGATGTATCCCAACAATCTTGAGTACGATCTGGAGACTGGAAAAAGGGGCAATCGCGACAGCCATGTCGAGTCACTGATCTGCGAACTCACAGGCAGCGAAGCGGCCACGGTGGTCAACAACAATGCGGCGGCCGTAGTACTGGCGCTCAGCACATTAGCCAAGGGCCTGGAAGTGCCTGTTTCACGAGGCGAACTGGTGGAAATAGGCGGATCCTTCCGCGTGCCGGAGGTAATGGAATCCTCAGGCTGCACACTGGTAGAAGTTGGCGCAACCAATCGCACCCACCTGAAAGACTACCGCTCGGCTATTTCTACGCAAACTGCCTTATTGATGAAGGTTCACACCAGCAACTACCGGCTTGAGGGTTTCACCCAATCAGTGGACGAAAAAACCCTTGCTGAACTGGCGCATGAACACGGTTTGCCCTGCATGGTGGATCTCGGTAGTGGCTGCCTGGCCGACTTCACCGCTTTGGGCCTGCCGGGAGAGCCGAAGGCCTCAGATTATATCGCCAATGGCATAGACCTGATTACATTCAGTGGCGACAAATTACTGGGCGGACCACAGTGCGGCATTATTGCCGGCAAGAAATCGCTGGTTGAGCGCATTTGCAAGAATCCGCTGAAGCGCGCGCTGCGCGTGGACAGCATGATACTGGCGGCCTTGTCCGAAGTACTCAAGCTGTACCGGCACCCGGACAAGCTAACGGAAACACTGCCTACCCTGCGACAACTGACACGCCCGACAAACGAAATCGAGGCGCAAGCGATGCGGCTGTGCAATGAACTTGCCAGCTACCTGCCACAACCATTCCGGGCAGCGATAACTCCCTGCCTCAGTCAGATTGGCAGCGGCGCTCTACCGGTCGAAACGATTCCCAGCTTCGGTATCGCCATTGATTCCGACCAGGGACGGGACAGTGACCTGAGGCGCCTGGCAACGGAACTACGCAAACTGCCACGCCCGGTAATTGGCCGGATCCACGACGGTAGCTTGTTGCTGGACCTGCGTTGCCTGGATTGTGAATCGCTGTTCCTGCAACAGCTTCCCCAACTCAGGGATGCGCTGTCATGCTAGTCGCTACAGCAGGTCATGTGGACCACGGCAAAACCAGCCTGGTGCAGCGCTTGACCGGGACCAATACGGACCGGCTGGCGGAGGAGAAAAAACGGGGGCTGACCATAGAGCTCGGATACGCATTTGGAGAAGTTGGGGCAAACGAGCGCATTGGCTTTATCGATGTACCTGGTCACCACCGCTTCATCAACACCATGATATCCGGGATCAATGGCATCGACCTCGGCATGCTGGTAGTGGCTGCAGACGACGGGCCCATGCCGCAAACCCTGGAACACCTGCAACTTCTGCGCCTGCTGGGTGTAGAGCGATTCGCGGGCGTCATAACGAAGAGCGACCTCGTCGACAGGGCCAGACTGGATCAGGTCGCGCAGCAGACCAGCGCACTCATTCCAGGCGCCCCCCTGTGCGAAATCTCAAACCGCACAGGTGAGGGCCTGGATCAGCTTCAGTTGCTTCTGGATAATCAATTGCGGGACTGCCCCCAACGCTCTACCGAAGCGCAGTTTCGACTGTACATCGACCGTGTGTTCATTAAGAAAGGTGCCGGCGTGGTAGTCACCGGCACCTGCCTGTCGGGTTCCATCAACGCCGGGGATGAACTGCGATTGCATGCATTTTCCGGGAGCAATACACAGTGCATAAAGCTACGGGTAAGAGAACTTCATACCCAGGGAAATCCTGCAACTGCAGGTCACGCCGGCCAACGCTGTGCATTGAATCTCGCCGGCAAGGTCTCCCTGGAGCGGGTCCACAGGGGAGATTTTTTGTGCGCGCATCCCACCGCCTTGTCGAGTCGCCGCCTGGATACACGCTGCTGGACGCTTGAAGGATCAGAACGGTCTTTGAAACACCTGGGCAGGGTAAAACTCTACATTGGCACCCGGCGCATGGGCGCCAGAACCTATTTCCTCGATCGTGGCCAAGACAGCCCTTCGGGGCAGCGTGTTCAATTGATCCTGGACAGTGACGCACTCGCTTTCGCCGGCGACCGTTTTGTCCTGCGGGATGACAATGAGAGTACAACCCTGGGAGGCGGTGTCGTAATTGATCCGGAGGCACCCCAATGGGGAAAATCACGCAGCAAGCGTCTCAAGCAGCTAGATGCGCTGGAGATGGCACAGCCGGGGGCAGTGCTCAATCAGCTGCTATTCAGCAATGGCGATATTGTTAGCCTGCGCCAGTGTAAACGCATCTGGAACCTGTCTCAGGAAGAGGTGGACGGCATACTGGCTGTTACCCCGTTTGACGCGGACAATCTCGTAAGACTAAGTGCCGACGGGGATGAGCTGATCGTATCTAGTGAGTTGTGGCAAAGCTATGTTAACTGCCTGGACCAGCAGTTGGCCCAATGGCATAGCGCGCGCCCCATGGAGCCCGGAATAAGGCCCGAATCGTTGCGAGCGTTAATACACCCTCAGATCCCTGCACGCCTGTTCAAGGCCCTGCTGAATGATCGTATTCGAGCTGGTGAGGTCGTCCACCATGACCAACTGATTCGGGCGCTTGGGCACAGGCCCACCCTGTCTCCCCAGGTGCAACGGGAGTGGCAACAACTCGAAACACGGATGAAAGCAAGGGGACTGAATATTCCCCTGCGTTCTGAAATACAGAAGGATACAGGTTTTGATGCCAAGCGACTGGAAACGCTGACTCGCCCCGCGATCAAGACGGGAGATCTATTTGAGATCGGCGAAAAACGACTGGCGTTGCCGGCCACGCTGAGGGAGCTGGCCAGGTTGGTAAAGCAGTTCACGGACGCCTCAGGCGGGATCTCGGTCATTGAGGCAAAGCAGGTATTTGGCTTGGGCAGAAACCTGACCATTGAAATACTGGAGTTCTTTGACCAAATTGGCTATACGAAAAGAAGCGGAAACTTACGATTGATTTCAGATATGAATGCAGGCCAACTATTTCAGCCAAAATAAGGCAGCGAAACTAAGCACGATGTCAGTTACGAAGGAAGAGCGATATCCCCGGTGGGGTACCTGGTCTTCAACACCAGTGAGGCGCGCAGTAACGTGCCTGGTAGGTTCGACTCCTACCTCTTCCGCCACCCTCCGCCAGCAATCATCAATGTTATGTCGGCATGATTAGACCCGAGCCAAATGCGTAGGGCGTACTGCCCGCCACAAGGTAGGGCTCCTTCACACCATCGGAATGCAGCAGCCTGTCGAGGCCAATCAGAATGTCTGCAGAACCGACATGCCCGGTTTCGTGACCGGTCACCAGAAACTTCTCGATCGGTATCTCAATCACCGAAGCAATCAAATGCAAAAACAGATTGGCAGTCTGGTTAATGATCACCCGCTCAGGGTTACAATCAAACCGCGCCTTGAGGGCTTTAAAACTATTGGAGTAGCCATCCGAGTACCGCTGCCGCAAATCATTTCGGCTCAGCCCCATCAGCTTACGCTCAAAAGGCGTTACGCCGGGCGGTGCAATTGGGTGGCGCGTGCCACCATATTCAATGAGCACGGTGCCATTGAGGTCGTTCTGAGCGAAAAATTCAGCGCCACAGAAAGTCGCTTTTGCGTCATGAGATGTATCGTGACTGACAATGGTGGCAGCGGCGCCGTCACTGTGCCCCCACAGCCCCATGTTTTCAATCGACGTGTAGTCGATGGTATAGGTCCAGCGCTCGGCCGCGACGATTGCCGCGACGCCGCCACCGTGCGTTGCCAGCCAGCCCTGCGCCATATCCAGTGCGGAAAGTGCCCCCAGGCAACCAATCGTCATATCCAGGCCCATACAATGGGCCTCGGCTCCGCAGGCCTTCATGATTTCAGTCGCCACAGACCATGAAGGCAGGTAATCGCGGGACATGCCAGCGAACAGCACCAGCTTGAGCTCGCCGGGGTCTACATTAGCGTCCTCCAGCGCCTTGCGTAAGGCCGTGGCACCCATGGTGCTTGGGTGATCATCTTCAAGGGCGTGACAACAATTATCCCAGCCCTGGTGACCGCTGGGGTCCTGGCCGGCCTCTGCCACCACGTCTCGCACTGGTCGAGCGGGCGGGAGATACACTCCGGTGCCGAGTATCGATAACGCATTTTTCATGACGATGGCTTCTCCGGTTCTTCATCATTGAGTAAGCGCTGGATTGCATCGGCAATCTGCTGCGCGCGACACTGCAACACGTCGTCTTCAACCATTTGCGTGGGATGATCAACGACAATGGCTGGCAATGCTCTATCAGCAGGCTGATAGGTCATAGACCGATTAACTTGATCCCCGAAAGGTTGCGTTAATATCGCAAAACCGGCGACGCCGATTCGCTGTAATGCTATTGAGTCAAGCGAACTGCCCGACGAACAACTGCCTCAATCCGATATGCCGCAGAGAACCAGCCCTCCCTCCCGGGAGAGCGATTGCAGCATGGCATCTGGCATTCGGACACTGGCGTCAGCTTTTATGAGAATTTCATCGTTAACCTCAATTCCACGGTCGCGCAGTATACTTTGCGCATATTCCATAATGACCCTGGAGTTTGGCTTGTGGTGATCAACAAACGTCACTCTCGCCACCCTGGGCTTGATGGTCACCTTTATTGGATCAGGCGTGGGCCTGGGGATGGGATCTACCAGTAACTCACAGCTGACATCACCGCAACTGGTCAACTGCTTGGCCGGCGGATTGCTGCCACCGCTCCCCGGCCCCTTATCGGATGTTTGTGTCATGACACTCTCCTTTCTTCGCCGTTTAAACTATCTGCTTGCAGACAGCGTGAGTACTGCCGACCCAGCGCGGGATTACCGCAGAAAACCGGCCGCCATCGCCTCCGCATTCTATGAATGACAATTGTTCGCGGTTTTTCAACGGCGAACGCAGCGCACCCGGCTCCACTTCAGCGAATTCAATCGGAGCCTTGGCGATACGGCCGACCTCAGCAAGCTGATCGGTCTGGCGTCTCGCGTTGTCGTAAATGTAATCCCGGGCCTGATCGCGGCTAAAGTCTCTGGCCACAAGGGCCATGTGGTCGGGCGGGATTACCACCACGAATCCGCCAGACCTGTAATACCAGGCTGTTTGACCATAGTGGCATAGACAGTCGCCAATGGTGTCCAGGATCTGGGCGCCCGTATCACCGTAGTGGTTATTGATTGAATTGGGGCCTTCGGTGGACATCAAGGAGATAGCAGAAGCATCTTCCGGCAAGCCATACTGGGTGTGATAAGACCCCCACTCCGTTTGAGGGTGTTCGGCAATGCAAAAACTGATACGTCCGGGGTGACCAACAGTACCGTGGGATTGCAAAACACCGCCTCCGCGACCGCAAAAGTAACGCATCATCTGCGCAAACCGGCCAACGGTGGCGTTGGCCCGACAGTTGGCGCCCAGTGCATTCGTCGCATGTTCAAAGCCGAGCTGCTCAACAACCGGGCCACTGACAATAACCAGAATGGCTGCGCCACCGGTGGTCACCTCAGCCCCGCTGAGATTGAGAAGAGGATCTAAAAGCCCCTCGGTCAGGGCTCTCAGCAACGAGCCATATTCGGTCTTACAACCGGCCATAACAGCTGTTGCCGCAGCCTTTTCGGCCCTAACTACGATATTCTGGCTAGCTATCTCCCCAACGATATCCTGTGCCTGCCAGCTCATGGCCTCCAGCATCGCATCCACAAGACTGCCGTACGGCGGAATGACTGGAAGACCATCGGTCCAGCCGTTATCCATGCAGTTTTCAATATCTTCAAGCGTTGCGTAAGTCGTCATATCATCCACACGAATTGAACATTCCCAAATGATGCGCCTTTGCCAGGCGCCACAAACGCCCAAGACGCAGGATTAGGACAGATAGTAGCAGCGGCTTTGCCAGGCCAGCATCGTACACTTGTACTACTGCCAATGCGTGGCGAATGCTTCCGAGACCAACTTGACCAGTTGGTTCTGGCGATTGACTCCTGTTTTGGTAAAGATAGACGAAAGCTGGGTCCTGGCTGTGTTTCGAGATACCCCCAGGGCCTCGGCTGCTGCAGTAAGCGTTAAACCTTCGACGAGGTGTGCTATCAGTTTCGCCTCAGCCGGGGTAACCCCGAACATTTCAATCAAGCGTGATTGACTGGGTGCGCAGTCGCGGACCGGCCCGCGTAAAAGCAACACCAGTTCCGGCCCACCCTCACCGAACACCACATTTTTCTTTTCTACACTGCGAATATGCACATCCCATTTCGTATCTGAGCTTGTGCGATCAATTGAAATGCTACATGTGTGCCGGGCCTGCTCATCGTTCCGGTCTCTTCCTATTAGCCCATGACATGCGTCTTCCAACTTCTGCTGGTCGGAACTCTGGCTGCAGCGAAGAAGATTGCGCCGCAAGAGCACACCATCCTCGGAGGTAAGGATCTGTTTTGCCTGTTTATTGGCAGAAAGCACTTCCAGCTTTGCGTTCAAAATAACAGAAGCGATATCCATGGACCCCAGAAGTTCCTCGTAAAACTCTTCGATAAAGCTGTTATGCGTATATGCACTGTACAGTTTCAGAGCATTATTCATCAGAGGAACGATGCTCTGCAGGCGGGCCCGGTCTTCCTGGGAAAATGCGGGAGCATCACCTATCCGAACCAGGCGCAATCTAAGCCGTATATCGCTCTGCTTGTCATAGACATCAAAACCAATCAGGTCCGACACGTTATAGGCATTCAGGTATTCATAAAAATCGAGAGACTTGAGCTCGGAAAGAGTAACCCGGTCATAAAGCGTGAAGACCTTTTTCTCGGGCAACTCGGCAAACGGCGAATCGAGATGCGCCCTGGTTCGAAAATCCTCTAACGCGCCTGTATCTGAATCTGAGTACAGATACATTGTAAGACCCGGATCAGACAGTCGAGGCCGGCGCATTACCATTGTGGCGCTGGGTACCTGCATATAGTCTTCGAGATATTTCAGCAGTGTTTTCCAAGGAGGTTTTTCAAGCACGCCTTCATAAATCGCCTGGCTCAGAGGATGGGCTACTCGAACTTTTGACACACTGATCTCCTTTATGCGCCTAATTAAACACCCGGCCTGGCAGCACACTACCTATTCTAGCCCACCCATGGGTATCGCCAAGTTAAATGCCCGATATTGCTAGAATCGGTGAATGAATACCTACAAGCGCCACCGATACCCGCCAGATATCATTTCCTATGCCGTCTGGCTCTACTACAGGTTCAATTTGAGCCATCGTGACATCGAAGACCTCCTAGCTGAACGCGGCATTATCGCCACTCGAGAATCAATCCGCCTCTGGTGCATCAAGTTCGGCGCTCTTTACGCCAGAAGATTGAAACGAAAGCATCGAGGCTATGGCGACACCTTTTACATCGATGAAGTCTTTGCCGGTGTGCCGGATCATTCAGATCAATGGCAAGCAACATTACTTATGGCGAGCTGTGCATCAGGATGGCGAGGTGGTGGATGTTTATCTACATTCGAAGCGTGATGGTGTCGCTGCAAAGCGGTTCTTCAAGCGTCTATTGCGTAGTCACGGAGGCGAGCCCAGGAAGATCGTCACTGATAAACTGCGCAGTTATGGCGTCGCCCACCGAGAACTGATTTCAGAGACTATCCACAGTACCAGGCGGGATGAGAATAATCGGGCAGAGCAATCTCATGAGGCGACCAGGTTGCGAGAGCGGGAGATGCGTGAGTTCAAGTCGACCAGGCATGCTCAGAGATTTCTGGGCGCCCATGCCGCTGTCCATAATCTTTTCAATTTGGGCAGACATTTGGTCAGGGCTCAGCATTATCGGAATCTCAGGATAAGTGCAGTCGCAGAATGGAGCAGGGCGGTGGCCTGAGGTCAGGCAGCAGATTTCTGCTTTCAGGAGACATTAATTTGCCAATACCTGGTGCAGGTGAGCACTAGGCGTTTTATCCAAGTGACCATGTGATGAGAATCGGAGTATTCAGGAATTACCAGATGCTCTGTCTTCGAGCCGTTCCGCAAGCCATACCTTAATGATGGATTGACGGGTTACACCCAAACGACTGGCCTCTCTGTCCAGAGATTCGATCATCCATGTCGGAAAGTCGACATTTACCCGACGTTGTTTCTGGTTCGGTCTCCTTATCTTTGATAAATCGAGATCGGAAACAATGTCTTTGCCTTCATCAAATTTTCTGTCGAGACTTTTAGCTTTCATACAATTTTACCTCTTCAGCCCTGGAACGCCGGACGGAGATGATCCTGATTCTTGATCCTCGATAAGTAATTATCGCTGACCAGTGCTTATTGCCGATAAGACCCATAACAACAAATCTGGGTTCGTCCTCTGTTCGAGCTGGGACCTCAAGAAGATCGGGATCAAGCCAGAGCCCGCGAGCAGTATCGAAATCAATACCGTGTTTACTCAGGTTCGATGCACTCTTCTTCTGGTCGTACCCGAATTCAATCATGGTATA
>Ga0316189_10005614_pt1 | contig 12035 bp, 11 predicted proteins | sample LowCovwburrow_MG_FD_204930 | JGI IMG/M metagenome (GOLD analysis project Ga0316189, IMG submission 204930) | Coastal sediment microbial communities from Maine, United States - Lowes Cove worm burrow | ecosystem: Environmental > Aquatic > Marine > Coastal > Sediment | place: USA: Maine... | reverse complement strand
GGAAAACAGCAAGCCGTCAATCCAGGCCGCCAGCACTGCCCTCTCCCGTGAAGAACAGCACCGGCATATACGCGCCAGCGTGATGGAATTTATCACCGGGCAACTGAACTACCCGGCCATCGCACGGCGCAAGGGATGGCAGGGCGTGGTAAAACTGGAACTGCTGATTGAATCAGATGGCCATATATCAGCGTTGCATGTAGAAGAGACCTCCGGCTATAGCCTGCTGGACAAGGCTGCATTGCAATCACTGCAACTGGCGCACGTTCCGGATGCCGCACAATGGCTAAATGGCAAGTCGGTGAGTATTATTGTACCCGTTGAATATCGACTGGTAGACGGCTGACATGGGTAACCGACTTTCAAAAATATATACCCGCACCGGTGACGACGGCAGTACCGGCCTGGGCGATGGCGCACGTGTCGACAAGGACAGCCTGCGCGTTGAGGCGATGGGAACAGTTGACGAACTCAACTGCAGCATCGGTGTGTTACTCGGTCACAGCCTGCCGGATAGCATTGAATCAGCACTGACGAACATTCAGCACTCGCTGTTTGATATCGGCGGTGAAATTTGCATTCCGGGAAGCAGCTTCATCACTGCAGACCGGGTCGACAGGCTGGAACAACTACTGGATTCACTGAACGAGGCGCTCGAACCACTGAAAGAATTCATCCTGCCCGGCGGTAGCGCGGCGGCGGCCGCCTGTCACCATGCACGCGCTGTCTGCCGGCGTGCAGAACGGCGCACACTCAGCCTGGCGAAGGCCGAGGACATTAATCCGGTATCGCTAAAGTACCTTAACCGTCTTTCCGACCTGCTGTTCGTGATGGCACGTCATATCAATAAAACGGCCGGCATAGCGGATGTGCTTTGGGAGCATGAGCGCAGCAAATAGCGCAACAGCCCGTCAACAGGTCATCGCGGACATGGCCCGCTGCTGCAGGTGGTTGCAGCAAAATGTCTAGTTGCGTGCAGCTTCCAGCAACTCACACAGTCGTTCTGCACCATCCAGGATTCTTGGACTGTGACGAACCAGCAGTTCACGCTGGATGTTATACACATGCCCCTGCCTTACTGCTGATAACTGTGGCCAGCGCTGCCAGGGCAACAGTAACGACACGTCACCCGGATCAGACGCAACGACGATCACATCCGGGTCTGCCTGCAACACTGCTTCAATGTTTACCTGCGGCGCCAGCGCCGACAATTCATCAAAGATGTTTACCCCGCCACACAGGCGCACCACATCACCGAATATATGCTCTCCGTTTAGCGTCATCAGCGGCTGGTTCCATATCTGGTAAAACAAACGGACCCTTGAACGTGACGAATACCTGTCCCGTAACGCGTTATAACGCTTGTTGAAACTGTCTGCTTCTGCAGCAGCTGCAGATTCCGTTGCAGCCAGATGACCAAGCCGCTGCAGGGTTGCCGGTATATCCTGAAGCTGTCGCGGCTCGGAAATGAATACCGTGATACCAAGCGATTGCAGCCGTTCCACCTGTGTGGCGGGGTTACCACTTTGCCAGGCCAGCACCAGGTCCGGTTGCAGTGCCATGATGGCTTCGGTATCAAGCCATCCGCTGCCTCCTACCAGCGGAAGTGCGCGCGCCGCTTGCGGGTAATCGCTGAACTCCGTGACCCCGACCAGCGCCTCCCCCGCACCTGCAGCAAACAGCAACTCGACGAGATACGGGGCAAGACTGACGATCCGCTGCGCGGGTTTTTCCAGGACAACCGCTGTACCGGCGTCATCGACAACACCGACTTCAGCCCAGGCAGGGTGCAACATCAGCCCTGACAGCAGCAGGGTACAGAATCGCAGCACAGCTGTGCTCGCCATGCGCTGCCTTGCCTCCGTCATTCCCTGAATAATCATTCGCGCTATAATCCCGCGTCCGGACAACAGACACAAGCAGGAACGATAGTATGAAACCACCTGTCATTGTTATTGGTATTGGCGAAATGGGCAGCGTCTTTGCACGTGGCCTGCTGCGCAGTGGACACCCGGTCTACCCGGTCAGCCGTCACGACAGGCTGGACGAAGTGGCCAGGCAGTTACCGTCGCCGCAGCTGGTCGTCGTTGCTGTTGCCGAGAATGACCTGCACGCCGTGCTGCAACAAATTCCACCGGCCTGGCAACAACGCCTGTGCCTGCTGCAAAATGAATTGCTGCCGGCTGACTGGCAACAGTATGGATTCATCAAACCCACTGTTATTTCCGTGTGGTTTGAAAAGAAGAAAGGTCAGGACGTCAAGGTACTGATCCCCTCCCCCGCATACGGGCCGGCCGCCGAACTGCTAAAAGCCAGCCTTGGCAAGCTCGACATTCCGGTACGCCTGCTGGCTGATGAACGCGAACTGCTGTTTGAACTGGTGCTGAAAAACGTTTATATCGTCACCACCAACTGTGCAGGCCTGGTTGCCGGCGGCACCGTCAGCGAACTCTGGAGCAGGCATCGCGAACTTGCTGAGAGCGTTGCCCGTGAGGTTATCCAGATACAGGCATCGCTCACGGGTGAGGACTTTCAGGCGCAAGCGCTGCTTGACGGGATGCTGACAGCGTTCGACGGCGACCCCGAGCATGGCTGCATGGGACGCAGCGCGCCTGGCCGACTGGCACGTGCACTGCAACAGGCCGATGCCGCCGGACTGGCAACACCACGACTCAGGGAAATAGCTGCCAGCCAGCTGTCCTGACCGCGGCAGGCGGCTGGCTGGTTACATCAGCACCACAACCACGCAGCGCCGCGCACGCCGCTGTCATCGCCATGTTTCGCCTTCACCAGCCGGGTATCAACCCGGTCTGAAAAAACATACTCACCCCAGCGGGACGGCACCGCTGCATACAGCAGTTCGCAATTGGAAACCCCGCCGCCCAGCACGATCACATCCGGGTCCAGAATATTGATGACACTGGCGAGCGCCCGCGCCATCCTGTCCATGTAACGCTGCAGTGTGGCAAGTGCCTGCACCTCGCCCTCAGCGGCGCTGCAAACAATCGCGCTGGCCGGTATCGCAACACCATGCAGTTGCTGATAATCCCGTGCCAGCCCCGGACCGGACAACCAGCTTTCAATACAACCAGCGCGACCACAATAGCAATCCGGACCTGGCAACTCTTCAGGCCGCGGCCAGGGTAACGGGTTATGACCCCACTCACCGGCAATACCATTCGGGCCAGTCAGCAACGTCTTGTTGACGACCAGTCCACCACCGGTGCCGGTACCAATAATGACACCAAAAACCACACCGGCATCAAGCGCCGCGCCGTCGCTGGCCTCTGACAGCGCAAAACAGTCCGCGTCATTGGCGAAACGCAGCGGTCGATCCAGTAACGTTTCCAGATCGTGGTACACCGGCTGCCCATTCAGGCAAACAGAATTCGAGTTTTTTACCAGCCCGCTGGCACGCGAGACCGAACCGGGCATGCCGATGCCCACCGTGCAATGTTTGCCAACCCTCGTCTCCAGGCCAGCGACCAGCCCGGCAACGGCCTGCAAGGTTCCGGCGTAGTCGCCTTGTGGTGTCGGGATGCGTTCACGACAGATCTCAACGCCCTCCGCATCCAGTACAATAGCGGTTATTTTTGTGCCGCCAAGGTCTACCCCCAGCCTGAACGCGATACTATTCATCTATAATGACACCTAATTGAAACAAGCTCGACGAATAAGCCCCATGAACACAGAAATAAAACAGTGCCCGGCCTGTGCCACCGAATTCAGGTGCAACTCCCGGCAGCAGGCTGCAAGCTGCTGGTGCAGAAGCTACCCGGCCATCATGGCCGTCGAAAAATCGCAACAGTGTTTCTGTCCGAAGTGTCTTGCAAACCTTGCCGGCGAGTCAATCAACAGGCATCTGCAAACACTGTCTCTGAAAGAGGCGCTGGCACTGGCAAGCCGTTACCGCAGCAGCACAGCGCTGACAGAAAACATTGACTACACGCTTGATGCCGGCAATCTCGTCTTCAGCCGCTGGTATCACCTGAAACGCGGCAATTGCTGCGGTAACGGGTGCCGCCATTGTCCCTACAGCTGAAACACCGGCTAGCGGGCAAGCGTTGCAGTGCCATGCGAAACCAGGTTAAAGCCGCGATCGCGGTCACTTTGCAGCCGTGTCATACCGGCATTGGCCACATTGATACGGTACATGGCTGCCGGCGGCATCAGCAGCACGTGCGACAGTATTGCGCGGATCACTCCGGCATGCGCCACCACCAGTAGCGACTGCCCGGGATACTCTGCCAGCAGGCTTGTAAAGCCGTCGCTGACGCGTGCCACAAAATCATCCAGCGGCTCCGCACCGGGCGGACGACTGTTAATCGGATCCCGGTAAAAACGCTTCACCTGGCCCGGGTCGAGCTGCTCCAGTTCGGCACGGGTCTTGCCTTCCCATTCACCAAAGCCAACCTCGGCAAAGCGCGGCTCGATCTGAACAGGTGTATCAATACGCTCACCCAGCGCAACTGCAAACGCATGACAGCGCTGCAGCGGCGAGGTAATAATTTGTTGCCACGCATCCTGCCCGCCAACGGACTGCCACATCTGCTCCCAGCCACGCTCACTGAGCACATCATCCTGCTGGCCACGGTAACGGCGCCCGCCCAACGGCTCGCCGTGACGTAGCAGGTCGATTAGCGTATCGCCGTCTGTTTTCACAATCTTCAGGAAACAGCCATGTCCAGCTGCTGTCGCAGGTGTGCCCAGTCAAAGGCAGGGCCCGGATCTGTTTTACGCTGCGGTGCGATATCACAATGACCGGCAATACGTTGTCTCGACAGACCGGGAAAACTGTCGGTCAGGCAGTGAATAACCTCGGCAAGACGCTTGTATTGCACCGCGGCATACACTTCATCGTCCTGCCCCTCAAGCTCAATACCAATAGAAAAATCATTACAGGCCTCACAGCCATCATAACGTGACTCCCCTGCATGCCAGGCACGCTTCAGAAGCGGCACATACTGAACCACTTCGCCGTCACGCCGGATCAGCAGATGACTGGAGACCCGCAGATGTGCTATTTCGGAAAAATACGGGTGTCCAGCCGTATCCAGCGTATTGGTGAAGAAACGGTCAATCTCGGGACCACCGTAAACCCCCGGCGGCAGGCTGATTCCATGGATGACAATCAGCGATATCTCGCAGTCCGCGGGACGCTCATCAAAATTTGGCGAAGCCACCTGGCGGGCACCCAGCAAACGGTTTCTGGAGGAATCTAGTTTCACGCGTTTATCATTCGACCACGGGGGTTTCCGTAATCATACCTGTTAATCTGCGCCAGTAAACGGGCAAGCTTGTTGTTTTTCCTGTAATTAGCCTCCAAAAGCAAACACCGTAAACAGGCCTCGCCGCCTGCCACGCTGATCAGCTAGAATAGCCCCCACAAAATCTGGCAGATGTAATGGAGTTGTTGTGAAAAACTTATTTTTTCTGATTTCCTGTGTATTCATTCTGTGCGGCAATGCCGTGGCGGAGACCCGCTACGTGAGCGATACCCTTGAGATAACCTTGCGCAGCGGCAAAGGCACCAGCTTCGGGATTATCAGGATGCTGCGCAGCGGTACGCCGGTTGAGGTGCTCAGCGTTGACAAGGCATCCGGCTATACACAGGTGCGCACCAACAGCGGCAAGGAAGGCTGGGTACTTTCGCGCTTCCTGATGAAAGGACAGGCCGCGCGTGACCGGCTGGCGACTGCCGAAAAAGAGCTGGCAGAAATGGAGCTGGAGAATCGCAAGCTAACCACGGCGATGACCGCCCTGAAAGAAGAAAAGAGCACACTTGAGTCAAACCTCTCGACACTGGAAGGCGAAAGCCGCGGCGTCAGCCAGGAACTGGCCGAGATCCGGCGAACCGCCTCCAGCGCACTGGCGATTGATTCCGAAAACAAGGACATGAAGGGCCGGATAGTGTCGCTGGAACGTCAGCTGCAAACTGTACAGCAGGAAAACGAGACACTGAAAGACCGCACCGCACGCGACTGGTTCATGGTCGGCGCGGCCGTCGTGTTACTCGGTATTATTGTAGGCCTGATTATTCCGAAAATCCGTTTCCGGAAGAAATCCAGCTGGGATACTTTCTGAGCAAACGCTATTCGTCGGTGACGCAGCCCTCGGAGGCATTCCTGACACAGCGGATGTATTTGAACAGGGTGCCACGCTCCGCCTTGTAGGCGGGCATGGTCCATGCCTGGCGACGCTGTTCCAGCTCGGCGTCGCTGACATCCACCGACAGCGTCTTGCTGTCGGCATCAATGGAAATGACATCACCGTCACGTATCAACGCCAGCGGGCCGCCTTCCTGTGCCTCCGGCACGATGTGACCGATAATGAACCCGTGCGAGCCACCTGAAAAACGCCCGTCTGTCAGCAGCGCCACATCCTTGCCCAGTCCTGCACCCATGATGGCCGAGGTCGGGGTTAACATCTCCGGCATGCCCGGACCGCCCTTCGGACCTTCGTAGCGAATTACCACGACGTCACCCTTGCTGATGTGATTCTCCTCCAGTGCCTGCAACATATCTTCCTCGGAATCGAATACCCTGGCAGGGCCGGTGAACTGCAGACCTTCCTTGCCGGTAATCTTGGCAACCGAACCACCCGGGGCCAGATTGCCTTTCAGTATCTGTATATGTCCGGTTTCCTTAATGGGATCAGACAGCGCATGAAAAACATCCTGCCCCGGCTGCAGGCCCGGTAAATCCTGCAGGTTCATGGCAATCGTCTTGCCGGTCACCGTCAGACAGTCACCGTCTATCAGCCCCTCTTGCAGCAGATATTTCATCACCGCCGGAGTGCCACCCACGTTGTGCAGGTCTTCCATCACGTACTTGCCGCTCGGTTTCAGATCGGCCAGAAAAGGAATCCGGCTACTGACTGCCTGGAAATCATCAATCGTTAGCGCCACATCAACGGAGCGCGCCATCGCCAGCAGGTGCAGTACCGCGTTGGTAGAACCACCCAGCGCCATGATGATGACCATGGCATTTTCAAAGGCTGCGCGCGTCATAATGTCTCGCGGCTTGATATCCTTCTCCAGCAGGTTGCGTATGGCCTTGCCGGCACTCAAACACTCTGCCAGCTTGCCGGGATCAACTGCCGGCGTCGAGGAACTGTATGGCAGCGACATGCCCATTGCCTCGATTGCAGAAGCCATGGTATTTGCCGTGTACATGCCACCACAGGCACCGGCCCCCGGGCAGGCGTGCTTGACGATGTTATGCCGGGTGTTTTCATCAATTTTGCCGGCAATAAACTCACCATAGCTCTGGAAAGCCGACACGATATCGAGCGTTTCATCCCTGTAGTGTCCGGGCTTGATGGTGCCACCGTAGATCATTAACGCAGGTCGATTCAGGCGCCCCATGGCAATCAGGCAACCCGGCATGTTCTTGTCACAACCGGGCAGCGAAATATTCGCGTCATACCACTGCGCACTCATGACAGTTTCAATCGAGTCGGCAATCAGGTCTCGCGACTGCAAGGAATAACTCATGCCATCCGTGCCCATCGATATTCCATCGCTGACTCCGATGGTGTTGAATCGCATACCGACCAGACCGGCAGCAACCACACCCTCGCGCACCTTTGCCGCCAGGTCATTGAGGTGCATATTGCAGGTGTTGCCCTCGTACCAGACGCTGGAAATACCTACCTGCGCCTTGTCCATATCATCAGCTGTGAGACCGGTACCGTGCAGCATTGCCTGGGAAGCCCCCTGTGACTTGGGCTGCGTGATACGGGAACTGTAACGGTTCAGCTTTTGACTCATAACTTTCTCCAAAAAACGACTTCACCCGCCCCGGGCGGACAACGGGCTGGTTATTGTACAGAGGCTGCTCATTCGGCTGAAGCGCTGAAACCAAACCCAGGTCAGGTTGAAATGGCGCAACACACGACCGCTGCCAGCATACCGCCAATTAATCAGAAAACATCTCTGGCCCGGGTGAAAGAAGATCTCCGGAGAAATCCTGTAAAGCGAATAATTTCAATTACATATAATTCCTTCAGTGAGTATAAAAACTTTGATTTAAAGCTGGATTGAATTTGTATATTAGATTATTATTAATCAGCTGTTTTCTTATATACTCTGACTACTGGGTAAGACCATGAAGATCCGCCAATTATTTGATCCGGAAAGCTCTACTTTCAGTTACCTGTTGTGGGACAACATCTCCCGGGAAGCCGCCTTGATAGACCCGGTGCAGACTCAGGTCCAGCGTGACATACAGTTGGTCACAGAGCTGAATTTAACGCTCAGGTACACACTAGAGACACATCTGCATGCTGATCATGTAACCGGCTCAGGCGTGCTCAGGCAGGCGCTGAATTCAATAGTCATGGTACACGAGAACAGCCGGACAAAATGTGCAGACGTGCAAATCAAGGGAGGTGATTTTATTCCACTTGGCACGGACAGAATCAATGTCATCAACACACCGGGACACACTGATAGCGACATCAGTTATCTGATTCCCGGTGCTGTCTTTACCGGCGATTCTCTGTTAATTCGCGGCTGCGGGCGCACTGATTTCCAGTCCGGCGACGCAGCGCAGCTATACCAGTCGATCAGGCAGCAATTGTTTACGCTTCCCGCTGACACCATTGTTTACCCCGGCCATGATTACCAGGGGCGCTGCTGCTCCACCATCGCTGAAGAAATAGCACACAATCCACGTCTTGGTCTCGACAAAAGTCAGCAGGAATTTATCGATATCATGAACAGCCTCAAACTGGCCCCGCCCCGGCATATCCATGAAGCACTGCCTTCAAATCTGCGCTGCGGCATTCTCGGAACAGACACAATGATTCCGCAACACTAGGCGGTGATTGATTTCTTCATCGTCTGGCAGTTGCTTCAACCGAAGAATTAACACCTGTATACAGCGGTCGGCACACAGATAACGATCTGGTAAATAACCACCCTCAATCACTGTTGAATACCGGCTTGTTGATATAAAAGCTGTTAGAAACTACCTGGCAGTGATGTTGCTGTTTTCGATGTTCGGCATCGCAGCCTCGCTACAGGCCTGCCGGCTGGACCTGTTCCAGCCCCCTGCCGCGCACCTTGCCCGGAAAGCAAGCTGTCCGGCAATCAAGCCAGTGTTTCAAGAATCCGGCTCCATCAGCCGATGACATCCGTGTCGCGATACCGCGAGTAGTGCTGCTTGCCTGTTAACGGATTGATTCTATGCACCGGTCATTAATTACAACATGAAAGACAATATCGGCTTGCTGTTGACCATTGGTTTCACAGCTGTACTGGCGCTAATGTTCTCACTTGCCACTATTTCACTGCTGCAGTTGCAATCGTTCAATGCCGGCATGGAAAAAATGGTTGCAGTGACCCACATGAAAACTACCGCCGCGAATGATATGCGCGATGCCATCCGCCTGCGTACAGACAGTCTGAAAACCTTGCGCCTGACACAGGATCCCTTTGAGCGTGATGCTGAACATCAGCGTTTCATCAGTCATGCCGAAAAATACAGAATCGCCAGGGAACAACTTGTCAGCCTCGGCATGGATGAAAGAGAAGAACTGCTCAATGAGGAACTGCAAAAATTAACCGTCGAATCGCGGCCGTACAATAACAACGCATCCGACCTGTTGATGAGCGATGCACCCGAATCCGAAACAAGCGTCGTCATGACGCAGGCTTTCAGGCAGCAGGCGCTTATCCTTGACCAACTTGAAAAGCTGATACAGCTTGAACAACAGAAAACACAGGAAGCCCTTGCCGTCAGTAGAAGGCACTACAACAGCACCAGGCAGTTGCTGTTAGCACTTACCGGAATTGCACTGTTGTTTTCCCTGCTGGTCGCCAGAACAGTCATCAACCATGTTTCCGCCAGGAACCGGCAACTTGCCTATCAGGCATCACACGATTCACTCACCGGCCTGATCAACCGCCACGAATTCGAATGCCGTGTAGAACGCGCCATTCAGAATGCAAAAGCACAGGCCACCACTCATACGCTCCTGTATCTTGATCTCGACCAGTTCAAGATCGTCAATGACACCTGCGGCCACGCGGCCGGCGATGAGCTCCTGCAACAGCTTTCCCGGCTTCTGCTGGGCGCCGTCAGGCACAGGGACACTTTGGGCAGGCTGGGTGGCGACGAATTCGGCATGCTGTTCGAAAACTGCCCGCTGGACAAGGCCGTTGAAATCGCTAAAAGCCTGTTAAAAACGATTAATGAGTTCAGCTTTATCCGGGGAGAATCCATTTTCACACTCGGCATCAGTATCGGCGTTGCCCCGATTGACCGCAGCACGCCTGACATTGCCAGCGCCATGAGCGCCGCAGATTCGGCCTGTTATATCGCCAAGCAAACAGGACACAACCAGGTACAGATCGCGCACATGGGTGACCGGCGCGTGCAGCAGCGTCACGGCGAAATGCGGTGGGTTTCACGGCTGACCCGCGCTATGGAAGAAGACCAGTTCACGCTTTATTTCCAGCCCGTCATCCCCTGCGCCAACAAATCACGACATTACACACACCTGGAAATACTGGTACGCCTTATCGATGATGACGGCACTGTCATCGCGCCGGGCGCATTTCTGCATGCTGCAGAAAAATACAACATGGTTTCCGGCATTGATCGCTGGGTCATTGAAAACAGCATGACATGGCTTGCCGAAACCGAAAAATCCGCTGGCCGCCCGGTCACCATATCCATCAACCTTTCCGGGCAAACCATCGGCAGTCCTGACATGCTGAAATTCATTATCGACAAACTGGAAGAAACCGGCGCCCCATCCGAACAAATAATTTTTGAGATCACCGAAACAGCTGCTATAACAAACATCACTTCAGCTACCAGTTTCATGCTGACACTGCGAGGCTGCGGCTTCAGGTTCTCACTGGATGACTTTGGCAGCGGACTCTCATCGTTTACCTACCTGAAAAAACTGCCGGTCGACTTCCTCAAGATTGATGGCGCCTTTGTACGCGACATACTCTCGGACCCGGTCGACTACGTCATGGTCAAATCAATCAATGAACTTGGCCAGCTGCTTGGAAAAGAGACGATCGCAAAATATGTTGACACAACCGAGCTGGCTGATGAACTGGAACGAATGGGCGTAAACCACGTTCAGGGTTATGCGTTCGCGAAACCCCGACCGTTAAACAACCACACACAGCAGCGGGCACCACGCCTGGTACTGGTGTCTTCCTGACGGCCCGAGCCGCACTTGCTGCCTGCAGGCAGCGACAATGGTTGTAATCAGGACGCTACCCCGCTAACTTCAACTAACCATCCTGCCCTGGCCCGGATATCTTTCTGTTGTAATCATGAACAGTACACCCACACTCTTGCAAATGATCGATGCGCTTGTCAGCACACCCTCGGTGAGCAGCCCTGACGCATCACGCGATCAGGGTAACCTGGCCGTTATTGAACACCTGGCAAGCTGGCTTTCCGATGCAGGCTTTGACATCGAAGTCATGCCGTTGCCGAATGACAATAGCAAAGCCAACCTGATTGCAACACTGGGTAGTGGTAGCGGCGGACTGGTGCTTTCAGGCCATACTGATACCGTCCCCTACGATGAAGGCAAATGGCAACACAACCCGTTTTCCCTGACGCAGGCAGACCAGCGTCTTTACGGGCTGGGAACATCCGACATGAAGGCGTTTCTGGCACTGGCGATAGAAGCGAGTCGCGGCGTGCGCGCCACCGATCTTAAGCAACCACTTATCATTCTCGCGACAGCGGATGAGGAAACCTCCATGGCTGGCGCAAAGGCACTGGTTGACCGCAAATTGCCTCAGGCACAATATGCAATTATCGGTGAACCTACCGGCCTGAGACCGGTAAACATGCACAAGGGCATGCTGATGGAGGCAATCCGTTTGCAGGGTCGGTCCGGGCATTCCAGCGATCCCGCTCTGGGCAACAGCGCGCTGGAGGCCATGTACTGCGTCATCGGCGCGTTACGCGACTGGCGTGACGAACTGCAACACACGCACCACAACGCCTGCTTTGCGGTGCCGGTACCGACGCTCAACCTGGGACACATACATG
>Ga0316189_10005612_pt1 | contig 12036 bp, 9 predicted proteins | sample LowCovwburrow_MG_FD_204930 | JGI IMG/M metagenome (GOLD analysis project Ga0316189, IMG submission 204930) | Coastal sediment microbial communities from Maine, United States - Lowes Cove worm burrow | ecosystem: Environmental > Aquatic > Marine > Coastal > Sediment | place: USA: Maine... | reverse complement strand
TGTCCTTGCTCAGGTCCAGATCCTTGATCAGTTTATCGATGGTGTCGTTTGTGGTGTCCATGGCTGCTCCCTTCGGAGCCCATCCTCAACCCGAAACCCTCATACACAGAATTTCTGACACTCCCGGAGGCCAGCGCTTTGACGTGATCTTCGATGCGGTCGGTGACCGGCCGCTAAGAACCCTGACACCGCTGCTGGACCCCAAGGGCACCTACGTGCCTGTCGGCGCGCCTGAGGGAGGTCGATGGTTCGGCCCGATCGGGCCGCTGCTCGCCGTGATGCTGCAAGCACCGTTCGTCAAACCACGCGTCGCCGCGTTTACGGGAACACCGAAGCGTGTCGATTTGGAGGCACTGCACACACTCGTGGAGGCGGGCGAGCTGACCCCGGCCATTTGCCGGGAGTTCGAGCTCGCGGACGTCCCGGAGGCGATGCGCTTCCTCGCACACGACCGACCGCCCTCGAAGGTTGTCATCCGCGTCCGCGATGACTGACGCTACGGTCCACATTGTCACCCGATGAATCGCGGTTGGGGTGGCGGATCGGACCCCCGCGCGTGACGTCTCTGGTCGCGTTGGTTCCCGACCGACCACGGACGTTCCCAAGAAAACTCGGGTAGGATCCGAGGCGTGGACCCGGACGCACCGCTCGCACCCCGGCCCTCGAAGATCGGGTCGTCCGGACCGGCCGTTCGAGGTTGATCCACCGGAGCGTCTCCCCGAGCTTCAGACCGATACACAAAAGCCCGGGAGTCGCGCGCGCCCGTCGGTGTGCCGTGCGCGGCGGTCCAGCGCAGACCACATCAGGTCTTCAGTCACCTGCTCCCCCGCCCGCCTCGTGGACGGACGGCGCGTCTGCGCCTCCTCACCCAGGCCGCGCTTCGCGGTTTGAGGCCCCGCGGGCGTCCTCGACTGCAAAAACAAGCGCAGGGGTGTGATCGAATCCAGCGCAGGTCAGTCTACGCAGTGGATGCCCTTGCGAACCAACCCCAGCGCGATGCGCCGACAACTCCCCCATGTCGGCGTGGGGCCGTACTCACGGTTGTGCGCCATGGCGCTCCTCCTCGCGGCCTGCGACAAAGCCGACCCTGACCCCGCCGGCCAGGCCCCCGTGAGCGGCGACCAGGCGGAGTCTGCCGAAAAGGCGGGCCCCAGTGCCGATGCGCTGTTTCAGGCGGACGCCAACACCCGGCGACTCGTGCACCTCAAGTACTACGCGGAGCTCATCGAGGCGTACCACGCCAAGACCGGGCGCTACCCGCTACAGGGGCGGTCGTCTCGGAGACTCAATGTCTTTGTCTCCAACCCCGATCAGCGGGAGCAGATGGAACGATGGACAGCCCGCGGCGATCCGGACAACCCGAGCGACCGCGCGCCGTTCAAGGATCTCATCGACGAGCTGAGCCGAGGCCTGGACCGCAAGATCCCGGAGTACTACGACCCCCAGCGGGTCGCGACCGACCGACCAAACTTCTACATCTACCTCGTCACCGGCGACGCGTACTTCTTCGCCGTTCACGTCTCAGAGCCCTACCCCTTCGCAAAGCCGGCAGGAAAAGGCTCGTTCAAAGTCGAGGTCGGGAGCGCGAGCCAGGCACTACGGCCCGAGACGCTGTTCGAGCGCCCCGAGTTCCAAGCAGCGACCGCACGCCCCTTGGCAAAGCCCGAGTTCTTCGACGGGCGCGACGCCACGTATCTGCACGCGACGTCCCCGTAGCCCAGACACTGCGCCAAACCCGTCGACGCGCTCGTGCGCGCAGAGCAAAACTGGAGCTCGCGCTACGGCCGCTCGGGACTCGCCCGGGGGCGCTCACCCCAACGGCACGGCACCGTCGTCTACCTGAGCCAGGAACACCTCGAAATCCGACAGCGTCCACTGCTCCAGCTCTAGCGCCCGGACCTCGGTGTAACGCGACGAGAACGAGCGCCACGTCAGCAGGAGGTGCGCGGTCTCAACGGAGGTCGCGTCGTGTTCGACCGACGCGTACGCCCAAGCGTCGGCTATCCACTGGTAGATCTCCGGGCGGAACGCAGGTCGCTCTTTGTGCTCGGGGTCGCCTCGGTGCTGATGGGCTTCCAAGAGTCCGCGGGCGATGTCGGCCGCATTGATGTCGCGTTGGGCGAGCAGGTGAGCCGCGCCGCAGTCCTGGTCGGAGAGAATCGACGCCAGGAGCACCGAGGGCTCCACCGTCTCCAGGTTGAGCTCGAGGCTCTTGACGACCGCGGCCTCGAGCGCCGCCGCCGCGCGGGTACTGCACTTGCGGATGAGGTTCTTCGGCTGGGGCGCGGCCGTCCGCAGCGGGTTGGCCGTGCGAACCGGCGCCGCGAGTGGATCCCGAGCCCCAGGGATCTTGGCGCGGACCGCAGCAAGCCCCATCCACGTCGGAGCCTCACCGCCGAGCCCCTCCAACCACGCGTGCAGCAGCGCGCCGGTTTGGATTTCCTTTGCCCCCAGATCACGCGAGAGCTCCCAGGCCGCCGCCAACCAGGGGAAAAACGACTCGCCAAAAGCCGGACGGGGACGGGCCACTTTCGGGCCCGTGGTGGCGTCGGAGAACAGGCGGTCCCGCAACCCAGCCCGGCTCACCCCGAGCTGATCCACGACTCGACAAGCCCCGAGGTCGTCGCGCTCGAGCACACATGCAATCACGAGCGCTGGGTCGACGACACCAATGCCATGCGTCGCCGCGATCCCAGTCGCACGCTCGATGGCATCGCGCGCGTGCGAGCCGCACTTGCGAACAAGCTCTTTGGGTCCCGAGGCCACGGCGCAAGTATACCAGCGCGTTCCCAAGCCACTACGCGTTCAACCCCGAGCTCGTGCCCCGCAAGAACCCCAAGAACGCAGCCGAAGCCGCACTCGGCGTTCGATGCTCGTGGGTCAACAGATGCAAGGCCCTGCGTACCGACAACCCGGCAGTCTCGACCTGCACCAACCGCCCGGTCGACAGCTCCAGCTCCACCGTAAGGCGCGAAACCATCGCGACGCCGAGCCCGGCCACAACCGCACTTTTGACGGCCTCCGTGCTCCCCAGGGTCATGACGGGCTCAACGGCCACACCGTGGTCTGCCAGCGCCGCCTCGATGACATCCCTCGTCCCGGACCCGCGTTCCCGCGCGATAAACGGAGCGTCCCGAAGCTGAGCCAGGGAGACGCGCCGCCCTGCGCTCGCCCAGGCGTGGTCGGGCGCGACAATGAGCACCAAGGCATCGCGGTGCACCACCGCCACATCGAGTGCGCCCGCGCCGACGAACCCCTCCGTCATCGCCAAGTCCAACGCACCCGAGAGCAGCGCGCGCTGGATGGCCTCCGTATTGGCAATCTCAAGCTCGAGCCCGACTCCCGGGTGGAGTCGTCGGAACGCCCCGAACAGCATCGGCATGAGGTACGAGCCAATGGTTGTGCTCGCGCCGACACGCAGATTCCCGCGTGAGAGACCGGCCAAGGCCGCGAGGTCGGCCTCGGCCGCTGCCTCCGCCGCGAAAATCTTGTCGGTGTGGCCCCGCAAGAGCACACCCGCATCGGTGAGCCGCACACCCCGAGACCCGCGATCGAACAACGACATCCCCACGGCCGCCTCCAGCTCACTCAGCTGCTTGGACACGGCAGGTTGGCTGACGCTGAGGCGCTTGGCGCCGGCCGTGAGGCTTCCGGCCGAGGCGACGGCGGCAAATACGCGGAGCTGATTCATATTCACATTCAGTACCGTATTTTATAGATCTGGAGGTCGATCTGTCCCTCTGCACGGGAGAGGTCGAGACAGGCCCAGAAAGTTGCACTGCCGTGATTATAGAGCTTTTTCGACCGCACCATAAAATTTTCTCATCCTTCGCATAACTTATATATCTTTGAATTATCAACAGCTATCGGCCAGGTTTTCCCCGTGGCACGAGACAAAGGCACGCACTGGGTCATCACCGCCAACCGCACGGACGACGGGGCGCCCGTCTACGTCGGCGCCAGCGATGCGTGGACACTCAGCCTCGCCGAATCCCGCACCACCGTCGATGACGACGAGAAGGATGCACTGCTGGCGGCCGCCGCCACGCAAGAGCGGGTCGTCTGCGATCCGTACGCCTTCCGCGTTGTGCTTGGCGGCAACGGCACAGCCCAAGCCACGACGGCCCGCGAACGGATTCGCGGCACCGGGCCCACCACCCCCCTGCGGCGTGACGACGCGCCCACCCCCACCCCGAGCTGATCGCCATGTACAACTACGAACCCCAAGACCAGCGCATCGTCGAGGAACGGGCCGCGCAGTTTCGCGGCCAGGTGCAGCGCCGCCTCGACGGCTCGGTGATCGAAAACGAGTTCAAGCCACTACGCTTGCAAAACGGGCTGTACATGCAGCTGCACGCGTACATGCTGCGCGTCGCGATCCCGTACGGCCTGCTCAACACCAAGCAGGTGCGGCGGCTCGCCCACATCGCGCGCAAGTACGATCGCGGGTACGCCCACTTCACGACGCGTCAGAACATCCAATACAACTGGCCGCAGCTGCAGGACGTCCCGGCCATCCTCGACGAGCTCGCCGAGGTGCAGATGCACGCGATCCAAACGAGCGGTAACTGCATCCGCAACACGACGTCCGATCACCTCGCTGGTGTGGCGCAGGACGAGCTGGAGGACCCGCGCCCCTACTGCGAGTTGATTCGCCAGTGGTCGACGTTTCATCCTGAGTTTGCCTTCCTGCCCCGCAAGTTCAAGATCGCGGTTACGGGCGCGCCCGCCCACGACAGGGCCGCCATCCGGTTCCACGACATCGGCGTCCGCATCGTCGACAACGCCGCGGGCGAGCGCGGGTTCGAGGTTTGGGTTGGCGGCGGTTTGGGCCGCACGCCCCACATCGCCAAGATCTGCCGCGAGTACGTGGCGTACGCAGACTTGCTCTCGTACCTCGAGGCGATCATGCGCGTGTACAACCGCCAGGGTCGCCGGGACAACAAGTACAAGGCGCGCATCAAGATCCTCGTCAACGCGATGGGGATCGAGGCGTTCGCCGCGGCGGTCGACGCTGAGTGGGCAGAGATCAAGGACTCGGCGCTCAAGCTCGAACGCAGCGAGATCGACCGCATTCGGGTTCAGTTCGCCGCCCCCGAGTATGCGCCCGCGGGTGACGACAACCTGGCTGGGTTGCTGCTGGGCAGCAACCGCGAGCTCGCACACTTTGTGCGCAACAACCTTCGGCCGCACAAAGTCCCGGGCTACACGGCGGTGATGGTGTCGCTCAAGCCCAAGGGGCGCCCGCCCGGCGACGTGAGCGACACCCAGCTCGAGGCGCTGGCCGACATCGCCGACACATTCAGCCAAGGCGAGCTCGTCGTGACCCACGGGCAGAATCTCGTGTTGCCCAACGTGCGCAAGCAAGACGTCGCGGCGGTGCACGCGAAGCTCTCCGAGTGGGAGCTGGGCACGCCCAACATCGGCCACCTGACCGACTCGATCTGCTGCCCGGGCCTGGATTTCTGCAACCTGGCCAACGCCCGCTCCATCCCGCTGGCAATGGAGATCAACGAGCGCTTCGACGCCATCGACTACCTCGAAGACCTCGGGCCTATCAGCCTGAAAATCTCGGGGTGCATCAACGCCTGCGGTCATCACCACGTGGGCGACATTGGAATCCTCGGCATCGACAAGCTCGGGGTCGAGGCCTATCAGCTGCTGTTGGGCGGCTCTCCCGGCGACGACGCATCGATAGGTTCCATCGTGGGCCAAGCGTTTGACGCCGACAAAATCGTAGACGCGGTTCAGACCGTGCTCGATGTCTACCTCGCCAACCGATCATCGGCAGACGAACGGTTCCGCGACACCTACCGACGCATCGGCAAAGCGCCGTTCAAAAAGGCACTGTATGCAGATCATTAAGGACCGTGGAATCGTCCAAGATACGTGGAAGCACGTAGAGGACGGCGACCCCATCCCTGCCCAGGGCGACATCACCGTCTCGCTGGCGCGCTGGCTTGACGACAAAGCCACGCTCACGGCGCACGCCGACCTCATCGGCGTACGCCTCGCGCCCGAAGACGAGGCGAGCGCTCTGACGGGCGACCTCGACAAGCTCGCACTGGTCGCGGTGCAGTTTCCGAAATTCACGGATGGCCGCGGCTACACCACTGCACGTCTGCTTCGTGAGCGCATGGGGTATCGCGGCGAGCTGCGGGCCATCGGCTACGTGCTGCGCGATCAGATCTTCTATCTGCACCGCGTGGGGTTCAACGCGTTTGAGCTGGCCGCGGGCAAGTCGCTCACCGACGCTCTGGAAGGCTTCGGCGACTTCACCGTCACGTACCAGGGCGCGAACCCACCCTAGCAGCCCGTCCCTGCTACACTTTCGGCGTCGTGCCTCGCGACCGAGAGGAGCCAGAGCCACCGCGGCTTGAACGTCGCGCGGACTCCCCACGGGAGGGAGAGCTCTCCTCGGGCGAGATCATGGGCGGGCGCTATCGCCTCGGCGCCGCGCTGGGTCGGGGCGGCATGGGCGAGGTCTACCGCGCGTTTGATGTCGCCAAGGCCAGGCCCGTTGCGCTCAAGCGCTTCCACCTCGAGGGGGAGCGAGAAACGGACCGGCTGCGGTTCCGGCGCGAGTTCCATGTCCTTGCGCAACTGAGTCACCCGCGCATCGTCGAGGCCTACGACTTCGGCATCGACGAGCTCGGGCAGCCGTACTACACGATGGAGTTGTTGGACGGCCGCGACCTGGGCCGGCTCGCCCCCATGCCTTGGCGCGAGGCGTGTCCGCTGCTCAGGGACGTCGCCTCGGGGCTCGCGTTTTTGCACGCGCGACAGCTCCTGCACCGCGACATCGCACCGCGCAACGTTCGCTGCACATCGGACGGTCGGGCAAAGCTCATCGACTTCGGGATGATGGCCACCGTCGGCATCTCCAGCGAGATCGTCGGGACGCTGCCTTCGATAGCGCCCGAGATGATCCTGGGCCTGCCCACAGACGGGCGCGCGGATCTGTTTGGGCTCGGCGCCCTGGCGTTTTGGTTGCTGACGGGCGAGCACCCTCAGCGGGTTCGCAGCCTCGATGACCTCATCCGCAACGGGCGTAAGCCTCCCCCGCCCCCCTCACGGATCGTCGCCGACCTGCCACCCGACCTCGACGACCTGGTGCTGTCCCTGCTGTCGCCCGACCCACTGGGCCGCCCAAACGTGGCGGGGGTCGTCATCGACCGGCTTACTGCGATAGCGGACCTCAAGCCGGCCCCCCTGGTCGAGCACGCCCGCGGCTACGTGCAGAGCGCTGGCCTGGTCGGACGCACCCGCGAGATACGACTGCTCAAGGAGCGAGTCGATCGCTGCGTGGACGGGGTGGGTTCTGCTGTCCTCATCGAGGGGCACGCGGGGATGGGCAAGACCCGCCTGATGCGTGAGCTCGAGCTCGAAGCCAAGCTCGCCGGAGCGCTCGTGCTGCGCGGCCAAGGCCGTGACGCCGGCCCGTACGCGTTGATTCGGTCGCTCGCACGGAAGCTCGAGTCGGCCATTCGCGGCGGCATGCTGGGTAGCGGCGCCTCGGCGACCTTTTCGGCCGACCGCCTGCTCCCCAGCGGCGGCGGGCTCCGCACCAGCATGCACATCAGCCTCGATCATCGCGAGGAGCGACTGGCGCTGCAAAGTGCGCTGTCGGACTTCATCGGCCAGTTCGCCAAGAAGCGGCCTCTGGTGATGATCGTCGACAACATCCACCACGCAGACGAGGGCTCGGCCGCCGTACTGGCCGGCCTGGCGCACGTGGCCTCGACGTGCGGCCTGCTCATCGTGGGTGCTGTGCGCACGGGCGACTCCGTCCGCGCCAGTGGAGCCATCGACAACATCCGCGAACGCGCGCTCGTGCTGCGGACTCAAGGGCTCGACGCGTCCGACGTGGGCACGCTCGTCGAAGGCATGTTCGGGCACAACACGACCAACGTCCCGGCACTTGCGACGTGGCTGCACAAGGCCACCGATGGCAGCCCGATGATGTGCATCGAGCTGGTGCGTCATCTGATCGAACGCGGTGAGATCCGCTACGTCAGCGGCACTTGGTCGCTGCCGACGATTGTCCGCCACGAGCAGCTCCCGCAGCGGCTCGCGCAAGCGCTGGACAGCCGCGTCGCCGCGCTACCACCCGCCGCACTTCAGCTGGGACAAGCGGTCGCCGTGCTCAGCCACGCCGCACCCTTGGCGTTTTGTATCTTGCTGGTACCCGAAATCTCCGAGGACGATGTCTTCGCGGCGATCGACGGCCTGGTGGAAGGTCAGCTCCTGCTGGGGTCGAGTGAGAGCTACCGGTTGGTGCACCACGGGGTCGCTGAGGCTCTGCTGCGGACGCTGTCGGCTGCCGAACGCCAGCGACTGGAGCTGGCGATAGGTCAGCTGCTGCAGGCCAAGTATCCCGAGTCGGACGATCACGTCGCGCGTATCGGCTGGCATTTGCTCCGTGGCGGAGAGCGCACACAGGGTGCCGAACAGCTCGCACAAGCCGGAGAAATGCTCTTCGATGCGACGTCGTTCGAGGACTGCGTCGCCCCTCTCGAAGCCGCTTTGGAGGTGTTCGAGGCCGAGAGGATCGAGCCCGCCCGGGTCGCCGAAATCTACTACATGCTCGTGGCCGCGGGGTTCTCGGTCGACCGCAATGTCGCGGTCCGACACCAGGCCCGCGCGCTCGTCGTTTTGGGCGAGCAATCCGCGGCCACCCGCGCACGACGGTGGAGTCGTTTCCTCGGCAACCGTCTGGGTTTTGGTGCCGCGCTCGCGGTGACCACCGTCGCACGATGGCTTCGGGGCGCGTCCCGTCGCGGCTTGCCCCCGCTCCAAGCGCTGGACCACTACCTGCGGTCCTGCCTGTACTGGGCGGGGGTCGCGGGGTTCTCGTTCGACACCAAAGCGCTGAGCACCTGTGTCGGCGCACTGACCCCGCTGCGGGCGATCGAGCAGCCCCAGGTACGCAACGCCATTGGGCTGGTCGACAATCTGCTGAGCTTCAACCTGGGGCGGCTGCGAACGGTCATGGAGACCAGCCAGCGAACCATGGACAGCCTCAAGTCCGCGCGCTTCACCAGCGCGGAGCAGGCGCTGTCGCTGGGGGGGTTCCTTTTTCAGCGGGCGCTTGTCGCCGTGCGCACGGGGGCCCCGGACGCACTCGATGAGATCCGCGCGCTCGAGGAGCTCGGCCCCCGGATCTGGGCGATTGGCGCCCTGCAGCTACGGACGTACTACCACCTGTGGCGCGGCGAATCGGCCGACGCGGAGGAGGTGTGGAGCGAGGCCGAGCTCGAGTTCGTGCGCCTGGGTGCGCTGTGGCAGCTGTACGCGATTCACCCGTCGTCCGCGTGCGTGCCCGGTGCGATGGTCGGCGATGCGCTCGGCCTCAAGCGATACATCGAGGGCTTGGAGCGGCAGATTGCCGCGGGGCTGCAGTTCCAGCAGCACCGCCACATCGCGCAGGCCGAATACGAGCTTCTGGGCGGGCGCCATGCGGCGGCCCGCACCGCGCTGGAGCCCGTATGGGCGCAGCTTCCCGCGGATGAAGGTCTTGTTCGGCCGTGGGCACTGTCGGTGGCCGCGGAGTGCTCCCTGGCCGCGGGCGAGTACGACCGAGCCGAAGCGGACGGCGAGGAGGCCCTGCGCGTCGCGGCGTCTGCCGAGCAAGGGTCGCGCCCGTTCGAGTTCCGATGCCGACGGATCATCGCGATGGCGTACTCCGAGCGCGGGGAGCACGGCGAGGCGGCCACTCGACTGCTGGCGCTCATCGAGGACGCCACACTCTCGGGCAACCCCTTCTTCATCGGCTACTGCCACGAGGCTGCAGCCAAGGTCGCGTTTGCCTGCGACGACACCAAGTCGGTCGAGCTCCACTGCGCGGCGGTGTCCAAGGCGTTCCACCCCACGCGCAACCCCGTACTGGTCGCGCGCTCCCAGCGACTGGCGCGACAGTGCGGCCTCGGGCCGGCCCCAGCTGCGACCGTGCGGTCCGACAGCGCATTGCCGACCGAAGTTCCCGTCCCGCACCAGCAGACCGACGAAGCCGCGCAGGGCGTCGACTCCGTCCTTGCCAACCTCTCGGTGTGCCGAACCCCGGTCGCACGCGCCGAGGCAGCGCTGCGCGCACTGCTGGAGGCAAGAGGCTCGGAGGCCGGGTACTTGTACTTGCTGCGCGGCGGCGAGGCGCGACTCGTTGCGCCAACGCACGGTGCGGAGCCGCCGTCGGAAGTCGTCCAAGCCCTGCGAGCCGTGCTCGCCGTCGATGGCCCGGACGGCCCGACGCTCCGACGCGACACAAAGGCAGCCTGGGTTCCCGCGGTACTGCGCGCGCGGCGAGGCGGCGGAGTGGTCGTCGTCGGCGCCCTCATCGCCAAGCAAGGCGGGCGTTCGGACTCGGCCGAGGACGTACCGCAGCGGCGACTGCGTGACGCGATTGGACAGCGGCTGTACGACGAGGGCGACGTGACGGTGTCGCCGCCGGCCACCGACGACTGACACGCGGCGCCCGCGAGCGCGGCTGTACGCTACAGCATCGAGAGCGCGGTCTTGGCAGCCCGCTGCACGTGTTCGTCCACGTCGGTCTCCATCAAACGCTCCAGGTCCTCACGGTAACTGCGCGCGGACGCCCGCCAGCGGCCAATCGAAAGGGCGGCGAGCCGACGAACCAAGGGGTGCGGGTCGTCCAGAGGCAGCGCGGCAAGGATGGCCTCGCATGCGTCGTCGCCCAACGCACGATCCCCCAGCACCGACGCGGCGTGCCAGCGAATCACCGCGTGCGAACTGGTCAGCCCCTCGAGCGCGGCAGACACATCGCTCGCGACGATCCCCGCGTAGCTGGACCCGGGCTTGAGCGTCTGTTCGACGAGCTCGACCGTCGCCGTGTCCGCCGTCGCCAAGTACTCACGCAGCGGCGCGTAGTCCAGCTTGGGTGGCGGACCGTCCCCCGACGCGATCGCGCGCAGCGGCGCGGTGAGGCCACGGACCGCGACACTCGGTGACTGCGTCTGCAGCCAAGCCCCGTCGCCCAGCATCCCCAGCGCCATCGCATGCCACAGATGCTGCTCTGCCCGCTCGCGAAGTGCCGCGACGGTCGATGGGGTCGCCAAGCGCATGCGCGCCAACACCATCGCCGCCGTCCAGCCGACCTTCGGGTCGTCCAGGGTTGCGACGAGCGCGGCGGTGGCATCGGGACCAAGTGCCACCAACGCCTCTTGGGCGTCCTCCGTACCGAGCGGGCCGAACGCGCCGAAGCGCGTCACCCAGTACGCAGCCTGCTCGGCCGGCGGGCGAGTGGCCATCGCTTGCTTGTCTTGCTTCAGCTTGACCTCGACCGAGAACAAGGTGGCAAACAGCTCGGCAGGGATCGTCTTGCGCGCGACGTCCGGCCCCGTTCCATCAGCTGCATGAATGAAGCAAACAAAGTCGGGCGTGCATCGCAGGTGCTCGGTCGCGACGGCGTGCAGGCGCTGGACCACGTCCATCAGCACGGCCTCGTAGTGCCGCTCGGTCTCGCGCCACTGCGCGACGCTGCCGCGTGTCGCCTCGGCGGTCAGCCCTTGCTCGAGCGCGAGCGCTTGTGAACTCAACTCAATGTCGTCGTACGCCCAATCGGCGGGACTCCACCGTTCGCACCAAAACCCGCCATCCCCTGGACTCCCCCGTGCCTCGGTATTGACTGCGAGCAACGGCAGGCTGAGCAGAGCGCCGAGCTCTCGATACCCACCCCACAGTGCAACCACATAGACCGGGCCCGGCTCCTCGCGTCCCAGCGCGATCAGTGCGTTGGCCAGCTCATCAAACAGGCGGTTCGAGAACGCATCCCAGTCGAACGTCGACGGCGGCACCACCGGGAAAGGCTAGCAGAACGGCGCCGAGCGCTCCGCACGATAGCGGCGTGCGTTGTGTTTTTCATAACGCACCACCCGGCGATGACGTTGGCCGACGCGAGGAAGCCACCGCGCCCCGTGCGTGCGTTCGGTGCATCGTCGGCCGCGGCTGACATCGAGAGACGATCCGTAGGACAATGCGCCTCGATGGGACGATGGGGACTGACTGCGGGCATGGTCTGCG
>Ga0316189_10005611_pt1 | contig 12036 bp, 7 predicted proteins | sample LowCovwburrow_MG_FD_204930 | JGI IMG/M metagenome (GOLD analysis project Ga0316189, IMG submission 204930) | Coastal sediment microbial communities from Maine, United States - Lowes Cove worm burrow | ecosystem: Environmental > Aquatic > Marine > Coastal > Sediment | place: USA: Maine... | reverse complement strand
AGTCAATCTTCGGCAGGCGGTCAATGAGCCCGACCGCTTTCAGTTCGCACCAGCCTTTCCACATGCCGCTCAGGATATTGCCGTCACCGGTCGGGACAACAATCCGATCGGGGACCCGGCCATTGAGCGATGCCCGGATCTCCCACGCGCAGACTTTCTTGCCTTCGCGAGTGAAAGGATTTATGCCCGTACTGCGGTTGAACCAGCCAAATTCGTCGAGAGACTTCGCGGGTTATGAACCTGCTGCCTTGGCGTGCAACTATCGCACCCTGACCCGTCTAGCTTACGCGGGGCGATTCTCTAATTCATACGCAACCTTTACACTCGGCTTAGGTACATTCTTCCACCGCCGAGCTATACTCAACGATGTCGCAAGTCGGCAATCTGGGTGCGAAGACGGATTTCATGAACAAGCAGGAGACCCCGAGGAAGGTGAAGCCGCGCGCTCTAACCGCGGTGTCGGCGGCGTTTGTTGCCAATCATGACTTCCTGAAGCGATTCCTGGCGAGGTTTTTTTCGGATCGCCAGGATATCGAAGACGTGGCGCAGGAAGCGTACCTTCGCGCCTATGTAGCCGAGCAGAAGAAGGAAATAGAGCAGCCCAAAGCTTTTTTGTTCCGGATCGCCAGGAATCTGGCGCTCACCCAGCTGACCAAGAAGTCGCGACAAATCACGGACTATATTGAGGATTCCCGTGGTTCAACAGTTATAGAGTATGGCGCCGCAGCTGACAGCGAAGCAGAGGCATTGGAGTCTTTTGGGCTCTACTGTGAGGCGGTCGCCACATTGCCGGAGAAGTGTCGGCAGGTCTTTCTGCTGCGCAAGGTCCACGGCTTGTCCCACAAGGAAATCGCGGAGCGCATGTCAATGTCAGTGAGCTCCGTAGAGAAGTACCTGCGCAGAGGCGTTTTGGAGTGCAGTGCCTTTGTGCAGGAACGCGAAGTTTGCATACCTGCAGATGACGCGGTAGCCACAGCTGGCTTTAACCGTGGTGAGAGTTCCGGATGAACGAGAATGTAGTCAAGTTTCCCACCCAGGCGGCCGCAGAAGAGGAGGCTGCCGCGTGGCTGATCACGTTGGATGGGGACCACGCCCCATCCGCTGAGCAGCTTGAAGAACTTCGCGAGTGGCTTGCGCTCAGTCCGGTAAACAGGCAGCAGCTAAGCAGCCTCGCCACGTTGTGGGGCAAGCTGAACGTGCTAACAGAACTGGCGGTACCGCTGGGCCATTTGCACGCGCAGTCGACGGAAAGAGCGGACAGGCGCACCAGCCGTGTTACGCCCCGATTCTTGCGCGCCGCTTTGATCGCGGCAACCCTGATCGTGGGCCTCGGCCTGGCTCTATCCTATTGGAGTCGACCCGATTCGATCGTTGACAGCAACGGGCTCTATGCGACAACAGTCGGCGCTCAGCAGTCGAAGGAATTGGCCGATGGCTCGGTCGTATTGCTCAACACCGACACGCAAATCAAGGTCGAGTTTGACGACATCTACAGGAATATCTATTTCCTCCAGGGTGAGGCGCATTTCACGGTCGAGAAGGATATTGAACGTCCATTCCGGGTCTATGTCGGCGACAGGATGGTGCAGGCCGTGGGCACGGCATTTAGCGTGTACCTCAAAGATTCCGCCGTCGACGTTACCGTTACTGAGGGGCAGGTTGCCGTGGCAACCGTTGTTCGAGAGAGTGTCGGCGAGTTGCCGCAGCAGGGTAGGCGGGTTGGTACGCTGAGTGCCGGCGAAAGTGCCACGATTCGGAATGATGACGAATCAGGTGCTTCCGGCACTATCGATTTCATCGAGGCCGTCGCGCCGCAGGACATGGCCAAACGACTGTCATGGCGTGAAGGCATGCTGACATTCAATGGCGATGCCCTGGAAGTTGTGGTCAAAGAAATCAGCCGCTACACAACCGTCTCAATCGAGTTTTCTGATCCTGCCCTCAAGGCAACAAGGATAGGCGGCCAGTTTCCGATCGGCGAAACTGACGCAATGTTCGACGCGCTGGAAGCCAATTTTGAGCTACAGGTGACGCGCCTCGGTGATGGCCGCGTGCTGGTGTCGGCGGTCGAACAGTAACGCTCCTCCGCAATTTCCCTCACTATAACGTTGCCCTGATTAACTGCTATTCTCATAGTCAGGGGAATTTGCTGTTGGTTGCGAGCAACAAATCAGAATCGGAGAAAAATAAAGCGAAGCCTTCTTGCGGGTTTCGCTCTCTCGCTGGTTATGTACCTGACCAGGCCGAGATATGTGGACCGTCATCGTCTGTGCATCGCAGGCAGGTTGTGGGGAAAACGCAACGAAGGGTCGTCCAAGCGATCGCTATTTACGTCGCCTGGACTTTCCTGGCCATCAGTAGCAGCGCGAGTGCTGCCGGTACTAATTCTGACGGATCGCAGTACGACATCAGTATTCCGTCGATGAATGCGGCCGCAGCGCTAAATCTTTTGGCAGAGCAGACCGGCGCCAAGATGCTTTTTCCTTATGACATTGCCGAGGCCCGACAGGCTAACGAAGTAGTCGGGCGCTATACGCTGACGGGAGCTCTGAGCGAATTGCTCAAGGGTTCCGGATTGTCCAGCGGCCTTTCCGAAAATAGCGTGATTCACATTGCTCTCGATGAGCCGGATGATCACCAGGAAGAGGAAGGGAAAATGGCTAGCCAAAAAATTCCATTTAGAAGAAAAGTTGGCACGTTTGTAGCGTCGCTATTCATGGTGACCGGTGCCAACGCTCAGGACGCGAATGACGCCGCCGGGGCTGATGAAGTGGTAGAGGAAATCCTCGTAACCGGTTCGCGACTAAAACGCGACAGCTTCAACGTGTCTACGCCGCTCGTCAGTCTCGACAGCGACGCTATCAAGGATGCGGGCCTGGGCTCTGTGGCACTGATCCTGATTGATGAAGTGCCCGCCATATTTGAATCGTCAAGTAACACCAATACGCAGTCCAGTATTGGTTCAACCGGTTTGACGACGATCAACCTGCGCCAGCTGGGAACCAACCGGACTCTGACGCTGATCGATGGTCGCCGTACAGTTTCCAATAGCTACAGCGGCAACTACGTCAGCTTGAATACGATCCCACGAGGCATGATCAAGCGTGTTGAAGTAGTTACCGGCGGTTCGTCCGCGACCTACGGCTCCGATGCTATCGCGGGTGTGGTCAATATTATTACCCAGCAAGACCAGGAAGGATTCAGCTTCTACACGAGAGGCGGGACAACCTCTGAAGGTGGTGGCGAAGAGCTCACACTTAACGCGGATTTGGGTGCTTCGTTTGCAGATGGTCGTGGCTACTTCTTCGCCGGTCTGACTTATGACGAAGAGTACGGCATCGACAACAAGGATCGTGCCCGAGCTCAGATAGAAGCGGATTTCGACTACAATACAACGCTGCTCTGCAATGAGATGCAAACTGCGACAGGTGATCAGTGCATACGCGATGTTCCGAACCCTGCCGACTGGCGTGAGCGCAGTGACGGCACGGCTGGCGGCGTCTTCGAGGAAGGCAATGCGTTTGCCAATGGTGGATGGTGGTACGACGAAAATGGCCTGAATACAGGCTGGTCGGAAGAACGCGACGGTCTGTTCAGCAGACAGTGGGACGTGATTCTTGTTCCAAACGATACGCTCTCCGCCGCTGCCAAGATCAACTACGAGTTTACGGACAACACGACGGGCTACTTCCAGCTGCAATACAGCAAGAATACGTCGTTCAATTTCAAGTCTCCGGAAGATGAAGCCGAGAATTCCGACGTTGCGACTATTGATCCGGTAACGGGTCTGCCAGGTGAAGTCAGACCCGGGTCTATCTCACCGAGCAATCCGTTTGTGCCAGCTGAAATCGCGGCTAACGCGGGCAGTAGCGTTTCCTGGGACCGCCGGTTCTATGAAGTGGGCAACATTACCACTGATAACGATCGCACAACCTGGCGTACGTGGGCCGGACTACAAGGTAGCCTGTTCGACGGCAATTGGGATTGGGATGCGTCTGTTGGCTATGGCCACTTCGAACAGATGCTTATTCGGTCAAACGAACTGGACGTAAGAAAGACGGCCCAGGCGCTTGATGCTGAGTTTGCGCCTGATGGCATCACTATTCAGTGTGCCGACCCAGCTGCACGCGCGGCGGGCTGTGTTCCTCTCAACATATTCGGCGTTGGCTCCATAACACCTGAAATGGCGGACTGGATTCGGTATACGCCGATACTCAATCCCACCATTGAGCAGACTAATTTTCTTGCATACATAACGGGTGACTTGTTTGAAATGCCTGCCGGCGAAGTCGGCGCGGTATTTGGCGTGGAATATCGCAAGGACGAGATGGAAATGCTCGCCGATGACGGTTCCAACTACGGTGGTATTACCTACAATATCGTGCCCGATATTTTCGGTGACATGGATGTAGTCGAAGGATTCGCCGAGTTCTCATTCCCGTTGGCTGACAAACTAACCGCTGATATTTCGATGCGCGTTGCCGACTACAGCCACCAGAATATCGACACGGTATTCAGCTACACCGGCGGACTGATGTGGGAAATCGCAGAAGGTTACAGCCTTCGTGCCAACCTGGCCCGCGCGCAGCGTGCGCCGGATCTGACCGAGCTGTTCTCGCCGGAACGCGGTGACTACGACAGCTACACAGATATTTGCGACGAGGTCACGGCAACTTCGACTGAGTCAGGTCATGACAACTGTCGCCTGGATCCGAGGATTGCTGCCATGATCGCTGCGGACGGTATTTTCCTTGACGACAACAACGGTTATTCGCCCAGCGCCGGTAACCCGAACCTGTTCGAGGAAACAGCGGATACGTACACGATCGGTTTCAGTATTGCTCCGTCGTTCCTGGAAGGCTTCCAGCTCGCGGTCGACTACTACAACATTGATATCGAAGATGCGATCATTGAAGTCGAAAACGTCGAGATCATGAAGCAGTGTTATGCATCATCGGTAACGCTGGGGAGCCCAAATTCATTCTGCGACGACATCACGCGTGATAGTGAAGGACAGATCATCAAGATCTTGCAACGTCAGTTCAACTTGAACTCACAAAGCACGAGTGGCGTTGACGTGGCGCTGGATTACGTATTTGACCTGCGGAACCATGGCGACCTGGATCTCACCCTGCATTGGACACACATCCTTGATCATGAGGCTGTGTTTGAGGGTAACGACGGTCCCCAGCTTATCGACTACAATAACCAGCTCGATTTCGGTGTGTTCGAAGACGTAGCAACAGCCTCACTGACATGGCGTCACAACGACTGGCGTGTTCGCTGGCGTACCGCTTACAAAGGCCCCGTCGTCGATCACAACGAACGTGTTGATGACTATCTGGAGAGATTTGCGACAAACGATGCTCGTTGCGCGTCTGGAGATCCTGCATGCGTGACGAATCCTGAAGTACCTGGATATCTCTTCTATCCGTCATACACACGGCACGACCTGTCAGTCTCCTATGACATGGAAGTAATGGGTGGCGCGGACTTGAATCTGTTCGGTGGCATCAGGAATCTGTTTGATCATGATATCTTCGTGCCACGCACCGGCGACAACTATGAAACCGGTATCGGCAATTACGACAGTAAGTTCGGTGGTGGCATCGGACGTTTCTTCTTCCTTGGTGCTGAATTGGTATTTGAGTAAGCGGATTGTCTAGAGTAAGCAGGTTTATCAGGACAAGACCCAGCCCGGTCTGCGGGCTGGTTCTTTTTGTTGTCTGCGGGCTCCTGTCGCCAACGTATGCGGTGGCGGATGAGTGGCATTTCTCTGATGTCGATCGTGTCGTAGCTGTTGGTGACGTTCATGGTGCCTTCAATGCCCTGGTAGCGACATTGCAGAACGCAGAAGTCATCGACGATGAACTTCGCTGGAGCGGAGGCAAGACGCACCTAGTAAGTACAGGGGATTTGCTGGATCGCGGCGTCGATTCGCGGCGTGTCATGGATCTCATGATGCGACTGGAAGGCGAGGCAGAGCAGGCCGGAGGCCAGGTACATCAGCTGCTCGGTAACCACGAAGTAATGAACCTTATCGGCGACTTGCGCTACGTGGCCGACGGGGAGTTTGCCTCCTACCTGGACCTCGAGTCAGCCCAGGAGCGAGAAGCTCGGTACCAGCAGTTCAGCTTCGGCAAGCCTGCAGGTGGAGGCGGCGATGCGATCCTGAAGGAGTTCGAGCGATTGGCTCCGCCCGGGTATTTCGGGCATCGGCGTGCGTTCCGGAGCGACGGTCAATACGGCAAATGGCTGCTCGAGCAACCCTTCATGGTCGTGATCAATGACGTTGCGTTCGTACATGGCGGCGCGCCAGGCTATGTGGCGAAGCATGGCATCGACGGCGTTAACGTTACGCTCAAAGAGGATCTTTCCGCCTACGTCAAAGCATCGGAGTCGCTTGTGGAGAGCGGCATTCTGAGTCCCCTGGTTGGCTTCAAGCAGGTTCCCAAGGTGCTGTCTGCAATGCTCGAGGAAGGGCAAGTGCAGGATGAAGATCTCCTGTCTGCCCGGAACGCCATTGATCTCAGCAAGTCGCCCCTGCATGGCCCGCTTGGGCCGACGTGGTACCGGGGAACATCGAGATGTAACCGCTTCGTTGAAGCAGGCACATTGGAGGCCGCGTTGAGTGAGGTTCGTGCGACCCGGGTAGTCGTCGGCCATTCAACTGCCATAAGCCGCAACGTGCAGCAGCGAATGGGCGGGCGGGTTCTTGAGATCGATACCGGGATGCTCAATCGGGTCTACGGTGGCAGCGGCAACGCCCTTGTCATAGAGGATGGTGCGGTGAGCGTCGTCAACCAGGACAAGAGCAAGAGAGTCGTTCCTCTGGATCAGCCGATACAGGTCGGTTACAGGGATGAGGCGATCAGTGAGCACGACCTGGCGCGGGTTCTCGAGACGGGGCGTATTGACGCAGTGGCTGCAGAAGGGAAGGGCTGGCAGCTGCTGCAAGTCAGTTCCGGAGACATGTCTGTACTCGCATCCTTCCGGGCATTGCCGTCAGATTCTCGATTCGTGCCCGAGCTTGCGGCTTTCCGGCTGGACCGCCAGCTGCGACTGGGGATGATTCCCGTCACGGTACGACGGAATATCAATGGCCAGGAGGGGACACTGCAGTTCGTTCCCGGGATAACACTTACAGAACGTGAACGCGTTGCGAGCGGCAAAGGCCAAACGGCAGCCTGCCCATTGGTACTGCAACATGAGGCCATGCTGGTGTTTGACGCGCTGGTCCACAACGCGTCCAGGACGCCGTCATCGATGGTGTACAACCCCGAAGACTGGCTGCTGATGCTGGTCGATAACAACAGTGCTTTTGGTGACGACAAGGGCAATACGACCTATCTAAGGCAACTCGGGCCGCATATCGGCGACGAATGGCAGGCGGTACTGCAGGAACTCGATGATGACGTGTTGCGAGAGCAGCTTGGCGATGTGCTGGACAACAAGCGATTGCGCGCCCTGGGGAAACGCCGGGACGCCCTGATTCAATAGGGAGACTACAGTGAAGTTGTTCCTCTCCAGAGTTTTTCTTGTCTTACTCCTGGCCGGCTGCACAGCCGATCCCGCCACGGTTGAGTACAAAGAACTGGACATAGCGACCCTGCAGCAGCTCATGCAGGACGGCGAGCTAAGCTCTGTGGGGCTTACTCGGTACTACCTGCAGCGAATCGAGTCGATTGATCGTGGCGAACACGGACTCAATGCCATCATCGAGGTGAACCCGGACGCACTCGATATCGCCACGGCGCTCGACAAGGAGCGCGTGGAAAGCGGGTCGCGCGGGCCAATGCACGGCATCCCCGTCGTCCTTAAGGCCAACATCGATACGGCCGACCAGATGACAACAACAGCAGGTTCCCTCGCCATGGCAGGGCATCGACCATTCGCCGACGCTTTCCATGTGGGAAAGCTGCGGGAGGCCGGTGCGGTTATCCTGGCGAAGGCCAACCTGAGTGAATGGGCGAACTTCCGATCGACCGAATCATCAAGTGGCTGGAGCAGTATCGGGGGCCAGACAAACAACCCCTATGGCAGCGGGCGTAATCCCTGTGGTTCATCCAGCGGATCGGCAGTCGCCGTCGCGGCCAGTCTCACGAGCGTGGCGATTGGCACCGAGACCAACGGTTCGGTCGTGTGTCCATCCAGCGTCAACGGGATCGTGGGGATCAAGCCCAGCCTTGGTCTGGTGAGTCGCAGCGGGATTATCCCCATCGCACACAGCCAGGACACGGCCGGGCCGATGGGTCGCACCGTCGAGGACGCGGCCATCTTGTTGACGGCAATGGTGGGCAAGGATCCTGCGGACCCTCTGGCGGATGCGTTCCCGCAATCCGTGCCGGACTTCGCAGCGAACCTGTCGAAGGACGCGCTTAAAGGAGCACGAATTGGCGTTCTGCGTACACACAGCGGTGTGGGCAACGATGTGCGCGTCGATCAGATCATCCTCGGCACGATTGCGACGCTCGAGTCACTGGGCGCCGAAGTTATTGACCCGATTGAGATCGATACCGAAGGAATGGGGTCCGCCAGCCGGACCGTGCTCTATTACGAATTCAAGGCAGACCTGAACGCGTACCTGGAGAATACCGGCGCGCCGATGAAGACCATGGCGGACATCATCGCGTTCAACGATGAACATGCGGACGAGGTGATGCCGTTCTTCGGTCAGGAGCGGATGCTGGAAGCGCAGTCCAAAGGGGAGCTGACCGACACGGAGTACCTTGACGCGCTGGCGTTGAGTAAGCAGATCTCACAAGCGGGCATCAACAACGCGCTCGAAGAATACGATCTCGATGCCCTTATCGCACCAACCCGGGGTCCGGCCTGGATGACTGACAATGTTAGTGGCGATCATTCATCCGGCATCTCCAGCTCGTCGCTGGCTGCAATTTCCGGATACGCGAGCATTACGCTGCCTGCCGGTGACATTCTTGGTTTGCCCATCGGGGTGTCGTTTATCGGTGCGGAGTTTAGTGACGCGCAATTGATCCGGTTCGCTTACGCGCTGGAACAAGCGGGCTATGCCAGGCAACCGCCCTAGGCTTGACGCCTGGCAAACACAGCCTCGACGGCTTCAAGCGTTGGGTCGATGATTTGTGGCGCGCCCCCAGCCTGCTGCGCATGGGGAATGTCCTTGAGGCCGTTGCCCGATACCAGGCAGACGACGACTTCGTCCGGCGCTATTCTACCGTCCGTTACCATCTGTTTGACGGCCGCCCAGGGCGTCGCTGCTGCAGGCTCCGGAAAAACACCTGTTGCTGCGGCTATTTCAGGAATGGCCGCCAGGATCTCCGAATCAGACACAGCGACCGCTTCGCCGCCAGATTCAATAACCGCCCGGACCGCTGCCAGTCCGTCGCGTGGCCGGTCGACGGAGATGGAGTCCGCGACCGTGTGTGCACTTACAGCCGCCAGCTGCACTGTGGCCCAATCGCTATCACCACCACCGCGAATCCCGAGCACGGTGCGGCTGATTGCATCGCTGCCAGCAGATTGGGCGCAGTCAATCTTCGGCAGGCGGTCAATGAGCCCGACCGCTTTCAGTTCGCACCAGCCTTTCCACATGCCGCTCAGGATATTGCCGTCACCGGTCGGGACAACAATCCGATCGGGGACTCGGCCATTGAGCGATGCCCAGATCTCCCACGCGCAGACTTTCTTGCCTTCACGAGTGAAAGGATTTACGCCCGTGCTGCGATTGAACCAGCCAAATTCGTCGGACGCGGCCAGGCACAGATCGAATGCGTCGTCATAACTGCCGCGCACGGCCAAAACCGTGGCGCCAAAGGACAGGGCTTGCGTAAGCTTCGCGACGGGCGCGCTCTCGGGTACCAGGACCATAGCCTGCAAACCGGCCGCGGCCGCAATACAGGCGAGCGATGAACCTGCGTTGCCGGTACTGGCAACCGACACGATATTTGCACCGGCATCCAGAGCCCGAAGCACAACCGCCGCGCTCGCGCGATCCTTGCTTGATGCGCTCGGGCTAACGGTATCGTCCTTGAGGTACAGGTTGCGCAGGCCGATCGTTTGTCCCAGCCGTTTGGCCGGGTAGAGCGGCGTGTTGCCGATCTGTAACGGGATGCGCTCCGTATCGAACGGTGACTTACGGACCTGTTCGAGAATAGTCTCCGCGTCATTGACCACATCGAGGTTGCCGCCGCAGGCAGGGCAGGTCCAGCCGCTGAAGTCAGCAGCTTGCGTTGTGTCACAGGCGAAGCAGCGGTAAGCGTTCATAGCACTATCCGTTACGGCACGATATGTGTGCCGTAGATGGCTCCCAGGTCGGCCCGCAGGTTGTGTGGCTGCGTGATGATGACTTCCTGGCCGCCTTGTTCGAGGAACCTGAGGGCGCTCTCGATCTTCGGTCGCATACTGCCGGCGGCGAAATGCCCTGCGTCCAGGTATGCACGACATTCGGCGGCGGTCATGTGGTCAATCTCGGTAGGTTCGTCAGTGCCGAAGTTGAGAGCAACCTTGTCGACATCGGTTGAGATGATGAAAATTGGCGCGCCCAGTTCGCAGGCCAGCAGGCAGGAGGCCGCGTCCTTGTCGATCACAGCAGGGCGGGGCCGCAGCTCCCCGTCCTTGCGGTAGACGACCGGTATACCGCCACCGCCAGCCGCGATTACGAGGGTGCCGCTCTCGAGTAAAGTACGAATGGCAGCCATCTCGACGACTTCGAGGGGTTCGGGCGAGGGTACGAGCCGTCGCCAGCCACGACCGGAGTCTTCCCCGACGACCCAGTCGTCGTCCCGCTCATGCTGTCGGGCTTCCGCTTCGCTCATGAACGGGCCGATCGGTTTGCTCGGTTTGGTGAAGCTGGGGTCCTGCTCATCCACCACGCATTGCGTGACGAGCGCGGCTACGGCCTGTTCCACGCCCTGGTGCAGGAATTCGTTCTGCAGGCTCTGCGCTATCTGCAGTCCGATGGATCCCTGGGTGTCGGCGACGCAGTTGGCGAGAGGTACCTGGTGGATGGTGTCGCGTGCGAGTTCGGAGCGCAGCAGGATAAAGCCAACCTGTGGGCCGTTGCCGTGGGTGACGAGCACGCGGTAGCCGGCCTTGATGATCGGCACGATGTACTGAGCAGTCTGGCCCGCTGCACGGTACTGATCGAGGACGTCCATGTGCTGCGCATCGCGTATCAGCGAATTGCCGCCGATGGCGATGACGACCAGGGGTTTGTCGGACTGGGTCATGGCGATCACATGGTCAGAGCCATCAGCGCCTTGGCGGTGTGCAGGCGATTCTCGGCTTCCGGGTAGACCCGCGATTGCGGACCGTCGATGACGGCGTCGGTGACTTCGTAGTTGCGGTCTGCCGGCAGGCAGTGCATGTAGATGGCGCGTTCTCGCGCGCGGGCCATCATGGCCTCATCGCAGATCCAGTGCCGATACTGCTGCGCAACGCGCATCGCTTCCTCGGGTTGGCCGAACAGCGACTCGACGCCCCAGCTTTTCGGGTACACGATATCCGCATCGGCGAACGCTTCTTCCATGTTGTCCACGACCTCGAATTTGCCACCGGACCGGGCGGCGTTAGCGCGGGCGATCTGCATGGGTTCGTCCATGAGCGTGTACTCGGGAGGGTGAGCGAGCGTGACATCCATGCCAAAACGGGTCATCAGCATGATCAGTCCCTGTGGCACGGACATCGGTTTCACGTAGCTGGGTGCGTAGGCCCATGAGACAGCAATCTTTAGATCTTTCAGTTCTTTACCGAACTCTTCTCGAATCGTCATAAGATCTGCGAGCGTCTGGCAAGGGTGGTCGACGTCGCATTGCATGTTGATTACGGGTATCGACGAGTGCGCCGCGACGTCCCGCATGTAGGTCTGTCCCTCACCGGGCACGAGGTCGTGGCGAATCATGATGCCGTGGCCATACGTTGAGAGAATCGTGCCCATATCCTTCGGGCTTTCGCCGTGGGCGATCTGCGAGGTTTCCGAATCGATGAAGTGCGCGTGGCCGCCGAGCTGGGTCATGCCGGCTTCGAACGAGTTGCGCGTGCGCGTCGATTTATCGA
>Ga0316189_10005610_pt1 | contig 12037 bp, 11 predicted proteins | sample LowCovwburrow_MG_FD_204930 | JGI IMG/M metagenome (GOLD analysis project Ga0316189, IMG submission 204930) | Coastal sediment microbial communities from Maine, United States - Lowes Cove worm burrow | ecosystem: Environmental > Aquatic > Marine > Coastal > Sediment | place: USA: Maine... | reverse complement strand
GGCGGTGAAGCTTCCGCCAGAAACTGACGATATGACGTCGATCTCATCGGACAGTCGGCGCTCACGACCATCCCATTGAATGGTCGAATCGGCCATCGCTTCCAGAACGCCATAGGAAAACGCCGCGGCACGGGTACCTCCACCTGAAAATGCGAGGCCTATGAGCAGGGAGTCCGAACGGGTATCGCTTGCAACCGGTTGCGAAGGGGCGGATGGCGGCGCGGTGGCCGGTGAGTACGGCTCGTTAATGGTGTACTTTGCCGAGCAGCCCGCGATCAGGGCAAACAACATGATGAGTGTCAGTAGCTTCGGGTGCATTGCAGCCATGATCCCGTCAGGGAGCCAATTCGGAATTCGGCAGTCTTGTCGCCACATATCAGATGACCCACAGGATACGACAGCGAAACGTTCTGCCGTCGGCTGATTGTTTCCTACCCTATCGTCAGAGTCCATTTTGTGCACCTTTCCGCTCGGGCGATATTCGCTTTTGAGAATCTAATCTGCTTGGTCCGGAAAAAATCAGGCGCTCCCTACCCAACGCGCCGGTCTTCTGTCATCGGCTTGGCACCAACCGGTTCGCCATGACCCGCGCCGGTCCTGCCGGTGAGATTGGGGCCGGGGTGGTGCTGCTCCAGACCGGCGGATGCTGTTACCGACCTGCCGTTCGAGGTGCCGGTCGATGCGCATTGCATGGGATTGGGTTGGGCGGGTGAGCTCGGAGCTCGTCGGCGCCTTCACCCAGCGGAAGCGCAGCGAGCCGTCAGGGCCTTCGGTATACACCCCTTAGAGGAACTGCGTGTGGCAGAGTATTGTTTGCTCCGATTAACAAGGGGACAGGCGTTCCCGAATTCAGCATATACGCACAGCGAATGACTCTTCATCTTGTGCCTTGAGCAAGGTCATATGGCCAAGCAATTATGCGAAGTTTTAGCAACCTTATATCGGCAGCCAAAGAGCGGAGCACCGTTGCGAAATGGCGGGTCGGGATGGCGTCTCAAAATATCAAGGCACTGTCCGAAATGAACATTGCGCCGCCGCACAATCGTGTTCCATCATTGAACGGCTGACCAAATAAAAAAGCGTTTGTTATCACAGCAGAGGATTGATCCGCAGACACTCGTTCGAAGCGATAACCGGCTATGTGTTGTCAACGCTGCGATATGCCCGCACACTTTTTCGTAAAAGGGGCCGTTTCATGTGTGCTCGTCATACAGCCATCGTCTGTGTAGCCTGCGTCGGCGTCGCCCAGGAGGGCCTGGCCGCTGATACTGTTCCATGGCAGTTCGAGGTCACACCTTATTTTCTGGCGGCAGGACTGGATGGAACTGTCGGCGTGCGTGGTGCCGATGCCGATCTGGATGTGTCATTCAATGAAATCTGAGATAGCCTGGATTCTGCATTCATGGGGATGTTTGCGGCGCAAAAAGGTTCTTGGATGCTCGGGCTGGAGGATCGGGGTGCCAAGACTGTCACCGGCCCTTTCGGCAAGGTATCGGACAGCGGCGCACTGGAACTCACGACCAAATTTACCATTGTGCAAGGCTCGGTCGGCTATCGGGTGCTGGATGACACCACCAAGGCGGATCTGATCGGCGCATTGCGATACAGCGAGATCGATGTTGACCTGGATGTCAGGATCGTCACCACGTCCGGCATTGTATCTCCGGGCGGCGCAACGAGTGAGAGTGGTTCTGAGGGTTGACCGATGTCGTGGTTGATACGCGGGTAGCTCATCTGCTGTCTGCCAACGTCGATTTGGTGGGTTATGCGGATATTGGGGGGGGGGGCGGCTCGGATCTTACCTATCAGCTCATTGGCGGTATTAACTGGACCTTCCGCGAAGGATTCACGACCAAGCTTGGTTACCAATATCTGTTCTGGGACTAGGAGGATGGTGGCACCAAGTGGGATGTCGCAGCGAGTGGCCCTAACCTGGGGCTGGGCATCCAGTTCTGACGCAATGATTGCCGTGGCTGTCGTCGCCGATGCAGTGACAATTTTTCAACAAATCACCAGGGAGTCTCCGAATGGATTTCAGCAATAGACTAAACAAACGCAATTGGGCCGGTGGTCTGCTGGTTGCCGCGCTATTTCCATTCACTATCGCATTGTGGTCAGCAACGTCCATCGCTGCTGAAAAAATCACTGGTGTACCCGGCTCACCGAGCGCCACCACGACGATCGATGGCAAACAACTTCCACCAATGCCGGACGAACACTTCGGCGGCAAGATCGAGCGCAACGTGCTGCAGTCCAAGCCTTACTGGCCGCCGCGCTTGGTGCCGCCAAAAGACGCTCCCAACGTGCTACTGATCATGACCGACGACTCCGGTTACGGGGTGCCCAGCACCTTCGGCGGTGTGATTCCGACCCCCACTCTGGACCGAATTGCCAACGACGGCCTGCGCTACACCAACTTCCATTCCACGGCCGTATGTTCGGCCACGCGTGCGGCGCTCATCAGCGGGCGCAACCATCACCAGATGGGATACGGGACCGTGTCCGAAACGGCGACCGGCTATCCCGGCTACAACAGCATCATGACCAAGGACAAGGCGACCATCGGCAAGATCATGAAGGACAACGGCTACGTCACCTCGTGGTTCGGCAAGAACCACAATACGCCGGCTTTCCAGTCGTCGGCGATCGGGCCGTTCGACCAGTGGCCGATCGGCCTGGGCTTCGATTATTTCTACGGTTTCATGGGGGGGGACACCAACCAGTGGCAGCCGGCCAATCTTGCCCGCAATACCACCTATATCTACCCGTTCGAGGATAACCCGGATTTCAACCTGACCACCGCGATGGCGGACGAAGCCATCGACTACATGAAGAAGATTGATGCCCTCGACCCGGAGCAGCCGTTTTTCGTCTACTACGTGCCCGGCGGCACCCACGCGCCGCACCATCCGACGCCGGAGTGGATCGACAAGATCAGCAAGATGCACCTGTTCGACGAGGGCTGGAACAAGCTGCGCGAGACCATCTTCGAGAACCAGAGGAAGCTCGGGGCGATCCCGGCGGGCGCGAAGATGACACCGTGGCCCAAAGATTTGATCAAGGAGTGGGACCAGCTAAACGACGCTGAGAGGAAGCTGTTCCTACGTCAAGCCGACGTCTTTGCCGCCTATGTCGCCTACACCGACCACGAGATCGGCCGAGTGATCCAGGCGGTCGAGGACCTGGGCAAGCTTGACAACACACTGATCATCTACATCAACGGTGACAACGGCACCAGTGCCGAAGGAGGTCTCAACGGCACGCCGAACGAGGTGATGGCGGTGCAGGGCGTCTTCCTGCCGGTGGAGGAGCAACTGAAGTTTTATGATGCCTGGGGCTCGGACCTGACCTATCCGCACATGTCGGTGGGATGGGCGTGGGCCTTTGACACACCGTTCTCCTGGACCAAGATGGTAGCTTCACACTTCGGCGGCACCAAGCAGGGCATGGCCGTTTCCTGGCCCAAAGTGATCAAGGACAAGGGGGGCGTTCGCAACCAGTTTCACCATGTGATCGACGTCGTGCCGACGATACTCGAAGCGGCCCAGCTCAAACAGCCCGAGGTGGTGGACGGCATTCCACAGAAGCCAATCGCGGGCGTGAGCATGGCCTACACCTTCGACAATAAAAACGCGGATGCGCCATCGATGCGCAAGACCCAGTACTTCGAAATGATTGGTGATCACGCGATCTACCACGACGGCTGGATTCTCAGTTCCAAGGTCATGCGTGTGCCCTGGGACAATAGCGGCAAGGGGCATCCCGATCCTGCGGGCTGGCCGTGGGAGCTGTACGACCTCAGCAAGGACTGGACGCAGTACGATGACGTCGCGGCAAAGTACCCCGAGAAAGTGAAAGAGATGGAAGCACTTTTCTGGCAGGAAGCGGAAAAGAACCAAGTTCTGCCGCTGAATGCAACCACTTTCACCCGCCTGGTGGAGCCGCGCCCCAGCCTCGCGGCCGGTCGTACCGTGTTCACCTACTCCGGTGAAATGACGGGCACGCCCAACGGTGACGCGCCGAGCATCATCGCAACCTCCTACAACTTCAAGGCCGAAATCGACGTCCCGAAGGAGGGCGGAGAGGGCATGATCGTGACTCAGGGCGGCCGCTTTGCCGGCTATGGATTCTATCTGCTCAAGGGCAAGCCGGTATTCACTTGGAACCTGGTCGATCTGAAACGTCTCAAATGGTCAGGTCCAGAGGCACTCTCCCCCGGCAAGCACACCCTCGAATTCGACTTCAAGTACGACGGACTGGGCGCCGCCACGCTGGCGTTCGGCAGCCCCAGCGGCCTGGGCCGCAGCGGCACCGGTGTACTCAAGGTAGACGGCAAGGTGGTTGCTACGCACAAGATGCCGAAGACGATTCCAATGACACTGCAATGGGACGAGAACTTCGACGTGGGTGCCGATACCGGCACGCCGGTGGACGACAGGGACTATAAGGTGCCGTTCAGGTTCAATGGCAAGCTCGACAAGCTGACCTTGACCATCGACCGGCCAAAGCTCTCTAAGGAGGACATCAAGAAGCTCGAGACGGCCATGCATGCCAACCCGGCGAGCGAGTAGACCGCACGCAGTGACCGACCAGGGGGCACCGACTGCGAACACGTGCGTTGGGTGTGCGTCCGGAGCACCGGATGCCAGCCCACATGTTAGCGATGGTTATTCCGCCATTTCGCTGGTGTCGTACCCGACCATCGTTTGAATGCGCGGCTGAAAGCACTGGCATCGCTGTACCCGAGGGACAGCGCGATCTCTGTCATGGGCGCATCGGTAGCCGATAGCAGCTGCTGGCTCAAGGTTTTGCGGGCGTGCTCGAGTTCCTGCCGAAAGCTCGTGCCTTCTGCATGCAGCCGTCGATTGAGCGTGCGTTCGTGTATGCCGAGTTGATTGGCAACCGCGGTGGCGCAGCATTGCTGATTCTTCAGGCATTGGTGGAGCAGTGGCTGCAGCTCGCCGGCGAGATCAACATGCGACTGGGCATGCTGCTCCAGGGCTTTTTCGGTCAGGTACCCGAATAGCAGGGGATCGGACGTGGGCACCGGACGGCTCAACCAGTGTGTAGGGAAAACCACGACACTCTCTTTCGCCTCGAAATGCAGTGGTGCGTGAAAGAAATGCCGGTAAGGGGTTACATTGCCCGGCCGGTGGCGCGATAGAAGCACCTTGCTGGGAGCCCAGCCATTGCCGCAGACAGCACGCATGATGTTGCAGGCCATGGCAATCGAGAGATCGTAAATCTGGTCCATCGCCTCTGCCCCTGGCTGGTGGACCGTATAGCCGAACCGGGTCGCACTAGACGATATGTCCAGCGTTGGCACCCCACCCCGATCATGCAGGTCGAGATGCTCGAGCAGGCTTTGCAGTGCGGTGCCGACGTCCTGGGCGGTGCGGATCAGGTATCCCGCAACGCCGAGATGGGAGGGATCTGTGGCCTCGCCGATCAGCAGTCCAAAGTGTTCACATCGTGTAACGGCCACACAGCGGGCAAGCAGTTTACTCGCGGCGACATACGAGACCATGGTATCCGGATCGTCAAATCGGCCAAGTTCGAAACCTGCACTGGCTGCAACCGCGTCGGGGTCATGCCCCAACTTCTGCAGGATCGCCGGTATGGCCACGAGCGGACCCATCCGGACAAGGCCAACATGCTCATTGCCCGTCTTTGTGGTGGGGCTGGAAATCGTCGTTGGGGTCCAAATGTCGTTCACGTCCGGAAATGTCCACATGCTGTCTCGAAATGCCATTGTAGTTCAAAGTGGGCGTGTTCTTATATTAGGGCAGGGCGTAATAAGGCTATTTGGCCTGCCGTCAGCCGGTTCGCGGGCGCTAACGGAACTGGCATCTCACGGTGTCGGGCTTCGTGGTCGGGATGTTTCATTACGCTGAGCGAGCAACGCTTACGGCGGCAGACCGCGTCTGCCATTCAGCATTTATTCTGAAGCAAGAGCACACTGGAAATGAAAACTTCAAACCCAAAGCACAATACGCACCCGCTTATGGCTGCCGCAATGGTTGCGGCAATCGCAGTTGCTGCAGTCTTCCCCGCACAGGCAACGGGTGTGGATCCTGCCGCCACCCAGATTCTGAAACGGATGACCGATTACCTGGTCGGTCTTCAGCAGTTCAGTGTACATACGCAGAACACGCTCGAGGACGTGCTCGACTCCGGGCAACGAGTCGACCTGGACGTCTCGGCGAGCGTAGTCGTCAGCAGACCGAACAGGCTGAGTGCTGAACGCAAGGGCGAGCTGTTCGATCAGGTTTTTTATTACGACGGCAAAGAGCTGACGCTATACAACCCGTCAGACAAAGTCTACGCGACGGTAACAGCGCCGGGTACGATCGAGGGAATGCTCAATTTCGTACGTGAGTCGCTCGGCCTGCTCGTGCCAGCCTCTGATCTGGTCTACAGAGACGCCTACGCCCTGCTGATGGAGGATGTGAGTTCTGCGATCGTCGTGGGCAAGGCGGTAATCGACGGGGTCAGTTGCGATCATCTAGCGTTCAGCCGTCCCGGGGTCGACTTCCAGGTCTGGGTCGCTGACGGTGGTCCACCCTTACCGCGCAAGTATGTCGTCACCGATACGGCAACCCCTGCGCGACTGAGCGTAACAACAGTGATAAGCAACTGGGACGTGGCGCCGGCCGTGAGTGATGCAAGTTTCAGCTTCGAACCTCCCCAGGAAGCCAGAGCGATTGCCTTCATGCGACTGGATGCAGGCAACGAGTTCACCAACTGAGACCCAAACGGAGCAACCTCATGAAGACGATTCGCAACTTGGTGCTAGTCGGCACGGCCCTCTTTCTTTTAGTCGTCGCTGATACCCCCAGGAACAAGCCTGCCGGCTTCCAGCTGATGTCCGAGGCGCACGCGGTCCTTGGTGTCTGGCGCCGCCACGCGCGCAGATGGGCAGTCGTGGGCACCTCCGCGGCAGTAGCGAGCACGGCTGCAGCCCAGAGTGCGGCCGCCGCAACGGCCAGCCAGACCCAGGCAGCTGCGCCGCCGCCTGCTGCGTCGCCGCCTCATGGTTCCATTCCTATTGGCACTGTTGTGCACAAGCTGCCGGGGGGCTGCAAGGATACGCCGGTAGGTGGTGTCGATTATCAGTATTGCGGTGGCAATTTCTATCGTGCGGTGTTCCAGGGTAACAATCTGGTCTATGTCACCGCGCAGCCGTGAGTCGCCTGGTTTGATTCGAATGACGCGCTGGAGCGGTGGAATGCGGCGGAAGATTTCAAAGGGTGCCTTGGTGGCTGCCATCGCCCTGGCCGTTTCCTTGACGATCATGACACCGGCCGGTGCTCAGTCCACGGCAGATTGTGCGGCCCGTGCAGACCGCGCGGCGCGTGACACCTCGGGCATAGCAGGCGGTACGTGGCGCGGCGGGTGGTGCACTCTTCGGCGCAATTGTTGGCGATTCGAGGAAGTCCGCCAGGCGAGGAGCGGCGTTTGGCGGCATCGTCGGTGGTGCCAGGGGCAATTACCGCAAAAATGATATCTACAAACGTGTCTATGACGATTGCATGTACTACCGTCGTTGACCAAACCCTGTAAGGAGATTCGTATGTCACATTCTTTCCTCCGCGCCGTGAGTTTGGCAGCTTTTTCCGGGCTGGCCCTGGGCGCATTTGAGCGTTCCGGTAAGTCGAGTTAGAAATGAGCATGAGGGAACGCGCAGGGTCACATGTTTGATTTCAAGAGTTTCAACGCTACCTGGTTGTGCCAGCAGTCTGCATAGCAGCTTTAAGCTCTGGGCAGACAAACCTGGGCGCGCATCAAGAGAAGACCGAGAGGGTAAAAAAACCATGACGATACGATCTGAAATCAAGTGTCCCGCACGGGGCGATCTGGCATCGCGTGTCATCTCCACATTGCTTCTCGTTGCATGCGCCTTTGGTGCGCAAGCAGCGTCGACCGACGAAGACGCGAAAGCCATCCTGAAGCGCATGACGGATTACCTGGCTGCCCAGCAAACAATCTCAATCGTGTTCGACAGTGCCATCGAAGTCATCACCCCGGAAATGGAAAAGATACAGTTCACCAATTCCGGCGAGGGTCTGCTGAGGCGCCCCGACAAGCTCCGCGCACATCGCTTCGGTGGCTCTTCTGATGTTGAGCTCGTTTTCGACGGAAAGCGCATGAGCATCCATGATCGCGGCAACAATGGTTACCTGCAGATGGAGGCACCGGGTACCGTGGAGCAGTTGATCGGATCCCTCAGGGCGGGCCACGGCGTCGCCCTGCCGGGCGCCGACCTTCTCCTTCCCAATACCTATGATGTCCTCATGGCCGATGTGATGGAGGCGAAGCATATGGGCCGTGGTGTGATTGGCGGCAAAGCGTGTGAGCACCTTGCCTTTCGCAACTTCGATACTGACTGGCAGATCTGGGTCGAAGCTGGCGATCGGCCCATGCCGTGCAAGATGGTGATCACCAGCAAGACCATCAACAGTGCGCCCCAGTACACCCTGCGCATCAGGGAGTGGCAGACAGGCGTCGAGCTTGCACCCAACGCTTTCGCTTTCGTTGTTCCGCCGGGCGCCAAGACCCTGAGTGCGGATGCGCTTATCCATCTCGACGAATTACCACCGGCGGAAATGACGGGAGGAAACCAATGACACGTGCGAATCGTTATTTCTTTGGGTTTGTTCTGGCGATTGCCGGCATGTTCTGGAACGGAAATTTCTGGCCGACTGCGGAGCGCGGCCTGATCAACAGCGCGGAGGCTCGATTCGGTCGGCCTGCAACCCCTGTCAGCTATGCAGGTGTCGCCCGGCGGACCACGGTCCGTGTTGCTACCCCGGGAGTTGGCGCCGGCGGTGTCGGTGGGCCGGCATCCGGAGTTGGTGTCCTACCCGGCATGGGTGCCGGCCGCGCTGGGGTAGGCCCGAATCTCGGTGGGCCGGTTAATCGGGTAGGCGTTCGTTAGCTTCCTTCCCGCGCTTTGCTGGCTGTTTATGGAGACTGTTCGGCGAGGTTTCCTGATCTTCACAGTGGTCAGGCTGCTTGAATCCGCTGCAGCCACGTTGTGGTGCTCTGACGCCGGACTGATTCGACTGAAGAATGGTGACAGTTCGTAGAGACTCGGCATGGCTCAGCTCACCGGCTATGTACGCAGCACGGGGTTCCCCAATGGCCAGTCAGGCAGGGGGCGGTTTCGAAAGAAGGGCACGTCAGGCAGTATTTCGAGATTTTTGATGAACGCGCCATAGTAATACGCGGCGTAATGATGATTCGTTCGTCGTGAATTCCGTGGGCCGCTTCGCAGGGAGCGACCCGCCAGTTCACCAATGAGAGCCGCTGACCGGTCAACTCCGGCCCGTTTATGTTAATGCCGGAAATGCCGGCTACAGGAACTTGGCCGACCCGGCTGACGTTTTCCTTAAACGGTCGGAAATGTGTCACTGGAATGAGAACGCGACTATGAAATTTTATCCTTTGCTCCGCAATCTGGGCCTGATCGCCCTACTGGCGGTTGTTGTGGCGCCTGCGGGCGCCGCCAATTCAAAAACCGCCGACGAGTGGCAGTTTGAAGCGGATATCTACCTCTGGGGCGCCTCCTTGGACGTTGAGCCTACCAGGGGGCGGAACATCCACTTCAGCTTCAGCGACATCGTCGACAACCTCAAGATGGCCTTTATGGGCGGCCTGGGTGCGCGCAAAGGCAAGTGGTCGCTGCTGTCGGACGTTATCTACCTGAATGTGGAGGATGATCAGAAAGGCTCGGCAAGTCTGGTTGGCCACAACATCAAGACGAAAGTGGATGTTGAGGTAGAGGCATGGGCCGTTACCCTGGCTGGTGGTTACGAGGTGATGAAGACCGACAGGTTCAACATCGACCTGCTGGCCGGCGCACGTTACCTCTCAATTGATATTCCTCTCGAGTTCGATATCGGCGCTATAAAGAAGAAGGCGTCACCATCGGGTAACGGGTGGGACGGTATCGTCGGCGCGCGGGGCAAGGTGGCGCTTTCTGACAAGTGGTATGTATCCTATTACGGCGACGTGGGTACCGGAAATTCCGATCTGACCTGGCAGGGCTTGCTTGGGTTGAACTATAGATTCGACACGGTTGATATAGGTTTTGGATACCGTTACCTGGATTTTGACATCGACGGTTCTGCGGTCGATGATTTGACGATCAAGGGACCGTATGCCGGCCTGAAAGTCCTGTTCTGATCAGTGGAATGCATATTGCTCTTTCCGGGACAACGACAGACCCGACAAGGGGCATGCAGTGGACGAACGTGAATTGCAGGCAACGCTATGGTGTCCGCAAAACAATTAAATACAACGCTGCTTTGTTTCGGGATAGTCCCTTGCCGGGCCATCGAGGTAGCACGAGGAGAACAACCCATGTTGAAACTGAAACAATTCTTGTCATTCGCCCTGATGGGAGGGCTGGTACTTCTAACGGGCTGTGCCACCAATGGCGGCAGCCAACCCGGCGAAATGGAAATTCGTAGCGGCGTGATCGAACAGATCAAGGACGTACAAATCGCCACCAACCACCATCGTGGCGTCGGCGCGGTTGTCGGCGGTATTGCGGGTCTCGGTCTTGGCAGTTTGATCGGTGGCGGCACCGGCCGGGATGTCGCGATGGTGCTTGGCGCCGTCGGGGGTGCTGTGGTGGGCAACGAAGCGCAGAAGACACACGATGCGCCGCAGCCTGCGCAGCAGATCATTGTCCGCACCACTGCTGGCGTATTGGTATCGGTAACGCAGCCGCCGGTATCCGGTCTGAGGGTCGGTGAAAAGGTCTATATCGAGGGCAATGGTGAGAACGCAAGGGTCAGGCCACAATAGGAATACAATGTGGCGCCGCGGAAAGGGGCAAGGACTCTTGCTCAGCTACGGCGGCGCCTGTCGAAGCACGACATCGGCAAGCTCAAGATGGCACAGCATGGCGAAAAACGAGCGAAACATGTTTGCAAAAGTTTGATACGGGATCGGGCTAGGTAGCTAGCCGCTGCTCGCGAATCAGCATATGTGAAATGGCCGGGTTTGCTGGTTTCTCCCGGGCTGGTTTTTCGGGGGAGTTACACTTTACAGAAGGCTTCTTTCGCTGTTCCGAAGAGTAGTGGTGTCATTGATGAAGAGTTTTTTGTGTTTCGTTCTTTGTTCCAGGCGACTCATGCGGCCAACCGGGTTGTTGCTCCTGATATCGACTGTTTTATATTTATCGGCTTGTTCGGAGCAGGACACTTCTTCTGCGAAGGAGGGTGCGGCAGCAGCTATCAGAGGGCCTCTGTCCATCTACGTGGTCAATTACCCGTTGCAGTACTTTGCTGAACGCATTGGCGGCGAGCATGTGCGCGTTGCCTTTCCGGCACCTGCCGAAGGCGATCCGGCATTCTGGGAGCCCGGGGTGGAGGAGGTGGTTGCCTTCCAGCAGGCCGACCTGATCCTGTTGAATGGAGCCTCTTACGCAAAGTGGATACAGCGCGTCTCCCTGCCGGCGTCACGCATGGTAGATACCTCGGCTGGGTTCGCTGAACGCCTTATGCCGCTCGTGGATCAGGCGACGCACAGTCATGGCGCCGGTGGTGAACACGCGCATGGCGATGTGGCCTTCACGACCTGGTTGGACCCCTTGCAGGCGGTTGAGCAGGCCAGGGCGATCCGGGATGCCCTGATACGGCTGCGCCCCAGCAAGACCGCAGCCTTCCAGCTTGGTTTCGCTGCACTGGAAAAAGACCTGCGGGAACTCGACCGACAACTGGTTGATGCATTCGGCCGGTGGAAGGGGCAGACCCTGGTGTTTTCCCACCCGGTCTACCAGTACCTCGTCAGGCGTTATGCGGTCGACGCCTACGCCGTGCACTGGGAGCCGGACGTCATGCCGGGTCCCGGTCAGTGGCAGAATCTGCAGCGGCGTCTCATTGAACGCCCGGCCCGCGCGATGATATGGGAGGGTGTCCCCGATCCTGCGACCGTTGCTGAATTGGAACAGCGAGGCCTGCAGAGCCTTGTTTTTCCACCCTGCGCCAACCGGCCTGACAAAGGGGACTATCTCAGTGTCATGCAG
>Ga0316189_10005608_pt1 | contig 12041 bp, 9 predicted proteins | sample LowCovwburrow_MG_FD_204930 | JGI IMG/M metagenome (GOLD analysis project Ga0316189, IMG submission 204930) | Coastal sediment microbial communities from Maine, United States - Lowes Cove worm burrow | ecosystem: Environmental > Aquatic > Marine > Coastal > Sediment | place: USA: Maine... | reverse complement strand
CCAAGCGAAAAATCAGAGCCAAGCTTTTTGCCATATTGAATATCAATACCACCAATAGACAACACAAAGTCGACTTCGCGCTGGGCAAAACCATCTGTTGTCTTATAGGCAGCCAGACCATATTCGTTGAGACCACCGGGCTTTTCCTTTGCCTCATAAATCGTCACCGCATGACCGTTTTCAGAAAGCCGGTGCGCACAGGCAAGTCCGGCCGGTCCTGCCCCGACAATGGCCACTTTCTTGCCACTGTCAGCAGCTCGTTTAAAAGTAATCGCGTGCGTATCCATTGCATGATCAGTAGCATAGCGCTGCAACTGGCCGATGTTAACCGGCAGGTTGCCTTGTGCCACATGCACACAGACTTCTTCACACAACGTTTCTGTCGGACAGACACGGGCGCACATGCCGCCAAGTATATTGCTGTTGAAAATCGTTTGGGCCGCGCCATCAGGCACCCCCGTTGCAATTTGGCGAATAAAAAGCGGGATATCGATGGAAGTCGGACAGGCTTCCATACACGGTGCATCATGGCAAAAATAACATCTGTCCGCCTCGATACGTGCTTTGTCCGATGACAAAGGCGGATGCAGGTCACTGAAATTTTCGATATATTCGTGAGCATTCAGACGACCGCTTGCAATGCCGGGTGTTGATGTTTCTGCCATTTTTTAGACCTCCCATTACACAAATATCTGCGCAAATACTTGCATTGTTTTGTTCTTTGTGGTTGAGTATGTCAGAAAACTGACCATTTGGTCAATTATTTTCGACAATCAATTACACGGAAAAATATCCGATTGACCGTAAAGGGGTTCTTGGGCCAGAGTTTAACATTAGAAAAACAGGGAGACTTAAAATGAAACGATTCGGAAAACTAGGCCGCCGCCAGTTTGTACAAATGGCGACAGCCACAGCAGGCGTTGCTGCTCTGCCACTACCGGCATTTGCTGGCAAAATTAAAGTAGCTGGCATTTACACCCAGCCGATCCAGCAAAAATGGGATGCCCGCTTGCATCAGGCTTGTGATGCTGCGGCCAAGGCTGGAAAAATCGATTACAAGTTTTCAGAAAAAGTCGCCAACACCGACTATGTTCGTGTCTTGCGCGAATATGCTGAATCCGGTGTGCAACTGATCATCGGGGAAGCCTTTGGTATCTCGAAGGAAGCCCGCAAGGTTGCGGATGATTATCCCAATGTTGCTTTTTTGATGGGTGACCCTTTCAAACCGCATGGCAAGAACTTTTCAGTGTTTGACAACTACATTCACGAACCTTGCTATCTGATGGGCATGATTGCCGGCTCAATGACCAAGACGAATAAAATCGGCATGGTCGGCGGTTATCCGATCGGTGAAGTGAACCGCTTGTTCCACGCCTTTATGAATGGTGCGCTGGCAGTGAACTCTAAGGTCCAGTTCAAGGTCAATTTTATCGGTTCCTGGTATGATCCGCCAAAAGCCAAGGAAGCCGCCTTTGCCCAGGTAGAGTCAGGGGTTGATATTCTATATGCAGAACGTGCCGGTGTGGTTGATGCCGCCCGTGAAAAAGGCATTCTGGCTTTCGGCAATGTCAATGACATGAACAAGGAAGAAAACGGCAAGGATGTCGTTGTCACTTCAGCTTTGTGGCACATGGAAGCTGCCATCAACAACGCCATTGCCGATGTTGCTGCTGGCAAGTTTGTGGCTTCAGACTATAAAGAATGGACAATGATGGCCAAAGGCGGCGCATCGCTTGCCCCATATTATGAGTTTGAAGACAAGATTTCACCTGAAATTAAAGCCAAGGTTGAAAAACTGAAAGCTGAAATTATCGCAGGTAAATTTGTAGTCGAAATAAACGACAACCAGCCTAAATCCACCTTCTAAAAACAAAAAAATGGCGGCGGTGCACCAGATTGCACCGCCGTATAATATAAAATTAACCGGGAGGAACGGGGTGGTGGAACAATGGCCGAATTGCACATAAAAGGCGTCACCAAACGCTTTGGTTCACTGACGGCAAACGACAACATTTCGCTGAACGTTGCAACCGGTGAAGTCGTGGCGCTGCTGGGGGAAAACGGCGCTGGCAAAACCACACTGATGAATATTCTGTTTGGCCATTATGTTGCCGATGAAGGCTCGATTGACATTGATGGCACAACCTTGCCGCCCGGCTCAACTGATGCAGCCATTAAAGCCGGTGTGGGCATGGTTCACCAGCATTTTACCTTGGCTGAAAACCTCAGTGTACTTGATAATATTATGCTCGGCACTGAAAGCCTGTTTTCGCTGACTTCAAAAGTCAGTGCAGCGCGAAAAAAACTTGATGCTCTGGCCAAGGAATACAATCTTGATGTCCACCCCGATGCGCTGGTCGGCAATTTATCAGTGGGCGAACGCCAACGGGTCGAGATTTTAAAAGTTCTATATCGCGGAGCAAGAATCCTCATTCTGGATGAACCGACAGCAGTTCTCACTCCGGCAGAAACGGATCAGCTTTTTGCCAACCTCAAGAACATGGTTGCAAGAGGCATGTCGATCATTTTCATTTCCCACAAACTGCACGAAATTCTCGCCATCAGCGACCGGGTAACCGTTCTGCGCCACGGGGCTGTTGTCGGTGAAGTTGTGACGAAAGACACAGATCGCGCCAAACTGGCCGAGCTGATGGTCGGCCGCAAGGTATCGAGGCCCAAGGCTGAACACATGCAAGCCGGAGCTCCGGTCGTCGAGTTGAAAAACATTTCCATTGCCGGTGAAAAAGGCATGCCCGAGGTGTTGAAAAATGTTGACTTGACCATTCGGCATAACGAGATTGTCGCCATAGCTGGGGTTGCTGGAAACGGTCAACGCGAATTGGCCGGATTACTCTCTGGCACTCTGCCTCAAAGCTCCGGAGAGATATTGGTTGAAGGCCAGCCGGTCACCAACAACAACCCGCTACAATTCCTCAAAATGGGCTTTGGCCGCATTCCAGAAGACCGCCACCACACCGGCACGGTTGGTGAGATGAGCGTCTGGGAAAATCTGATTTCTGAAAACCTGCGCCAAAGCCCGCTATGGCGTTATGGTCGTATCATCGACTTTGCCGCTTGCCGCAAGCGCGCTGCTGAACTGGTTGAGCAGTTTGATATTCGCACCAACGGCATTGAGGGACAGGCCCGTTTGCTTTCCGGTGGCAATATGCAAAAGCTCATTCTGGCTAGAACACTTACCGCCGAGCCAAAATTCATCCTCGCCAACCAGCCGGTGCGCGGCCTTGACGAAGGCGCCATTGCCTTTGTCCATGAACAATTGCTCAATGCCCGAAGCGCTGGTGCCGGTATTTTATTGGTTTCAGAAGATCTCGATGAAATCTTCTCCGTCGCTGACCGGGTGGCTGTCATTTATCATGGTCAAGTCAGCCCGTTACTGAATGTCAGGGAAACCAATATCAGACAGATTGGTGCCATGATGGGTGGTGATATGAAGGCGGTGGCATAATGCAGCTTGAACCACGCGAACACATTTCAGCCGGGCGGGTCATTCTTGCGCCAATAGCAGCTATCATTGTTGCTTTTATCATTTGTTCAGGGCTGATCATGTGGACAGGTGAATCGGTTTTCGAGGCTTATGGCTATCTGTTCAAGGGCGGTTTTGGTTCGCGCTTTGCCATTTCAGAAACCCTCAATCGGGCAACCCCGCTGATCTTCACCGGTCTTGCCGCTGCCGTGGCTTTCCGGGCCAAATTCTGGAATATCGGTGCCGAGGGTCAGCTCTATTTTGGCGCCCTGGCAGCAACCATTCTCGGGGCCGGGGTTATCACCTTGCCGTCGATACTGATGATTCCATTTCTGTTTCTGGCCGGGGCCATCGCCGGTGGCCTGGCCTTGATCGGACCGGTGTTCTTAAAAACCACCCTCAAGGTTGATGAAGTGGTTACGACCCTGCTGCTCAACTTTGTCATCCTGTTGTTTGTGAACTATCTGCTCGAAGGTCCGCTCAAGGACCCGATGTCTATGGGCTGGCCTCAGGCTGCAGCTATCATTGATGAAGGCGTTTTACCGGCCCTGTTGCCGCGCACCCGTTTGCATGTTGGATTTCTTGTTGCCCTGTCTTCAGCCGTTATGATCTGGGCGTTGATGCGATATACCATCTGGGGTTATGAAATTCGCGCCGTTGGGGCCAATGCCACGGCCGCTCGCTTTGCCGGTATCAGTATTAACCGCACCGTTATGCTGGTGGCAATGTTGTCAGGTGGTCTGGCTGGCATGGCCGGCATAACGGAAACTGCCGGCACAAAGGGCTATCTGACCCTCGATCTGTCTCCGGGCTTTGGTTATACGGGCATTGCGGTGGCCATGCTGGCCAATCTGCACCCGATCGGCGTTATCCTGTCAGCCATTTTTCTGGCTGGCATTTATGTCGGCTCTGATTCAATGAGCCGGGCTGTCAACATTCCCACCTACATTGCCGATGTGATGGTGGCCCTGAGTGTCCTCAGCGTTCTTGTATCATTGATGTTTGTTCAATATCGGGTGAGGTGGAAATAATGGAATGGCTTGAACTGTTTATCTCCGCCGGTTTTTGGGCTGCCATGTTACGCATTGCCGCGCCGCTGATTTTCGGCACCGTTGGCGAACTGATCTGCGAGCGGGCAGGGGTGCTCAATCTTGGTATCGAAGGCATCATGACCATGGGGGCCATGACCGGCTGGATGTGGGTTTTCCAGGGGGGTACTTTGTGGGGAGGCGTTGTCTTTGCCGCCTGTGTTGGGGCAGTTTTCGGCTTGCTACACGCTGGTCTGGCCGTCCATCTTGGCCTCTCCCAGCATGTGACCGGCATCGGTATCACGCTCCTTGCTTCATCCTTGAGCTATTTTATCTTCCGCATGTTTTTGCCTGACAGCACCACACCACCAAAAGTCACGCCATTTCAGCCGCTTGAAATTCCTTTCCTGTCTGATCTGCCGTTTTTTGGTGAAGCATTCTTCAAACACACGGCGCTGACATATCTGGCATTGGCGATCATACCCGTTGCCATCTATGGCATCTATCGCACCCCCTTGGGTCGGGCGATACGCATGGCTGGTGAAAATCCGGTAGCACTGGAAGCGCAAGGGATTGATGTTCTTCACATCCGCACCGGTGCGGTTATGGCTGGCAGTGCCCTGATGGCAATTGGCGGTGCCTATTTGACCATCTCGGCATTTGATGCGTTCTTCTTCGGCATGATCAATGGTCGCGGCTGGATATGTATCGCTCTCGTTATCTTTGCTTCATGGAAACCGGGCCGGGCACTTTTCGGGGCCTTGTTGTTTGCCGGACTTGATGCCTTTCAGGTTCGCGCCCAGCAACTGGCCGGTGGGGCCATTCCCTATCAGTTTTTCCTCATGCTGCCCTATCTGCTCTCGATTGGGGCGATGATTGTCATTTCCAAAAGCATGCGCTATCCCAAGGCTCTGCTGGTGCCTTTCCGGCGTGGTGACAGGATTTAAAATGTTTGATCTGCTTATTAAAAATGCCCGTATTGCCAATTCCACAGACGGTCTTGATATTGGCATCAAGGATGGAAAATTCAAAAGCATCCGCCGCAATATTGAAAACCAGGCAACAAAGGTTATTGATGCTGAAAATAACTTTGTCACCCCGCCCTTTGTTGATCCGCATTTCCACCTTGATGCAACCCTGTCCTATGGCCAGCCACGGGTCAACCAATCCGGAACATTGCTTGAGGGGATTGAATTATGGGGTGAGCTGAAGCCAACCCAGACGGTTGAGGATTTTCGTGATCGGGCACTGGAGTTCTGCCACTGGTCAGTGGCGCGCGGCACCCTCGGTTTGCGCTCACATGTCGATATTACCGATGAGCGTTTGCTGGCTGTGGAAGCCTTGCTGGATGTGCGCGAAAAAATGAAACCCTATATGGATATCCAGCTTGTTGCCTTTCCTCAGGACGGCTTTTTACGCACCCCGAAATCAAAAGAAAATCTGCTGCGGGCGCTTGATATGGGCGTCGATGTAATCGGTGGTATCCCACATTTTGAACGCACCATGGCAGACGGTGGCAGTTCGGTCCGTCAACTCTGCGAGATTGCGGCTGACAAGGGCTTGCTGGTGGATATGCATTGCGATGAGAGCGATGATCCGCTGTCACGACATATCGAATCCTTAAGTGCTGAAACCGTGCGCCTTGGCATGGAAGGGCGGGTGACCGGCTCACATCTGACTTCAATGCATTCCATGGATAATTACTACGTTTCCAAATTGATGCCACTCATGGCCGAAGCACAGATGCATGTGGTTGCCAACCCGCTGATCAACATCACCCTGCAGGGCCGCCATGACAGTTATCCAAAGCGCCGGGGCATGACCCGGGTCAAAGAACTGGTCAATGCAGACATCAACGTCGCCTTTGGTCATGATTGCGTTATGGATCCATGGTACAGTCTGGGCAGTCATGACATGCTCGAAGTCGCCGGTATGGGCCTGCATGTCGGTCAGATGACCGGCGTTGCAGAAATTCAAAGCTGCTTTGATGCGGTCACCATTAATGGGGCCAAAGCGATGATGCTTGAAGGCTATGGCATTGAAGCTGGCAACGATGCCAACCTCGTTATACTTGATTGTCAGAGTGCCTTTGATGCAATTCGCTTGCGTCCGGCCCGTTTGCAGGTTATTCGCCATGGCAAGATAATCTCGCAAACAGCCAGAGCTCGCCCACAAGTGACGCTGAATGGTGAAACCCGCGAGATTGATTTTGTTCCTTCAGGTATGAAATCAGCTTAAAGTAACAAGTGAAATAAATTCAATATATGATTGAAATATAAATGATAAATCCTGTTTTGGTTGAGGTTGTCCGCGGTGGCATGGTTGAAAGCCGCCACCGAGGTTCTTATGCAGTTGTTGACAAGTCGGGCAAAGTCATGGCGTCGGTAGGTGATATCAACGCGCCGGTCTATCCACGCTCGGCCATTAAGGCGATACAGGCCCTGCCTCTCATTGAGTCAGGCGCTGCAGATCATTTCAATCTCAGTCAGGCCGAAATAGCACTGGCCTGTTCTTCCCATAATGGCGAACAGCCCCATGTAGATGGTGCCCGCTCTATTCTGCAAAAAGCTGGTGGGAGTGAGGGTGAGCTGGCTTGCGGCAGTCAATGGCCGCGAGATAATCACCAGCTTTTGCTGTCAGGTGGACAACCGGGTGATATTCACAATAATTGTTCAGGCAAACACTCAGGCATGCTGGCCTATGCTCACCACATGGGATATGAGGCTGAAGACTACTGGAAAATCGATCATCCGGTACAAAAAAACGTGGCTAAAACGATAGCAGAGGTTTGTGATTATGATCTGGCTTCCGCCACCTGGTGCTTTGATGGTTGTTCATTACCCAACTGGATGATACCGCTGCAAAATATTGCGCTCGGCTTTTCTCGCCTTGCTTCGGGTAAAACCTTGTCGCCAGAGCGTCAGGCAGCGGCAGAAAGAATTATTGCGGCCGTGCGCGCCCACCCGTTCATGGTTGCCGGCTCTGATCGCTTCTGCACCCGTTTGATGCAAGAGGTCCCTCGGGCCTTTGTCAAAACCGGTGCTGAAGGTGTTTTCTGTGCCTGCATCCCCCATGCCGGCATCGGCATTGCCCTGAAATGCGATGATGGTGAACAGCGCGGTGCAGAACCCATGGTGGCAACAGTGCTAGCCAAACTTGATGTCTGGAGCGATGAAGAACGTGACAAGTTGACAGCCCTGGCCCGCAAAAAAATCACCAACCGCCGAAATATTGAAACCGGTGAAGTCCGTCCCTGTTTTTAACGAATGAGCATATAAACCCGTTTCGTTCAGAAACACTCTTTATGTCATACCCGGATTTATTCCGGGTATCCATAATCACGGTGGTTATGGATTACCGGGACAAGCCCGGTAATGACAAATCGGCGCTCTAGCTTCAAGAAACCATATTCCCGCTCACCTGAATTGACCGGGGTGCCTTGTTGCGCGTTTCGCTCAAATCATCTGTGATGATCTTGTTATGATCCATGCCGGCAATGGCCTGTACAGCGCCGGATATGATATTGTTGGTGATCAGGGCATTTTGGGCATCTTTCACGGCAGAAACAGCAACACCGATATCACAGCCCGAGATGATGTTGCCGGTGGCGTTGACATTGCGCAGATATTTACCCCAGCCAAGCCATAAACCAGCCCGCTTGGCATTTTCAATCACATTGCCGGAAACAGTCGTATCGGCCTCAACCGCAATGCCGATGGCTTGAGTGTCCGGGTTGGAACGCGCCCCAAGCATATCGCGCACGACATTGTTGGCGCAGACCGCCATGCGTCCACCTTCGTTGAAATTGGTGATTGAAATTCCCATCCCGGCCTTTTCAATCAGATTATTGGTAACGACAGCACCATTAAAGGCAAACTCGACAAAAATCGCCACTTCATTCAGCCGCGAGCAATTATTGTCGGTTATCTGGATGTTATCTCCGGCATTATTGCGGATGGCAGAAAACTCACAATCACTGATCCGGTTGCCGCTTACCATCACATTGGCGGCCCGATATACCCCGACACCGTTGCCATTTTGACCATTGCCACCGCTCTTGCCATAGATTTTCTCAATCCGGTTGTCATGGACAAGCGTGCCATCTTCACGTTTTTCAGATTGCCAGACCATAATGCCGTTATCGCCAATCTGCTCAACATGGTTATGACCAATCTCGACGCCTTTGCCATCAAGACAAAAAATACCTCCCGCCCGGCATTTGCGGATAATCGAGTGAATGACTTTACCTGAACATCCGGTCAAAGAGATACCATTGGCGTGACCATTCTGAATCTGGCAATGCTCAACAGTCAGTTGTCGGGTGTTGCGCGCTTTAACAACTGCGCCAGTGTTATCTGTTCCAAGCCGATGCTTTGCCCCGTCAAAGACAATACCCCGCAAGGTGACATCTTTGGCATCTTCAATTTCCAGCAGATGTTCTGCCGGCCGACCAAGCACCAGACGGGTCAGGCCCGGCACGCCACTAAGGGCAACACCGGCATCAATTCTCAGTTTGCGCGCAATATATATCCCGCCCGGTAAATGCAACTCGCCACCAGCCTTAATCGCGGCATTGATCGCATTTTGCAACTTTTCCGACTGGTCTCGCGGCAGGTTTGGCCTGACACCAAAATCTGCTGCAGAAACAGCGCTAACCGGCAGGGCGGCAAATGAGGCAACACCAGCGCTGGCCCCAAAAAGTGTTCTTCTGTCTATCATAACAGTCTCCCCGCAAGTTTTGTGCCATCGCAACCGGGGCTATTGTCGACGGTGCACTTTTAATCTGATACCATTTTCAGAGCGAATAGTCAGCCGCCCGACGGGCTCTGGAACATGATCGTCAACGGCTTCAAATTGATATCGTTGCACCAGCATGGCCAGAACAATCATGGCTTCCTGTTTGGCAAACCCGGCCCCGGTACAAATCCGTGGGCCCATACTAAACGGTAAATAGGCTTGACGAAGAGACTCCCGACTGGCGCCATCGCGATAACGATCCGGGTCAAAAACATCCGGCCTGTCCCAATAATCCGTGTGGCGCTGGATCAGCCATGGCGATATCAACATGATATCGCCGGGCTTTACCGATTTTTCCCGCATATGCTCGCATTGCGTTGCCTGTCGAGGTAAAAATCCGACCGGTGGATATAGCCGTAAGGTTTCCTGAAACACATCACGAATAAAGCGCAGTTTGGTCATGTCCTCATAGGCAGGCTTGCGGTCACCAAAGGCTTCTTCTGCTTCTTCATGCATCCGTTGTTGAACATCAGGACTATTGGCAATCAGATAAAGTGCCCAACTTAAAGCGCTGGCTGATGTTTCATGCCCGGCCAGAAACAAAAAAGCCGTCTGGTCAATCAGTTCCTGTTTGGAAAATCTTTCACCGGTTTCCGGATCAACAGCACTTACCAGAGAACTAAGAATATCATTTTCTTGAAGTTCTTCGCCATTGTTGAAACGACTGTAGCGATCAAGTACAAATGGCTCAATCAGGGCGCGAATATCGCGTGCTGCTCGCCGGGCTTTCAGGGTTTTGAACAGGAATATATTTGGCCAGTTCATCGCTTTTACGAAGCCGATGGCGAAAGCCGTATCCTGAAAACGGTTAAAAGCATCAAACAACTGCTGCGCTTTGTTCTGTTCAAGAGAAACAGAAAACATTGTACGAAAGATAACGTCAGCCGTGATGTGGGTCATTTCTTCATCAATCGCAACCTGTGATCCATCAGCTTTTGTGTCAAATCGGGTCACCAGATCAGTTGCTGCTGCTACCATGGCCGGGAAAACCCGTTTCAGTTTGGCAAGGGCAAAAGCCGGGTCGATCAACCGGCGTTGACGTTTCCACTCATCACCATTGGCAACAAAAACCCCATTGCCGATCAACAGCATTAAAATACTATCCAGCATATCGCTCTTGGGGTACTTAGGTGCTTCGGTGACCAGAATTTTACGCACCAGCTCATACTGGTTGGGCATGAATATTTTTCGCCCAGGCAATGTGATTTGCCCCATTTTCATCGAGTAACTTTTCTCGAAAAAATTGGAGAGATAACAAATACGCACACCTTTCAGCATCCGGGATGCAAAACGCCCCTTATGGGTGTTGGGTTTTGGCGGTGTGAAATCAGTCATATCGTCAAACCTGTTGTTTACCTCTGGATAAGCCTGCGATAAGTGTTATAAGTCATGCAAGCTTGCTTGTCGCGTTTAACCGGCTTACAACTTGCACATTTCGCGGGCGAGAGTAATAATGATGCAAATATTTTTTCCTTATATGCGTTTTGGTCTTATGACCGGTTATTTGATAATGGCAGTGCTGGTTACAGCAATCCAGCCTGATTTTCTGTGGCTGGTGTTCCTGTTTGGTCTGTTGTTCATGACTGCTGGTGACGAGTATATCGGCAACAGCAGCAAAGAGTTTGGCAATCTCAATTCAGCCGTGATTGATTTCATGCTTTATCTGACACTCCCCTTGCAACTCATGCTGTTTGGTTTGCTTTTGACTTACCTGTCAAATGGTGACCCGTTTGGGATAATATCACTTGTTGCTGGCTTTGGACTTGATCTGGCTTCGATTAAATCAAACATCAGACAAATTGACATTGCTATTATGCTGGCATTTTTCGGATTTGTGTTTGGTGCTGCCGGGGTTAATATTTCTCATGAGCTGTTTCATCGGACGAAAAACCGCTTTGCGGTAAGCGTAGGTCGCTGGCTGTTGGCTTTTACCTTTGATACGACGTTTGCCATTGAACATGTTTATGGCCACCATCGCCATGTTGGTACAAACAAAGACCCGGCGACCGCACGACGCGGTGAAGCACTGCAGGTATTCTGGCTGCGTTCAACCGTCGGACAAATCATCAAGGCGTTTGAATATGAAGCTAATCGACAGAAGACCCATGGACGGTCTGTTTGGTCCTGGAAAAACCGGGCTATTCGTGGTCAGTTTATGAGCCTGACATATCTGGCTGTGGCCTATTATGCGGCAGGTTTGCGTGGAATGGCAGCCATGCTGATTATGGCGGTGATAGGCAAACTGTTTCTCGAAAGCGTCAACTATATTGAACATTACGGGTTGTTACGCGTGCCTGGAACCAAAGTTGCACCTCGCCACTCATGGGATTCGTTCAGATTGCTGTCAAATGCACTGCTTTTTAATCTGCCCCGGCATTCATCTCACCACACCAACGCATCCTTGCGATTTTGGCAACTGGGAGCAGACAGCTCGACACCAAAACTGCCCTATGGTTATTTGGTGATGATATTTATCGCTCTTATTCCACCCTTATGGCGCCGTGTCATGAAAAACCCTCTAGCAGACTGGGACAAGAGTTTTGCCACCAAGCAAGAGCTTGAATTGCTCGATAACAGGTCCTGATCGCTAATGTGTGGCATTGCCGGTGAATTCGTCTGGAATTCATATCGAAGGCTTGAGATCCCATCTCTGTTTCCCATGGTCGAGGTGCTCGGACATCGCGGGCCTGAAAGTGCAGGTTATTGGGTTTCAGCATCATCACAGGCTTTGT
>Ga0316189_10005607_pt1 | contig 12042 bp, 7 predicted proteins | sample LowCovwburrow_MG_FD_204930 | JGI IMG/M metagenome (GOLD analysis project Ga0316189, IMG submission 204930) | Coastal sediment microbial communities from Maine, United States - Lowes Cove worm burrow | ecosystem: Environmental > Aquatic > Marine > Coastal > Sediment | place: USA: Maine... | reverse complement strand
GGCTGTGATGCGACCATCTTCGATCATGCGCCGGATCACCCAATTGCGGCGGTCCGTCGCATCTTCTTTTTTGCGAATGGGGTGATAATTGGCAGGGGCTTTCAACAAAGCCGCCAAGTAGGCCGATTGGGCAATGGTGAGTTGATCCAAAGGCTTGTCAAAATAATTCAAAGCGGCCGCCGCAACGCCAAACGATCCATAACCCAAATACACTTCATTGAGGTACAGCTCTAAAATACGGTCCTTGCTAAAGGCTTTTTCCATACGAAAGGCCAAAATAGCTTCTTTAATTTTGCGTTCGTAGGAGACTTCGTTGGTCAACAGGAAGTTCTTCGCCACCTGTTGGGTCAGTGTGCTAGCCCCTACGGGGCGACGACCCGATCCATAATTTTTGATGTTGGTGACCATCGCCCGAACAAGAGACAAAAAGTCGACGCCAGCATGGGTGTAGAAATTTTTATCTTCCGCTGACAAAACCGCATGAATGACTTGGCGCGGCATGGCCCGGATGGGGACAAACACCCGTCGTTCCGTTGCGTATTCCGCCAACAGACGTCCATCGCCCGCATGCACACGGGTCATCACGGCGGGCTCATAATCCGCCAATTGTTGATAATCTGGCAAATCTTGACCAAAATGCAAAAAGACATAGATCAAGCCCGCCGCAGCCGCGATACCGCTGACCAAGCCGAGACTCAATAGAATCCAAAATATTTTCAACAACTTACGCATTTATCGGGGCGTTTTCTCTTTAACCATTTTTATTTTTATATCGTTCGTCTTAACGCGAAGGTATGGCCCCAATGTGGCGGGGGCAAGGGAGAATCCAAAAAATTAGTGATTCATCAATGCAGCCGAGCTTCTTCTACACCTCTAAAGTGTCGGTCAACGCCGCGCGTAATGGCATTGGATAAGCTCTTGCGATATTTTTTGCTAAGCAAGTTTCGTTCATCTTGGCGGTTGGATAAAAAGCCTGCCTCAACCAAAACGGAGGGCATATCGGGGGCTTTTAAAACCGCAAACCCGGCAAAACGATGTGTGTTTCGCAACAGTTTAATTTCACGGCGAAGTTCATTCACAATATCTTTGGCGACAAGTGCGGATTGGTTCATGGTTTCGCGTTGTGCCAAATCGAGAAGAATATTTGTAACGTCCAAGCTTTCCGTGGTGAGATCAATGCCCGCGATCAAATCTGATTTATTTTCCTTTGCCGCCAACAGGGCTGCTTCTTTATCCGATGCTTTTTCAGACAAGGTGTATATGGACAGGCCGCGGGTTTTTTTGTTGGGTACAGAATCCGCATGAACGGAAATAAACAGTTCGGCCCCGGCCTCACGCGCGATGGTGACCCGGTCCCGCAAACGGTGAAAAATGTCTCTCGAACGGGTCATGACGACCTTATAACGCCCCGTGGACTCTAATGTTTTCTTGAGTTCTAGACCCAACGCCAAGGTCACGTTCTTTTCATAGGTTTTACCAATGCCAATGGTGCCCGGATCAATGCCCCCGTGACCGGGATCAATGGCAACGATACGTCGTCCCAAAGCCGTTGGTTTGCGACGCGGCAAGGGCGGAAGTCCCGCCCGGTCTTGTGACTGCGGGGCAGCTTTTGTTTGTGCCTGAGACGGCACATCAATGGTTTTGGTCGAACTGGCAACAAGGGCCGCCAAATCTTTGCGATCATTGGCCCGCTTTACGGCGAGGGCTTCTAAAAATTCAGTTTCAGACGTTGGACCTAAATCCAACACCAGCCGCCACCGTTTGCCTTCAACGGGTTTCAACAGAAAACTTTTGTGAACATTCACGGGGCCTTTGACGTCCAAGACCATACGCGAGGTCCCCGGCGTAAATAGGCCATAGCGCATACGTTCCAAAAGACCTTTATTTTCGGGCAAGGTCGACGGATCGACTCCCCAGCCAACTTCCGGCAAATTCAAAACCACGCGATAAGGCTCTGGCAATGTAAAAACATCAAATTTAACGGCCCTGTCGAGTTCCAAAACCACGCGCGTACGGGCGCCGTGTTGTCCAACACGAACGTCAGAAACATGCGGCTCAGCAGCAAAAACCTCAAACGGCACACTTGAAAAACCCGCAAAAACGGACATTACAAGGGCCAAAAGGCTGGTGAGTCTACTTATTTTAGCTCTCAACATCATCGTCAATGAAAGGCTCCGGCCATTCAAAAAGCCCCTAAAATCGGGGGATCGTCTAATTTTACAAGGGTATTCGTTAAATTTTACTGTGTCTTAAGCGACAATATAAATCAATTAGACGATTGTGAAACTTATTTACTACCGTTATGTTAACACCGTTCGGTCGTGAAATTGGGATGGTCCCATCATTATCGGACTGTAGAGTTTTCCGCAAGCGCGGGAAGCGGAGGCGAAAGCCCGACTGGTTAGTTTAACCTTGTCATGGTGCCCACGCCAAAGAGGTTCTTGGAAGGAACTGGGGAATATACCCCGCCTGTCTCAAGAATACCCCCGCTGCCCGCACCCTTGCGATTGAAAAAAAGGTTCCAACCCATGCTTGCCTATGGCGCGCAGGCCGAAAGAATGCACAACGCTGCTGTTTCCCTGAAAAGTGGAACGGTCAGCGAATTTTTGCGCGCGTATGGCAACTTACAAAACAGCACTCCCACTACTGCCCAGGGCTCTGATCCTGAAGGCGTGAGGAGTCTATGGAGTTCCAAGACTAATGACAAAACGTATGCTGATCGATTCAGCCCACCCGGAGGAAACTCGGGTGGTGCTACTGGATGGGAATCAACTTGAAGATTTCGACGTAGAGGTTTCATCCAGAAGACAACTAAAAGGTAATATCTATCTCGCAAAAGTAATCCGTGTGGAGCCATCGCTCCAAGCGGCGTTCGTCGATTACGGCGGAAATCGCCATGGCTTTTTGGCGTTTAGCGAAATCCACCCCGACTATTATCAAATTCCCGTATCGGATCGTCCAGAAACTGAGGACGCCGCCGAGGAAGACGCTGTCGTTGAAGACGTTTCCAACGATGCTGACGAAGACGAAAACGGCGACGCTGACGAAAATGGCGAAAGCAAAGCCATTGAAGTCGTCGGCGGTGATGATTCTGACGAAATCGAAGAAACACAAACAAAACGACGCGCCCCAACGGCACGACGTTACAAAATTCAAGAAGTGATCAAACGCCGTCAGGTGCTTTTGGTGCAAGTGGTTAAAGAAGAACGTGGCAACAAGGGCGCTGCCCTGACCACGTACATGTCTTTGGCTGGGCGCTATTGCGTTTTGATGCCCAACACCGCACGCGGTGGCGGCATTTCCCGTAAAATCACCAATTCTGCTGACCGTAAGGCGCTTAAGACCATTCTCGGCAGCCTTGAAATCCCCGAAGGTATGGCGGTCATTTTACGCACCGCCGGCATTGGGCGGACCAAGGCAGAAATTAAGCGTGATTTTGAATACCTGATCCGCTTGTGGAACAACGTGCGCGATCTCACGTTGCAATCAACCGCACCCTCACTGGTCCACGAAGAAGGCGACATCGTGCGCCGTTCTATTCGCGACTTGTATTCTCGCGATATCGAAGAAGTTCAAGTTCAAGGCGAAGATGCTTATAAGGCCGCCAAAGAATTCATGAAGCTGTTGATTCCGAGCCACGCACGTCGGGTTAAACACTACAAAGACGCCGATGCACCGTTACTGCGTCACTATGGTGTCGAAAACCAAATGGACGCCATGCACAATCCCATCGTGCACCTGCCATCGGGCGGTTACCTGGTAATCAACCCAACCGAAGCCTTGGTTTCTGTTGATGTGAACTCTGGCAAGTCCACCAAAGAACGCAACATTGAAGAAACGGCGCTAAAGACGAACTTAGAAGCCGCCGACGCCTTGGCGCGCCAATTAAAACTGCGCGACTTGGCCGGTTTGGTTGTCATTGATTTCATCGACATGGACATCAACCGCAACAATTCCCAAGTCGAACGTCGCATGAAGGAAGCGTTGAAGCATGATCGTGCGCGCATCCAAGTGGGCCGTATCAGTCCTTTCGGTCTGTTGGAAATGTCACGTCAACGCCTACGCCCAAGCTTGATCGAGACCTCATCCGAGCCTTGCCCCTATTGCGCAGGAACGGGTATTCGCCGGTCTACCGATTCTACGGCTCTGGTTGTTTTGCGAGCCATTGACGAAGAAGGTGCGGGTAACACCTGTTCAGAACTAACCGTACATGTGCCGACCGCCGTCGCGCTGTACATCTTGAACAACAAGCGTGATGCCATAGCCGAACTTGAAAACAAACATGGATTTAGAGTCATCCTTGCCAACGATGATTCCCTCATTCCACCAGACTTGCGTTTGGAACGGACGAAGAATCTCGCGGGAGACACCATTTCTGAAATGGTCGCAACCCAACGTCCAGACGCTGTTGAAGAAACAGGCCGCAAACGTCGCCGCCGTCGCGGTGGTCGCAATCGCAATAGCAATAGCAATAGCAATGCTTCTGGAACCGAGAACACACAGAACCAAACGGTTCAAAGCGATACAAATAGCGAAGCCGCTGCTTCAACGCCTGGCGAAGGTGAAGTTGGAGCCGATGGTGAAGAAAGGCCAAAACGCCGCCGTCGTTCGCGCCGGGGTGGACGTCGTCGGGGCAGAAACCCCAACGCGAATGTCGAAGCTTCAGAAACAACGACCGAAGGCGCTGTAGAAGCCCAAAATGGCGAAACATCTGAAGTCCAAGCTCAAGCCCCAACGGAGGTCAGCGAAACGACGCCTCCGGCTGATGGTGAAGAAAAACCCAAGCGTCGTCGTCCACGTCGTCGCAGACGCTCCCCAGCAGCGGCTGAAGGGGAAAGCACCGAAGCAACGGCTTCTGTTTCTTCTGAAGGCAGCGCAGAGCAGCCTGCCCAAGACGCTTCACCTGTGACCAACGACAACGTAGATGCAGGTGCAGGTGTAAGCGAAGAAAAGCCAAAACCTAAACGCACACGTACGCGGCGGAAAAAACCCGAAGACGCGGCGGAAAAAACAGAGACCAAGACTGATAAGTCCGAACCTGTAAAAGCAGATGCGGCTGAGGAAAAACCAAAACGGGTACGTGCTCCACGGACGCGTGCGAAAAAGCCCGCTGAGCCTAAGGCTGCAAAAGCCGAAAAGCCAGAAGCAGCTCCTGTCGCCACCCCCGGTGTAACCGTCAACGGTGAAACCGGAGAAAAGCCAAAACGTAAAGGCTGGTGGAACTTAGGGTCTTAAGACAAAACCTTGCGCTTCGTCTTCATTTCATTAAAGCGTGGTCCCCCATTTCGGTGACCACGCTTTTTTGTTTTCAGGCCGCATCAAGACAGAAACGGGCCTAAAGCTTTTTGACTTCAATGGTATTTTGCATCGTCCTAATCGCGGCCCCGGCCTCATAATCAAAACTAACTTTAAATCGATCTCCAGCCTTTGCCGTCACAGGCGTTTTTATGGGGAGAATCAGGTTCTGATTATTCCAGTCGACCGACCCTCCCATACGCGGCGCAATGGCGAGAAGGTTTCGGGTCATAAAACGAAGAGCATTAAACGCGCCATCCGCCTGAAGCGTAAGCTCATCACTGAAACTCAGGTCCATGGAAAAGGTGTCTTGATATTCAACGACGCAATAGGGAACGGGCTCTCCCAAAGACTGAGAACGTGCGGAAGGTTGCGTGGGGGCTTCGAAAAGAGAAATCGGCGCTTGGAAGCCTTGAAAAGAAAAATCAGCACAAACAGGTTCAACGCTGAGCACCGTTGCAAAAGGCACAAATACAGGCAGAGGGCCCTTGAATTTTTCCGCGTACCGCTTCTTAAATGACTTGATAATTTCAAGCTGCTTTTCTCGCAAAAGGCCCGCATGCAGCATTTCGCAAATGACCACATCGACGGGTTCCGGAGGAAGGTACGTCAAAGCATCGCCAAGGATAAATTCAACTTTGTCCGCACACCCATTTTCCGTTAACAGGTCCTTCGCGCACTGAACCAGTTCGGGTAAACGTTCAACGCTGTAGACGCGCGCCGATTTTTGCGCGGCAAAGAACGAAATGGCGCCCGTTCCGCCCCCCAGTTCAAGAACTTTTCCACCTGAAGGAATGACAATATCAAGGGCAGATTTGAAACCGGCCATCCGATTTTCATCCGTCAGCATCTGATAATGATAATGCATCGGAATAAATTGACCGAGCATGTTGTCGTCTTCGATGTTGAAATCGCTGCTGTCTAACATTTACTTGCCCTGTCGGAAAAATCTCGCAGCCGTTTTGCCGCTTCACGCATATCTTCGGTGCTTCCTGCAAATGAGAAGCGCACAAAATTATGCCCCCGAGCAGGATCGAAATCCACACCCGGTGTAATGGCGACACCCGTTTCTTTCAAGATACATTTGCAAAATTCTAAGCTGTTGTTCGTGAGATGAGCAACGTCTGCATAGATATAAAATGACCCTTGAGCCTGTGACAGTTTATCAAACCCAGCCTTTGGCAGTTCTTCCAACAAGATGTCACGGTTAGCTTTGTAACGGTCAACGCTGGCCTTTAATTCATCCGCACAATCAAACGCCGAAACGGCGGCGACTTGGGACAGTGTCGGCGGGGAAATAAACAGATTCTGTGCTAAGCATTCAATGGGACGGGCAAGTTGTGCGGGGAAGATCAACCACCCCAACCGCCATCCGGTCATGGAATAGTATTTAGAAAAGCTATTCACCACAAACGCATCTTGTGCAAATTCGGCCATAGAATGGGCTGGCTCTCCATAGGTGATGCCGTGATAAATTTCGTCAGAGATCAGGCGAATACCATGATTTAAACAATAATCGGCTAAGGCCTTCAAACCGGGGCCGTCAATCATCGTTCCTGTGGGGTTTGACGGACTGGCAATAATCAGGCCGTCGAGATCTCCTGTGATGTTTTCCAAGAGGTCTGGGGTTGGCTGATAATTTGTTTCTGGACCAACTTCTATATTCACCACTTCGATGCCAAAGGCTTTCAAAATATTGCGGTAAGCCGGATAACCGGGGCTTGCCAACGCGACCCTGTCCCCAACGTCAAACGCACTTAAGAAAGCCAAAACGAAACCGCCGCTTGATCCCGTTGTGACAGCGATGCGCGCCGGATCGACGTTTACGCCATAGGTCGTTTTATAGTGTGTCGAAATAGCTTCTTTTAAATGGGGCGCACCAAAAGCATCGGTATAGCCCAAAAGCTCACAATCCAACGCATTTCGAGCCGCCTCTAAGACCTTACGCGGAGCCGCTGTCGAAGGTTGCCCGACTTCCAGATGCAAAACATCTTCGCCTTGGGCTTCACGTTCATTGGCCGCACGCATCACGTCCATGACAATGAACGATTCTATGGCACTTCGGTTGGCGGCTTTAAGCGTCATGACTATCGCATGGTTCCCGATGCCAAACCCGCACCGCGCGGATCGGGGCCCATTTGACAGGTTTGCGGAAGTGTCGGAAGGCCTCCGGGGCAATATAACGCGTTCACTATGCCAATTTCGGGCGTCGCTTGCATCCGATGTCCGGCGTTAGATAAGGCGTTCAAAGTTTCAGAAGACACCGCTTGTTCGTAATACGTCACATCTGGATTACCACTTAAGTGGACTCTGGGTTGGGCAAGAGCGTCTTTTAAACTTTGTTCTGCCAACAAGGTATTCGCGGCCACACTAACTAAGGCCGAAGGTGCAGCAACCCCACCCGAAGCCGTCGCGGCAAACCTGAATTCTTTTGAATTTTCATTCACAATCAACATCGGCGCAAGCCCCGTAGGCCCCCGTCCATTTATGTTGGGAGCAGAAGCGAGCAAGACACCGGTTCCTTCCGCAACGCGTCCCGTTCCAAAGGCGGCATTCATGCTCACCGTACAGGCAACCGCATTTCCCCAGGAATCGGCTGCGGAAAAGCCCGTGGATGAGGGGCTTTCCTGACGGTTTTTGGGTTTGGAAGACAGGGCTGAAACAGGAGTTCTCTGACTTGGACGCATACCGCTCATCAAAGTTTCAATGCGCGAAGCTGCGGTCAGTTCTCCAGAGCTTTTGGTGCCCTGCCCTTGTGCATTTAACCACCTTTCACGGTCGGCAAAGGCCCGCAGTCCGACTTCCGAAATCAGCTGTGCGCGTTCTCCTGTATTGCTATTGTCATAACTTGCATCTTCTTCCAACATTGCCATCATAACCGCAGCAACCGATGAGGCCGCAGCGGGAGGCGGCGCAAAATGTGCAACTTCATGACCAATATCAACACGCACAGTATCTCGCCATTTAGGTAAGGAAGCTCGCAAACTTTCAGGCGTTAAAGTCCCCCCCGCACGGTTTACAGCCTCCACAAAGTTTCGGGCGAACGTTCCTGTATAAAAAGATCCAACACCACGCGCGCGTAATACAGATAATGTGGCAGCAAGATCAAACTGTTGGAGTTTTTCCCCTTCAAGGGCGACATCTCGTCCAGACTTCCCAGCGAACATCGCACGCGCACCGGGATCAACCAACAAAGCTGGTCCAATCGATTTTAGGTCTTTCGCAAATGCCCGAGAGGTCGGAAAACCAAACCGGGCAAGTTGTTCAGCAGGGGCGACAACTTCGCGCCACAACATATTTCCGTGACGAGCTTGTAGAGCGAAAAAACCCCTTGGATTACTGGGAATGGCTGATGGGCGATCCGCATGCGAAGACACGTTCGCAGGGGCCTGGGCCGTAAAATCGAGAACTTTTGTTTCGGCTGTTTCTACATCAAAGACAAGACACGTCCCGCCCCCGCCTAAGCCCGCACGCGATGGCATCGTTACGCTGAGCATGAAATACATCGCCGAAACGGCATCGGCCGCAGAACCACCTCGAGACAACATCTCGTTGCCGATGAGAGCTGCACGGGGTTCATCGGAAACAACGCCACCCAAAAAGCCTCCAATATAGCCAATGGAGCCTTCTGGGACCTTTGGGTCCGAAGAACACGCAACCGTGCCAAAGGCAAGAATCATCGTTGCAATGACACCTGTCAATTGACGGGGCCACGTTCGAGCTTTACCCTCAGGTAGAAATTTTGAAATGGCTTTAGATGTGTTGAAGCGATCCGTCACACCAGTCCCCTCTTTATTTGCAGGCCTTGCGTATGTCTATGCGCGGGCCTTGTCTGCATTTTTGGTCATTCTGATCATTATCGTCAGTTTGACTCCTCATGATGTTTTGGCTCAAACCAAGCTTACTTTTATCAGAGATGCCGAGACAGAAGCTACCATTCGTTCCTTCTCGGCTCCACTTTTTAGAGCCGCCGGGATGAATCCTTCAGATATTTCCATCCGTTTGGTCAAAAACAAAGCCCTTAACGCCTTTGTCGCAGGCGGCCGCAACATCTTCCTTCATACGGGCCTCATTACGGAAAGTGATGGCCCAGACGCGCTCATCGGCGTTATTGCCCATGAAACAGGTCATATCGAAGGTGGACACCTTAGCCGTACACGCGCCGCTATGGAAGATGCCAGTTCAATTCAATTGATCGGCACCCTTTTGGGAACGATTGCAGCCGTTGGAACAGGTGATCCTAGAGCCGCGCAAGCCGTTATCATGGGGGGAGCAGGTGCCAGCCAGCGTACTTTCCTGAAATATTCCCGCACCCAAGAATCTGCCGCTGATCAAGCTGCCATGCGGCTTTTGGATGCAACGGAGCGATCCGCAAAAGGCCTAGAAAGTTTTTTAGGCTTGCTCGCAGGTCAAGAAATTCTCTCCACGCGTTTACAAGACCCTTACGTGCGATCTCATCCCATGAGCAGAACGCGTGTTTCAACGCTTCGTAATTTTATCACAACATCGCCTTATTCAGAAAAACCAGCGTCTGAAAAAGAACACCTGTTGCACGCGCGCATGGTGGCCAAACTCTACGGTTACATTGAACCTTTTCATAAGGTCATGCAACGATACCCAGAAATTGATCAAAGCTTTGCCGCCCGTTATGCCCGGACAATTGCACACTATCGCAGACCCGACTTAGAGAAGGCACTAGGCCTTCTTGAAGGCTTAATGGTCGAAAGCCCGGACGACCCTTTTCTATTCGAACTTAAGGGACAAATGTTATTTGAGCACGGGCAACTCCCCGAAGCCCTAAAGGCCTATCAAGAAGCCAATCGTTTAGCCCCTCAAGAGGAATTGATCGTCTTAGAACTTGCGCGAACTGAATTAGAACTCGAAGATCCAAAGCTTCTCGACAGTGCCATTTTACATTTTAGGAAATCTATCTTTTTAGGGGCCTCTTCCAGCTTCACATGGCGGCAACTGGGGATTGCTTATGGTCGCAAAGGGAAAATGGGGCTGAGCTCGCTCGCCCTTGCGGAAGCCGAACTGCGTATTGGGCAATTGCCGAACGCTGAATTTCTGGCCAACCGGGCTATAAAACATTTCAAAGAAGGAAGCAGCCTTTACCTCCAAGCTCAAGATATTCTGCAAAGCATCAAGACCTTTAGAGAAGCTAGGGCCGCCCAGAAATGATGCGTTTAATGGCCATAGGCTCGATGCTCTTAAGCCTCTGTGCTTGTACTTTATCGCAAACAACTGTTGCATCTGTGGCGCCTAAAAATACCAACCCGGGCCCCGGCCCCGAAGGTCGCCTATCCATCATGGGGGCTGGGCTGAATTTCAACTTAGACACCCCGCCCAAGGATTGGTTGATTGCCACCAGTGATGAAAACATAAGTCCAAACGCCGTATTTACACCGCTCTCCACCGTCACTCAAGATGGTGTTCCCGCACTTGAAATCCGCACAGGTCCAGCCCAAAGCATTGCGGCCCGGCGCATCAATGCGATGTTGATGGCAACGCCCTATTTAAGTTGGTCATGGCATTTATCGGATCATGGCCAAGGCACCCACCCCGTACGCATGGTCATTGGATTTAAAGGCGGCGTTCCTGATGGGTCCAGCACCAGAGGGCGAAACAACGGCCTACCTGAACATGACCGGGCGATGACCTTGGTGTGGGGGGACACGGCGCTGCGGCGGGGAACGCTCACCGCACCAAATCCGAACCGCCCTTTTGAAGCGGCCGTTTACACGGTGCGCGGTGGACGCGAAAATACCCGAAAATGGTGGCGCGATACCGTTGATTTATCCGAGCTTTATCAAAAAGCATGGCCAAACGACGAACGACGGACCATCCGCATTACCTTTATCGGTATTGCCGCAGCCCCACACATGCCTGCCGTTCGGGGGCGGGTATCTGCTATAGAACTGTCACATTAACGCCTTGTTTTACAGATACAAGGTGGTCTACATAAGCTTATTCATCACCCCCTTTGGAGAATCAAATGTCTTCGTTTAAGTCCTTTATCGCCGCGGTCGCAGTTGTCACAACCCTTCCCCTAGCCGCCTGTTCCGAAGAAGCCAGCCCCGCTGGGGCGATGCCAAAAGAACAAGTGGAAAAGATTGTTCACGAATATCTTTTGAAAAATCCAGAAGTCGTTATCGAAGCGATCAACGAATACCAACGCATTCGTCAAGCCAAGGCCGATGCCCAAAAAAATGAAACGCTGTCTTCGATGAGCAGCAGCTTGAAAAATAACCCCAATGACCCGGTTATAGGCAACCCAGACGGTGACTTGACGGTCGTAGAGTTTTTTGATTATCGCTGTGGCTATTGCAAAAAAGTCTTCCCAGATGTTCAACAGCTTCTCAAAAGCGATGGCAACATCCGTTATGTCTTAAAAGAATTCCCGATCTTAGGCCCGGAATCGACTTATGCCTCGCGTGCGGCTCAAGCTGTATGGCTGCATCAGTCTGACAAATACTTAGCCTTCCATGCGGCCATGATGTCGAATAAGGGTGGGCTTGGCGAAAGCAAGGTTTTGGAACTTGCCGGGACGTCAGGTGTCGACATCACAGCCTTAAAAGATCAAATGAACGATCCTGTCATTCAAGAAACCTTTGATGCCACCTCCGAACAAGCCAAGGCTTTGGGCATTACCGGAACACCGGCATTTATCTTTGGCAATGACATTGCTCCCGGTGCGGTTCCTCTCGCCACCATGATCGATATGGTTGTCGCAGCCCGCAAAAAAAA
>Ga0316189_10005604_pt1 | contig 12044 bp, 8 predicted proteins | sample LowCovwburrow_MG_FD_204930 | JGI IMG/M metagenome (GOLD analysis project Ga0316189, IMG submission 204930) | Coastal sediment microbial communities from Maine, United States - Lowes Cove worm burrow | ecosystem: Environmental > Aquatic > Marine > Coastal > Sediment | place: USA: Maine... | reverse complement strand
ATTTTCTGCTGGTGGGTTACCGCTACGATTACCAGCATCCGGCCAACTACTATCTTTCCTTCGAAGTCAGGGACGGCAGCTTGACCGGCAGGGCGATCCCCAAAAATGAGAACAACGCCCACGCCAACCGGCAATACGCGGGCATCTTCCGCTACAGCGCAGCGGCAAACACGTTTGAAGAGATCGTCTACGAGTTGCCGGAAGGCCTGGAAGACATCGAGGAATCCGTCCCGCTTGAATTACCGGACACAGATAGTCTGGAACTCGACAAGCGCCGCCAGTCACCCGATGGTTACACGTTTGAGTTTCTCGGTTACCGGGGGCGCGGAGGATTGCTGGGCGAGATGTTTGGAATGAGGCGTCGTTATGACAGTGAATACATTCTGAAAAAAGGCAACGCCTACTTCGGACTGCCCAATCCCGCCTCGGACCCCCCCTACTACCGGAATGACCTGCATTTCATGGGCTGGGTGATTGAAGAAGGCGATTCGCCGTGACCAGCCGCGAAGAAGCGCTGCAGGAAATCGTTGAAATTGCCGCCCGGCACCAGCTGCAAGCCGACGAGATCGTAATCGAGTTGAACAAGGCGCCCCGGCCGGACCAGGCTGAGCGCTCAACCGGAATCCTGGCGAAAATTCTGGCTTACCTCGGCGGTGTATTCGTATTGGCGGGTATCGCCATATTCATCGGCATGCAGTGGGAGCAGTTCAACTCCCCGGTCCGAGTGCTGGTCACACTGGGGGTGGGTTTTGCTATCTTCCTGTTTGCACTGGTGACCTTGACCGATGACCGGTTTTCCAGGGTCACCACCCCGATGTTTCTGATTGCAGCGATGTTACAGCCCACCGGCATCGTCGTGATGCTCAATGAATACTCGCGTGGCGGTGATCCGGAACACGGACTGCTGTTTATGTGCGTGGTCATGTTCGTGCAGCAGTTCTTCACCTTCCTGGCAAAACAGCGCACCGTATTGCTGTTTACCTCGTTGTTCTTCGGTGCGGCCGGTCTGGGGACGCTGGGTGACATCCTGAATATCGATTTTGAGATCATCTCACTGGCGCTTGGTATCGGGTTGACGCTCGTTTCCTACGTCATCGACAAGACAGTGCACCAGGTCATTACCCCGTTCTGGTACCTGGCCGGGTCCGTATTCTTCCTATACGGCGCCTTCGATGTGCTGGAAGACTCGGTCATTGAAATTCTGTACTTCGGGGTTGCTGCCGGCTTCATGTACCTCGGCACCGTCGTCCGCAGCCGCACCCTGCTGTTCTCCAGCGTCATTGCGCTGATGGGCTTTACCGGCTATTTCTTCCGTGACAGCCTTGCCAACGCATTCGGGTTGATCATCATGGGTGTCCTGCTTATTGGCCTGAGCGCCTTTGCCATGAGCCTGAATCGAAAGTACATCCAGGCCGAAAAGTAAGCGGAACAGAGGAATTCGGGGCCTCGTGTTACCCTTCCGCAGAATGAACAAACCGATCAAAGAAATTCACCACGATTTAATTCCGCTAAAGGCCGGTATCCACCTCGCCTACCGTGCCTGGATGCCTGTCGATGCAGAGCAACGGCCGGTTCCCGCTATCCTGGAATTTTTACCCTACCGAAAGAACGATGGAACGATTGTTCGTGACGAAATCACGATGCCTGCGACCGCTGAACAGGGTTACGCCTGTATCCGGGTCGACATTCGGGGTATGGGTGAATCCGAGGGGCTGTTCGATGACGAGTACAGTGAGCAGGAGCTGTCAGATGCCGAGCGAGTGATCGACTGGATCAGCCGGCAACCCTGGTGTGACGGCAATGTGGGTATGGTGGGTATCTCCTGGGGCGGCTTCAATGCGCTGCAGTTGGCCTACCGCCAGCCACCGGCACTGAAAGCCATCATCACCATTTGTTCCACCGATGATCGTTTTAATGAGGACATTCATTTTTCAGGAGGTTGTCTGCTGAATGAAAACCTGGACTGGGCGTCTTTCTTTTGGGCATATGCGCAGGCGCGTTGTCCGGATCCGCGACTGGTTGGCGAAGACTGGCGGCAGCTATGGCTGCACCGACTCGAGAACATGCCCTTTCTGGCCGACAAGTGGCTGGCCGAACAGAACAAGAGCAGCTACTGGAAGCACGGTTCGGTCAGCGAAGATTACAGCAGGATAAAAATACCGGTGTACGCCATCGGTGGCTGGGCTGATGCCTATCGGAACACGGTTTTTCGCCTGCTGGAAAACCTGTCGTCTCCCTGCAAAGGCCTTATTGGCCCATGGGCACATGTCTACCCGAATATCGCCTACCCGGATCCCAGGATCGATTACGTCAAAGAGTCTGTGCGCTGGTGGGACAGGTGGCTCAGGGGCATTGATAACGACGTTATGGATGAGCCGCGCCTGCACTACTACCTGATGGAATCCGTGCCGCCTCAAATTGACTATGAGCGCCGCAATGGAAGTTGGCAAAGTGAAGTTAGCTGGCCGTCACCAGCCATCGAACAACGCAGTTTGTTTCTGCATGCTGACTCCCTCGGAACACAGAAAAACAAGGCGCCATGCGTCATCACGGTCTCATCACCCGAATCAACCGGCAAGATGGGTGGCAAGTTGATGGTGGGTATCGGTCATAGCGGCGAGTTCGCTGATGACCAGCAGGCAGATGATGATCAATCCGTGACATTCGATACCACTCCGCTTGAAGACGTGCTGAATATTGTGGGTCAACCGCAGGTCCATCTGAGCCTGTCTGCAGATAAACCCGTAGCCAATGTCATTGCCCGGCTTTGTGATGTCCACCCCACTGGCGAAAGCACGCTGATCACTTACGGTGTCCTCAACCTGGCGCACAGAAATTCGAATGAGCATCCTGAAGCGCTCGTTTCCGGTGAGAAATACGAGGTTCGGCTGGTGTTAAACCACATCGCCTATCAGCTACCGAAACAGCACCGGCTAAGATTATCCATCTCCAACGCTTACTGGCCCCTGATCTGGCCCTCGCCCTACCGGGACACGCTTTCACTGGAGCTTTCTGAAAGCCGCTTGTGCCTGCCGGTGAAGACTGTGCTCGAAGAAAACAGCAACGCTGCCCTGGATGAGTACATCCCGGGAGACGTTTCGACAGCAGAGGAGTTGCGCTCACCGCGGACGATAAAGAGCATGGAGGAAGATCCGCAAACGGGAGAGGTACGTATTAGAACGGATATCGACTATGGAAACTATTTTCACCGTTCATGCGAAACTGAAATAGACTTCACGCTGGATCGTGTAATGAGTATTCATCCCGATGATCCCGGCACCGCAAAGTCCGTGACCGATCTCAGCGTAAAAATGCAGCAGGGTGAAATAGCGACCCGCCTGGAAAGCCGTTATGAAATGTGGTGCTCAAGCAGCCAGTATTTTGTCAAAGCAAAATGGCGGGCCTGGGATGGCGACGAGTGTATTTTTGAAAAAGAGTTTGATGAGAAAATTCATCGGAGTTTGATTTGAGACACGAAACTTAAAAGGAATATCCATGTTCGAAAAAATCAGACCATTGGTATTCTGGCCGAGCTTCCTGATCCTGATGGCTGCGGTCGTCATGAGTTTCGTCAATCTCGAAGGATTTCTCGAAACGGCCAGCTCCCTCAATGATTCACTGTTGGGTAATTTTTCCTGGCTGTTCAGCCTGGGCAGCTTTTACCTGCTGGTGCTGATCGTTGTGGCTTATTTTTCGCCACTGGGTAAAGTCAGGATTGGCGGAGAGGACGCCGAGCCACTCCTGACCAAGGCAAAATGGTTTTCGATAGCCCTTTGTACAACGCTGGCGGTTGGCGTTTTGTTCTGGACCACGGCTGAGCCGATTTATCACTTGAGCGCACCACCGACGTCGCTGGGTCTGGCCCCGGGCTCGGCCGAAGCTGCGCTTTTTTCCATCTCGGCCCTGATGTTGCACTGGGGGTTCACACCCTATGCCATTTATGCCGTGCCGTCATTGGTGTTTGCGCTGGCTTTTTACAACAAGAAGCTGCCCTTTTCCATCAGCAGTTCGTTACAGCCGGTTTTTGGAAGCCATGTGCTGGGGCGAAAAGGGCAATTGATTGACACAATTGCTCTTTATGCCCTGGTTACAGGTATGGCATCTTCTTTGGGGACGGGGGCAATTACCCTTGTGGGCGGATTCAGCCAATTCATCGACATGAGGATGACCCCGTTTACCCTGGGCATTTTTGTCGCCCTGATCGTGGTGACTTTTGTGATCTCCGCTGCCAGCGGATTGCAAAAGGGCATTGCCAAACTATCAGCCCTTAATTTCTGGTTGTTGCTGTTTTTGGGCTTGTTCGTTTTGATATTCGGCCCGACCGTGTTCATCCTGGCTTTCGGCACGCAGGGACTGGGCACGTACCTGGGTAATTTCTTTGAGCTGAGCCTGTTTACCGGTGTTGCCTCGGGTGACAAATGGCCGCAATCATGGAGCGTTTTCAACTGGGCCGTCTGGTTTGCCTGGGCACCGATCAGCGCCTTGTTTTTGGGGAAAATCGGACGTGGTTATACCGTTCGGGAATTCATCCAGATCAACCTGATATATCCCTCCCTGTTCGCTATTGTCTGGATCTCCATTTTCTCCGGCACGGCAATTCACATAGATATGACACAGGCGGGGGTGCTCAGTACGATCCTGAATGAATCCGGGGTGGAGAAGCTGCTCTACTTTGTATTCGGGCAATTGCCCCTCAGTGAGATCATGACGCTGGTGCTGATCTTCATTGCCTACATTTCTTACGTGACCGCGGCCGATTCAAACACCGATGCGATAGGCAACCTGTGCACCACCGGTTTGACGGCCGAATCAGACGAGAAAGCCAGCCTGGGCGTAAAGGTTTTATGGGGCACAATTATCGGGGTTGTTGCCTGGACGATGGTGAGCTTCGTTGGCATCGACGGCATCAAGACACTGTCCAACCTGGGTGGCTTACCCGCGGCGATCATTATCCTGGCGACCAGTTTGACGCTGTGTAAATGGCTGAAAAATCCTGAGTTATTGAAATAGGGGTCAGAACCCTTTACATTCGAGCAGTCGCTCCACGGGCTTTTTTTTCGTTCTATAATGAACTGATGCCCCTCCCAGTTAAGGACAATAGATGAACGCTTCACACCGCAAGTCCCGTATCAAGGCACTTATTATTATTTCTTCAATATTGAGTGTGTCAGCTCTTTCCGCCCAGGACTTCGGCGGAGCGCCGAGCCCCGAGGTTTTTGAAAAACCTTCCTATTCACCTTATGCCAACCGGAACTTCCCGGATAACGTTTACTGGGGTGATACGCACCTGCACACCTCGCTATCTTTCGACGCCGGCGCTTTCGGCAATCGCCTCGGTCCTGAAGAGGCGTACCAATTTGCCCGTGGCGATCAAGTCACCTCCACCGGTGGCTACAATGTCAGGCTTTCCAGGCCACTGGATTTCCTGGTAGTGGCGGATCACTCCGACAATATGGGCTTGTTCACCCGTATTTTTGAAAGTGCCCCTGAAATCATGGCCGACCCGGAAGGACGCCGTATCCACGACATGATCAAGGCGGGCGGGCAGGAAGCTGTCGCCGCATCGGTCGAATTGATCGATAATTTTTCCAGGGGCAAGTCAATATCTGATGCACTCGCTGTAGAGCCCGGTAATCAGTCCTTTACAGCTACCTGGGAGCGTATCGTTGGTGCTGCCGAAGAGTACAACGATCCCGGTCAGTTCACCGCATTCATCGGTTACGAATGGACGTCCTTGGTGAACACCGGCGATAACCTGCACCGCGTGGTCATCTACAGGGACGATGGCAGTGTCGCTTTGCGTCACGAACCGTATACCACCCTGGCGCCTTACGGCAGCCCGGACCCGATGGACCTGTGGAAATGGATGAAGAACTACGAAAGCCAGTCCGGCGGTAACATCCTGGCAATCGCCCATAACGGCAATCTGTCGAACGGCATCATGTTCCCGGTGGAACGTCAGTACACGGGCAGGAAGCTGGACAAGCAGTACATCAGTGAACGCATCCTGCGCGAGCCGCTTTATGAAGCCACGCAGATCAAGGGTGACGGTGAAACTCACCCCTTCCTGTCTCCAAACGATGAGTTTGCCGATTTTGAAACATGGGCCAAGGGCAATTTGAACCTGAGCGTGCCAAAAACCGACGATATGCTGCAGTACGAGTATGCCCGTGAAGCCTTGAAGAATGGTTTGGCCCTGGAAGAAAAGTTCGGCGAAAACCCCTACAAGTTCGGCATGATCGGTTCAACCGACAGCCACACCTCACTGGCCACGGCAGAGGAAGACAACTTCTTTGGTAAGCATTCCGGTTCAGAACCCAGTGCGCTGCGCATGGATCACGCGATGGCAAAGATGGGTGACTACGAGTATGAAGGGTGGTCTGTTTCCGCATCCGGCTACACTGCCGTCTGGGCAAAGGACAATACCCGCGAGGCATTGTTCGACGCCATGGAGCGAAAAGAGGTCTATGCCACCACCGGTCCACGGATGATGGTGCGATTCTGGGGCGGCTGGGAATTTGAAGAAGCAGATGGCAAAACGCGCCTGCCGGGAGAAATCGGATACGGTAAAGGCGTACCCATGGGGGGCGATCTGAGGAATGCTCCAGAAGGTAAAGCGCCCAGCTTCCTGGTGGGAGCGCTCAAAGACCCACTGAGTGGAAATCTCGACCGCATACAAATTGTCAAAGGCTGGCTTGATAAGAAAGGCAATACTCACGAAAAAGTCTACGACGTAGCCTGGAGCGATGCTGATAAACGACAACTCGACGCCAATGGAAAACTTCCTCCGGTTGGCAACACCGTCGATGTCGCCAGCGCCACCTGGACCAACACCATCGGTGATCCGGAATTGATCACTGTGTGGGTCGACCCGGACTTTGATCCGGATCAGCGGGCCTTTTACTACGCGCGTGTGCTGGAAATCCCAACGCCCCGCTGGACGGCGTACGAGGCCAAGTTCTTCGGCATCAAGGCTCCCGAGAAGGCGCCAATGATCATCCAGGAGCGTGCTTATACGTCACCCATCTGGTATACGCCTTGATGATTCGCAAATTGCGAAGGACCGTTATGAAAAGGTTCTTCGCTATGATTCTCCTGTCATTGTTGCTCGCAGCTTGCGGCCAGGATGAGTCAACGGCTACCGCTGACAAGGACCAGGCGCCTGCTCAGGCCGCGCCTGCGGAGACCGTCACATCCGTCTACGACTGGCACGCACGGGGCGTACCGGCCGGTGAGACCACGATCGAACGGGCCGGAGACGGCCGGGTCACAACCGAAGCCTTTGTTCACTGGAACAACCGTGAGTACCGTCTGCAGTCCGAGCTGCAACTGGATGCCAACGGCATGATCACCTCCCAGCGCATCACCGGTGTTTCACCGTTTGGCGCAACCGTAGATGAGAGCTTCAGCTATGCCGATGGTGAAGCCAACTGGCGCACCGTGGGCGAGAGCGGCAGCGCCCAGCGGGCCAGGGCCGCTTTCTACGTCCCTACTGAATGGGGCGCGGTCGGCTCAATGGAGGCGCTGGTGCGCGCGGCAGCAAAGCAGATGGACGGCGAGTTACCGCTGTTCCCTGCAGGCACTGCGCGGGTCGAGAAACTGACCGAAACCATCGTAGCCATGCCGGAAGGAGAAACCACCCTGTCGCTGTACGCGATCAGTGGAATCGATTTCTCACCCGCCTTCGCCTGGTTCGACGACAGAATGACCCTGGCGGCCCTCGACTTCGGTCGCATGGGTATGCTGCCCAAGGGTTGGGATCCCGGGACGCTTGAAGTCCTGGCCGAAATCCAGGGCGAGCAGAATGCGCTGCGGGCTGAACGTCTGTCTGCAGAGCTGGCACACCGCGTGGACCGCCCGGTGCTGTTTGAGAACGTGGACGTAGTTGATGTGGAGGCGGGTGAACTGCTGGCTGGCCACCACGTGTTGGTTCAGGGAGAAAAGATCGTTGAAGTCTCAGCCAGGCCCATCGACACCGGCGATGCCCTGGTTATCGATGGCACGGGCAAGACACTGATGCCCGGCTTGTGGGATATGCATGGCCATTTCTCACTGGATGATGGCCTGATCAATATCGCCGGCGGTGTCACCAGCGTGCGCGACCTGGGCAGTACCCACGAGCGCATGGTGGAGTTGAAGGAGAAATTCGATTCCGGCGCCGTGATCGGCCCCACTACCTACGCCGCTGCGATGATCGATGGGCTCAGCCAGTACACCAGCCGTAATCCGGCCAAAGACCTGGATACGGCGCTGGAAATGATTGATCGTTTCGCTGCGCAGGGCTACATCCAGATCAAGCTGTACAGCTCGATTACCCCGTCATGGGTACCCGCCATCCGCGAGCGCACCCAGCAACACGGCATGCGCCTGAGCGGTCACGTTCCGGCCTTCATGTCGGCCGAACAGGCGGTGCGCGCCGGTTTTGATGAGATCCAGCACATCAACATGGTGTTCCTGAACTTCCTGGCCGGTGACCGCGAGGACACGCGGCAGCAAATCCGCTTCAACCTCTACGGCAGCGAGGGTGGCAATCTGGACCTCAACAGCCCTGTTGTCGAAGAGTTTATCGCGCTGTTGCAGGAAAACGGCACCGTTATTGACCCCACCGCGGCCATTTTCGACAGCATGATGACCCACGTTCCGGGTCAGCCTGATCCCATGTACGCCGCCGTGACCGACCACCTGCCGCTGGCCGTGCGCCGCTCGCTGTACAACCCCAGTTTTGAGATCGGCGAGGAGCGTATTGAAGACTGGGCCAACACTGCTGTGCGCCAGGCCGAGATGATCCGGAAACTGCACGAGGCCGGTATCCAGTTGGTGCCCGGCAGCGACGGCATGCCTGCCTTCACCATGCACCGCGAGCTCGAGCTCTACACACAGGCCGGAATTTCCCATGCTGATGTACTGAAGATCGCCACCCTGGACTCCGCCCGCGTCATCGGTGTAGCGGAACAAACCGGGTCAATCGAGGTTGGCAAGACGGCTGACCTGGTATTGCTCGACGGCAACCCGCTGAAAAACATCAACGCCATCCGGCGCGGCGTGCTGGTCATGAAGGAGGGTGTGCTGTACCGGCCTGATGAGCTGTACCAGGCCGTTGGGGTAGAGCCGTTTAACGAGGGCATTTCAGTGCTGGAGGTTGAGGTGGCAGAATAATCGCCCCTGTTCACGAACAACAAGACCCGCGCTTTGACGCGGGTTTTTTTTTGCTATTCACACACTGTTGCTAACCAAACCGCAGACACCCCCGTCTATACTTTTGAAATGACCAGCACAGAACAACAAATCATCAGAAAAGCCGCGGCGGGCGACCGTGTGGCTTTTCGTCAGCTGGTACTGGAGCACAGCCATGCGATGTTTCGCCTGGCCTGGCGTATCAGCGGTGATCAAAGTGCGGCCGATGACATCGTGCAGGAAGCTTTTATCAAGGCCTGGCGCAAGATGGGCAGTTTTCGAATGGAATCGGGCTTCCGGGCCTGGTTGCATCGCATCACCGTCAATACGGCGATGGACCATCTGCGCAAGCAGGCCCGGGTCAAGCAGCATGAATCGCCCCAGCCCGGGCTGGAGCAATTGGCCGCGGGTGCGAGCCGACCGAAAATAGACATCCAGATCGACGTCCAGGTCGAGACACGGGCGGCGATGATGAAGCTGAGCGAAACCGAACGCGCCGCCCTGATGCTGCGGCATTTCGAAGGACACTCGATCAAGGAAATTGCACAAATTCTGGATATGAGTGCAACCGCCTGCAAGCAGGCCATCTTTCGCGCAGTCAAGAAGATGCGTATTGAACTGGCACCACTGGTGACGACATGAAACACATCACTGACGACGACTTGACGCTGTTGTACTACGGCGAGCATGAGAACCCCGAACTGCCTGCCGAGGTTGCAGGTTCAGAGGAGCTGTCACAACGCTTTGACGAGCTGAGTGCGCAATTGCAGGGCATGGATGAGTGGATGCCGCCGGCGCGTGGTGATGACTACGGGTCCGAAGTCTGGCGGCAGATCGAGCCCCGGCTTACGCCTGAATATGCTGAGGCCGGCCCCAGGTGGAAAACCTGGTTCGCCGGATTGATGCAACCCCGGTTAAGCCTGGCCGGCGCACTGTCGCTGGTGCTGGTTGCAAGCCTGGCCTTCATGCTGGGGCGACAGGCCAGTCAATCCGAAAGCCCGGTTCCGCAAGTACAGGGGCTGCCGTCATCGATAGCTCTTTCCGGGATGGACACTGAACGTCTTCTGACGTCTTCGGTGTCCGGGCACCTGGATCAACTCAACCTCGTTTTCACCCAATTTGCCAACAGCCCGGAGACCTCCCTGGCCGCAGCTGACCGGGCAACCGACATGCTTGTAGCAAACCGTTTATACCGTAAATCAGCCGAGGCGCAGGGCAAGCAGCAGTTGGCGAGATTCCTCGCCGGGCTGGAACCACTGCTGATCGAGCTGGCATATGAAGCACACAAAGCCACACCTGAATCCCTGGATCGCATGCAGAAGGAAGTCAGGGACACGCTTTTGTTCCGGGTTCGCGTCATGAACCAGCAACTCAAACAACCCAATATTTCGACATAAGGAAACCACTATGCCGATCAAAAACGTACTGAAATCAATGACCCTTGCGGTCCTGTTATTCGCAACCGCCGTACTGGCGCAAACCCCTTACGACGAGGGCCAGAAAGCCCTGCGTGAACAAAACTGGATGGAGGCCGCCGAACAGTTTGAGCAGGCCGCCAAGGCAGACAAAGAGCAGGCCGATGCCGCGATGTACTGGCAAGCGTATGCCCTTTACAAGGCGGGCCGAAGCAAGGAAGCGGAACGCGAGCTGCGGCGGCTGGAGCGCAAGTTCCCTGAAAGCAGCTGGCTTAAAGAAGCCCAGGCCCTGCGGATTGAATACCAGGATCCGGATAGATCGATAGAGCAAGTGGCCGGCACGGGTAACGGTGCCGGGATGGATGATGAATTACGCCTCTTTGCCCTGGTTCAGCTGATGGACCGCGACCCGGACCGGGCCTTGCCAATGGTGCTGGACCTTGCACGTAACGCGGAGTCACCGAGTGTGCGGCAGGATGCACTCTTTGTATTGGCAGTCAACGACTCACCGCATGCAAAAGAAGCCCTGATGGAGATCGTTCGCAACAGCGATGATCCGGAAATGCAGGAAAACGCCATCCACATGCTGGGCACGATGGACGCAACCGAGGAGCTGCAATTGCTTTATGGAACGCTGGAAAATCGTGACGCGAAAGTGGCCGTCATTCACGCCTTCGCCATTGCCGATGACAGCTCGATGTTGAAGCAGGTACTGGAGCAGGAGACCGACCCGGAGTTACGTGAGGCAGCGATTCACGGTGTTGCCATCAATGGTGATGAGGAATCAATGCAGCTGCTGGAATCCCTGTACGTCAGTGCAGCCAGTACAGAAGAAAAGGCCATGATCCTTCAGGCGATGGCCATCGGAGATGACACGGCTGCAATATTCAGGGTTTTGCAACTCGAAGAGGATTCGGAACTAAGATCGGCGGCCATCCAGAGCCTGGCCATCAGCGATGGTGAGGATGTGAAAGATTACCTGGTAGAGCTTTATCCCGGGGCCTCGCGCCAGGAGAAGACAGCCGTCATTCACTCGATGATGATCATGGACGATCCGGACGGATTGATCAGCCTGATGAAACAGGAAGACGACCCGGAACTGAAACGGGAAATGATGCAGATGCTGGCCACCATGGACTCTGAAGAAGCCGATGACTACCTGTTCGAAATGCTGGAGAAAAAAGGATGAAAACCTGGATGGTGGGACTGACGCTGGCCGTGTTAAGCGGCACAGCATGGGCGCAGGCCGGAGGGCTGATGAACGCAACGGTCGAAGAGCGCGTTTCAATCACTGATCCGGCTATAGCGATCAAGGTCATGGACAGTGAATGGCTGGCATTCAGCATACCTGCCCAGCAGGGCACCCGGTCACCTTGCTGCTGGCAGGGAAACTGGAACAGTCATCGTGAGGTCGGCTGCAGCCTGCAGGAAGATCACCAGAGTTTTGGCACCCGC
>Ga0316189_10005603_pt1 | contig 12044 bp, 8 predicted proteins | sample LowCovwburrow_MG_FD_204930 | JGI IMG/M metagenome (GOLD analysis project Ga0316189, IMG submission 204930) | Coastal sediment microbial communities from Maine, United States - Lowes Cove worm burrow | ecosystem: Environmental > Aquatic > Marine > Coastal > Sediment | place: USA: Maine... | reverse complement strand
CCAAACATTCTAGTGACTTATCTATCGTTTGATAGCCGTTTTATATGTTTTGAATTTTGAGTTTTGGTCGTTGGTATTTGTCTGGAATTTGGTATTTGGTGCCTGAAATTTACATGACCTTAAATATTAAAAAAATTATAGTAAATCCAATCGGCCATCTCCTTATGTGACGCGGCCCCGCTAATTTCCGGAGTTAATCGCTCTATACTGTCATCTGTCTTCAGTCATCTACCCCCTACCCCATTCTTCCCTTTACATTCCGCATTCCCCATTTCGCATTCCGACTTCAAATCCCTCCGCTTTCTCTTTCCCTGGAGACCACCACCAACTGATACAGATAAACCCCGCTAAACGCGCCTATGATATCGGCAATCACATCCCCAATCGAGGCTTCCCGAAAGGGAACAAAAGACTGATGGATCTCATCGCTGATGCCGTAAAGAGATGCGGAAACCACACTGATCAGTATCAGCATGTGTATGTTGTCTTTGATCCTCAGGGTCTGGTAGGCCCTGTAAAATAGGATTCCCATGATTCCATAAGCAGCACAATGAAGCACCTTGTCGATAAATGGAATTGAGGGAATCTGTTCCGGAGAAGGATGGGCGGACTGAATATAGATGAACAGACAATAAAGGATAAGCGGCAGCCAGTATAATACAAAACGCTTTAAATGGGTCTGCATATTTTTTCCATAACCCATGGATAGATGAGCGAATTCAGATACGTTTGAGACTCTAAAACCCCCAGGGAAACGTCATAGCTGATAATAACTCAGTAAGATTGAAGCAACTCACTAACAAGGTAATAGGCCTAAAATCCCAATATCCAAATTCGAAAGTCCAATGACCAAAACATTCTGGTGACTTATCTGTTGTTTGATGGCAGTTTTGCATGTTTGGAATTTTGAGTTTCGGTCATTGGTATTTATTTGGGATTTGGTGCTTGGAATTTCTATGACTCTAATTGATAAAATAATCTTATTAAATCCAATCGGTTATCTGTTAATATGACGTGGCCTTGCTAAAACCCGGCAGTCGGTCGCCTTTTACCGAACGAAACTTCACAGGGTGCGTTTTTGGTGACGTGCTTTTTCAGTTTTTTACACCACAAGGACTGAAATGTCCGGCAACAGCCATCCAGCGCATCCATTCTGGCAAAGTCGGCATGTCCGCACTGCAGATCACAAAAGTTGATTTTGCTGGTCGTCACGCCTGCGTTTTTAGCCATTTAATCGAACACCGTTTTTGTAACATTATAGCCTTTCGAACAAAACGATCCAGCAAAAAGAGGAATGGATTCTCATTTTAAAAAAACAGTAGACAGGATTAACAGGATCGCCAGGATATAACGGCCTTCGGCCGAAAGACGTCTCGCCGTAGGCGAAAAAAAGAATCCACAATATCTTGTAAATCCTGTCAAATAATAAAAAAACATAAGATCGAATCCATTCAAAATCCTAACCATTCAAACGATCCAAACGGACTTAAAAATCCAAAGAAAGCTCACGATTGCGAATGTGCGTTTGCACCGTGTTCAAAAAAGTCTCATGAGAAACGCCATATTTGACATTCCCGTCCAGTGTTCTCACCGAAAGCGTTGACGCCTCTTTTTCCTTGCCGCCGATGGTGAGGATCAACGGAATATATTGCAATTGGGCCTCACGCACTTTTTTGTTCAAACTTTCCGTCCGGTTGTCGACCTCGGCACGCAGCCCCGCATTTTTCAGAATTGCCAGCACCTCGTTGGCATACGGCACCAGATCATCGTTGATCGGCAGGATAATGGCCTGAAAGGGCGACAACCATAAAGGGAACTTGCCGGCAAAATGTTCGATCAGAATACCCAGAAAGCGCTCAATCGATCCGAAAACCGTTCGGTGAATCATGATGGGACGATGCTTTTCATTGTCCTTGTCGATATAATATAAATTGAATCGTTCGGGCAGTGACATGTCCAGTTGAATCGTGCCGCACTGCCAGGTGCGGTTCAGGGCATCCCGGATATGAAGATCGATTTTGGGGCCGTAAAAAGCGCCGTCGCCTTCGTTAAGCTGGTATTCCTGGCCATAGGCGTCCAGCGCCGCCGCCAACCCTCGGGTGGCCGTTTCCCACTGTTCATCGGTCCCGATGGATTTTTCCGGCCGGGTCGACAACTCCAGATAAAATCCCAGGCCGAAAGTACTGTAAATCCGTTCCGACAGTTTAAGTACACCCAGGATTTCATCCTTGATATGCTCTGAAGTCATGTACAAATGGGCATCGTCCTGATGAAACGCTCTCACCCGGAAAAGCCCGGACAGCACGCCGCTCAATTCATGCCGGTGGACAAGCCCGACCTCAGCGACCCTGAGTGGCAAGTCCCGATAGGAGTGGGGCCTGGTGCTGAATAGCAGCATCCCGCCGGGACAATTCATCGGCTTGATGGCATACTCGATATCGTCAATTGCCGAGGTATACATATTTTCGCGATAGTTTTCCCAATGGCCGGATCGTTCCCACAGCGAACGGTTCAGCAGGATCGGCGTTTTGGTTTCCACATAACCGGCCTCACGATGTTCAAAGCGCCAGTAATCCAGCAGGGTATTCCAAAGATCCATGCCTTTGGGATGGAAAAACGGCATCCCCAGCGCTTCTTCGTGAAAGCTGAAGAGATCCAGCGCCTGGCCGATTTTACGGTGATTTCTCTTTTTGGCTTCTGTAAGAAACGTCAGGTAATCGTTCAACTCCTTTTTATCGAAAAAAGCAGTGCCGTAAATTCTTTGAAGCTGAGGTTTGGAAGGGTCTGCCCGCCAATAGGCGCCGGAAACTTTAATCAGTTTGACGTTTTTGACAAACCCGGTGTGGGGGACATGGGGTCCGCGACACAAATCGGTAAATTCGCCCTGCTCGTAAAATGAAATGGTCTCGTCTTCCAGGTCCGATATCATTTCAAGCTTGTAAGGCTCGCTTTTATAAAATTCCATGGCTTCGGCCTTGGACACAACCCTGCGGCGAATCGACAGCTTTTCCTTGATAATCTTTTTCATTTCAGCTTCGATTTTCGGAAAGTCGTCTTCTGAAATGGGATCCATGTCGATATCATAGTAGAATTGATTTTCCACTGCCGGTCCAATCGTCAGTTTGGCAGCTTTATTAAGACGCAAGATGGCCTGGGCCATCACATGGGCAGCGCTGTGACGCAAAATATCAAGAGCATCCGGATCTTTGGAGGTAACAAACCTGATTTTGGCATCATGGTCGATGACGGTATCTAAATCAACCAGATCATCATCCAGTTCCATGGCCACGCAATTGCGCGCAAACCCGTCCGAGATGCTTTTGGCCGCATCGATGCCGCTGAGTGAATTTTCAAAAACCTTTATGTTGCCGTCTGGAAATGTTATGTTTACCATTGCATACTCACCGTGATAGTAAGAAAGTTAGAAAATAATTTCACCAGCTATAAAAACAATTCACCGGCCATTTTAATCATCCAGACAAATTAAGAAAAACAATCCAAGGGGTCAAGCAAAAAAATGAACGCGGCCACCGATATCACCTATAAAATGATAAATACCCGTAGCAAACTTGAAGATTTTGTCAGAACCTTAGAAAATGAGAAGGCCGTGGGCGTCGATCTGGAAGCGGATTCCATGTACCATTTCAAAGAGAAGGTCTGTCTGGTTCAGATGGCCGCCGCAAATATAAATGTGGTCATTGATCCTCTCATAGTTAAAGATCTGTCGCCGCTTAAGCCGATTTTTGCAAGACATGACATCTGCAAAATCTTCCACGGGGCGGATTACGATGTCCGTTCATTATATCGAGACTTTCGCATTACGATTCATAATTTATTTGATACCGAACTGGCAAGCCGTTTTTTGGGCCTTCCGGAGACCGGGTTGGAGGCAGTACTCAAAAAAAAATTTGGCGTCACGCTCGACAAAAAATACCAGCGCAAAGACTGGTCTAAACGCCCGCTACCCCCGGACATGATTGCTTATGCGGCCAAGGATGCCAAATATCTATTACCCCTGGCCCAGAGTTTGAAAGCCGAACTTGATAAAAAAAACCGCCTTGGATGGGTATTTGAAGAATGCGAGTATTTAAGCAGAGTCCGCCCAATCACCGCAAACGATCAGCCGCTGTACATGAATTTCAAGGGTGCGGGCAAACTCGATACGCGCAGTTTGGCCGTGTTGGAAGCCCTGCTTGGCTTTCGCCGCGAAATTGCCTGCAGAAAAGATAAACCGTTGTTCAGGATCTTCGGCAACCGTTCGCTGGTGGAATTGGCCGGCAAAAAGCCGCTGGATTTAAAGCAGCTGGAAAAAACCGGGGCACTGAGCGCCAGGCAAATCAGCATGTACGGCCGGCAAATGCTTAGGGCTCTAAAAGGCGCCATGAAACTTCCGCCGGAAGCGCTGCCGGTCTATCCCCGGGAAAAGGGCCCCAGGGTACCCCTTACAGTTGCCGGGCGGGTCAAAGCCCTTAGAAACTGGCGCGACAAGCAAGCGCAAAAGCTTGCCATCGATCCCGCTTTGATATGCAACAAAGCGCTGATCAGCTCGATTGCCGTGCAAAGACCCTTGAAAATTACTGAATTGGCCGCGATAAAAGAAATGAAAAACTGGCAGAGAGAAGAATTCGGACGGGATATCCTGAAGGCTTTGAAACAAACGCATTAACAATCGGTTTAGGGTCTGTCTGAAGCGGCGAAAATTCAGTTGATATTTTATGATAAGTAAAGGACCAGGATATCAAGTTCAGATATAAAAATGTCAAAAGCGTACGACCAATACAGAGAATTGCTAAGTCAGAGAAAATTCGGTGAAGCTGCACGTTTTGCCGAACAGGCGCACATGGAAGGCAACCCGAGAAATCCTTTCTGGCTCACCAGACAGGCTGCCGCCCTGACCCGGGCCGGTGAATTTGGTCATGCGTTAACGGTTTCGGAACAGGCGCTGGCAATCGCTCCGGCAAATCTCTACGCCTTCCTTTGTATGGCCGAAGCACTTTCCGGACTGCGTCGATATAAGGAGGCGATCGAGGTTTATGAAGCGATAGTGACCGACGCCAACGATAAAATGGTAGCGGTTGCCCGCAACGGGATGCTGGCGTGTCTGGCTGAGCTGAGGAGCTGGGATCGTATCCTGGAACAGATCGGGATATGGAAAATGCCGCCGGACGGAGTCTATCGCTGGCGGCTAAAAGCGCTTGAAGGGCAAAACCGGACGGACGCGGCCATAGATATTGGCCACCAGTGGCTCAAGGACAATCCGGATCATCCCCAGGCGTTGTGGGCATTAACCGAGCTTGAGATCCGACGTGACGGGTTTGATGCCGTCCTGACTCGCATGGGCAGGCTGGCAAGAATTCCGTCCCGGCCGACAATTTACAAAGAGATCTATGCCTCTCTTTGCAAGCGTGCCGGAAAACCGGAATTGGCCCTAAAGCAATACGAAAAAATAGCGCACGCCGCCTCCGACCCAAATATTCATCGCAAAAAGGCATTTGTACTGGCCAAATCCGGCCGTGAACCGGAGGCCATTGTGCTCATGGAAGAATTGCTGAAGCTAAATCCCAAAGATTTTTATGTTCACAGTGCCTATATCCCCGCCTGCCGGCGGGTAAAACAGCTTGACAGGGCCATGGAATTCTATCAGAGATTACTGGAGTCACATCCGGCAGAAAAAACCATCTACGGCCGGCTGAAAAAACTTAAAAATATGATGGAATCCTAAGCCGGGTTCGTTTTTGGCAGATTATCTATTTTTCACGGATCTATAACCCAAAAGAAGGTAATCCATCATGGTGGCTTTCAATTTTAAATAACTTCGGAGTACTGGCGTATTGGAGTAATGACGAAAGGATTGAGGTCTTTTTTTTTCTTTACTCCAATACGCCATCACTCCAGTACTCCAAGGCCAAGACTTTCAAGCACCACCTGATCTTAAAATTGGGCCAAATAAATCTCAAATTCCAATAAATTGTAAAAATTCCGATATATTAGTGGGTGTGGCACAACAATGATCGATCATACATTGCGTATCGGTGACCTGATCGAAGTTCCTCCGGTTCGGACGGTCATCCGCCTGGAAGAGAGCCGAACGCGTTCCCTTGGGATTGCCGAAAGCTTTGTGTTTACCGAAGAAGTCAGCGCCCATTTCTCGGTGCTGGCCGATGCTCTGGCCAAAAACCATGGCCGCGGTTTTTTTCTCCAGGGTGATTTCGGTTCCGGCAAATCCCATTTCCTGGCGGCACTGTCAACCTGGCTGTCAGATCGACCCGGTGCCGAGGTGCTGTCCGAACACCATCGTGGGCTTGGCCGGACAAGGACTGCAGGCCGCAACATTTTACCGGTGGAAATCTCCCTGTTAAACTACCGGGCCACGACCCCCCTTGAACGGATAATCATCGAAACCATTGAATCCGTGCTGATCTCCCGCGGAATCCAAACGCAGCTCACCCCACTGACCGCGTTTCTCAATCATTTCAGGATTTTGCTGAAATCCGACGGGCTGGCCGATGCTTTCTCCCGCCAACTGAACAAATCCCCTGTAGAAATGGATGCCCTTCTTAACGATGATCCCCGCCGCTGCTATGTCGAAGGCGTACGGTTTTTGAAGGAGCAGGGTTTGAAAGAACCCGAAATACTGGTTGAAGAAAGGCATGAAACATTTGACAAAACGATCAACGCCGTGCGACAGGCCGGCTTTGGCGGTCTGGTGCTGATCATCGACGAGTTGTCCGAATTTTTTCGCTCCAAACCGGATGCCCGCGGTTTAAACGAGGATGCGCGAACCCTCCAGCTGCTCGGCGAAGTCGCCAACACCGAACCAATCTGGATCATTGCCGCCGTGCAGGAAAGTATCGAGCGGACAGGAGACATTGCCCAGGTCACCTTTCAAAAGATTAAGGATCGCTTTCCGGTAAAATTTTCCCTGTCAACGCTGCACATCAAATCCCTGATATCCCAACGTCTGGTGCATTACAAATCAAGTGGTCAAGAGAAGCTATACGAAATTTTCGAATATCTTCGAGGCCAATTTCCCTCCCTAACCTGGAGCTTTGAAGATTTTCAGGCCACCTATCCCATTCATCCCGCGACCATCGCCCTGCTGGATGGATTGGGTGATCTCTTCTCCCAGCATCGGGGAATAGTAGATTTTGTGCACTCCCGCCTGGCAGGCGACGAAAACCGGAGAATCACCGGTATCCTGGATCATCCCAGCCATCAGCTGTTGGGCCCGGACAGTATTTACGACCACTTTTCCCATCGCATGGCCGAGTTCTCCTCGTTTTACATTTATCCTAAACATATCGTCCCCCACCTGGATGGCGTCATCGAAGGAATCATTGAAGATCCCGCGGACCGGGCCCTCGCCCGCCGCATCGTCCGGGTGCTGGTTTTACACAAAATCCATCCCACCGCCCGAATTCCGACCGTAAGAACGCTGACCGCGCTGGTATCCTGCGCGCTGACCGATCGCGACCCTGACCTGAATGTCCAGTTTGTGGCCGAAACCATCCTGGATCCTCTGGTGCGCGAAAGCATGTTTCTGGTCAAGCATCCCGCCGACACCGGTGAACTGCTGGATGCCGTCTATGAAATCCGAACCCAGGAAGATCCCACCAAAACCTTGAAGGCCAAAATTGCCCGCCGCGCTGAGGATATACCCATAGAAGACACCCGCTTGCTGCTGGAACCATTGTCGGAATTGCCCGAATCGACTTCGTGGCCGGGCTCCGCAATCCTGCACGACGGTATTTTTCGCCTGGTGACATGGCGTCAGAGCAGCCGGCGCGTGTGGGTTGCTATTTTAACCACCGCAGCGCAATCTTCTCTGAAAAATCGCATCAACCAGCTCCTGTCTTCGGCGGATTGTGATTTTGCCGTCGTCATCAGTCCGGGCAAAACCGCATTTGAATGCACCCATACGGCGGTTTTGGAAATATCGCTACCCGTCAACAAAAAAGAAACCTTAACGCTGCGGGAGTTTCTGGCTGCCCGGCAGATCTCCGCCGAGCTGCGCGCTAGCAATCCCGCCGATGCACCCCTCATCCAGCCCGCAAAAGAAACAGTTGAGCATCTCAGGCCGTTGGCCCACCAGGCGGTCCTGCAAATTTTGTATGGCGCAAACTTCTCAGACCCCGCGATGGTGATCGAACCGGTTATCCGCCAGATGATGCGCTTTGACAGGCTCCTTGAAACCGCCGCTGATGTCGTCCTGGAAAATCGTTACCCCCGCTACCGTGAGGTAGCCCCCAGAAAGACGATCGCTTCCCGACTGTTGTATCAGCGTTTGCTCGACGAGTTCATCGCCCCGGGAAGGTTGAGCCTGAAAGAGGCGCACACCAAGGGTCTCAATGATGCCATCGAAGGATTGGCCACCCCGCTGGGTCTGGTGGAACTGCGCTCGGGTTCCTACTTCTTCGCCCCGGACCCCGAACATCATCCCCTGCTTTGCGAAATCTTCGGATGTCTCAATGCGGCCGGACAAACACCGCTGTCCGAGGTGCTGCAGGCGCTGGGCTCAGGACCCTACGGACTTCCCGTTGACAGCGCTCTGTTTGTATTTTCTGCGCTGGCGCACGGCGGGCTGATCTCGCTGCTGAAACACGATCGGCCGCTTCCCATAGAATTACTCCGTCTGAACAGAGTTGAAACGGCGGATGCGCTGGCTCCCGGGGACGTTATTGGGAAACATGACCGCGAGACGCTTATCAACACGTGCAGTTTCCTCTCACCGACCGGCGACTGGGCGTCTTTCGGCTTGCGACAGCAGCGTGAAGCATGGCAGGCCGTTATCAAATTTCGGACCAGCGTCCAAAATGCGATCACGGATATCGAAAAACGGTTGAGCGAGGTCGCAGAGTTTTCGGCCTTTGAAGCATTCGACCTGGTTGGGTTACGATCCAAACTGGAAGGTTTGAGAGTTCTGTCCGCTGAAATCAAGGTGTCCTATCCCGCCCGAGAGGGTCTGGAGCGATTCCTGAAAACCTGGCGTGATATCGGCTATACCTCCCAGGATATCGAATATATCAAAAGGATGCAAAGGTTTTTCAACCGGGAAGCCGAGCAGTTTGTTTTCGTGAATCATTACGCCCGGCATACCGCAATTGAACGCATCACTTCCGACAATGACCACATTCGAGCCTTGCACGGCACTGTCATCCGTATGCTGGAACAGCCGCAACTCCTTTTAGAAGCGCAGGACTTTTCCGGGTTGGCTGCAGCCTTTGAGCATTTTCGAACGGCTTACGTCGGGGCCTATACCGAACACCATGGGAATTATTACCGCTTGTTTGAAAAAAAACCACTGACACGCTTTGCCAAAAGAGCTCTGGTCCTTCTCCAACGGCTGGCAGCGGTTGAAGTCCTGGACCGTCCTGAAGGCATGGCCGAGTTTTTACGGCAATTAGAGACACCCCGGGGCACCGTCTGCAAACGCAACCCGATTGAGGAACTGATGCGATCCCCGGTGTGCGGTTGCGGATTTATATCGGGTGAAACACCAAAACCCGCCCGGGAAACGGAGCCCCAGGATGCAATTGAAAAGTACCTCGATGACTACATGACCATTCTGAGAGGGCCCGAGGTCAAAGAGGCGCTTGCCGCCCACATCTTTGCTATGGCCGATGCCGAACCGCAGGCCGCCGGACGGCTTCGCAGTTTGAAAACCCTTCTGGGTGATGAGCGTACCTCTTCGGCATCCCTGTTGGATGTGCTGGATGATGCCGCCACCACCGAACTCTCCCGCGCACTGAGAGGCCGGGTTCGGATCGAAAAACGCAGTTTGAAGGATCTCGTCTCTCAACTGGCCGGCAGACGTTTGACACCCCAACAGATCCGCAACCTGGTTGAACGGTGGGGGGCCGGGGATGCCGATAATACCGTTATCGCCGTTCAGGAAGATCATGTCAACGCCGGCAACGGGCCGGCAACGCCGTCCTGGTGGCCGATGATGCACCACCGGCTTTTCACGGAAGAGCCGACAGTGGGGTCCGGCGACCTGGAAGCCGCTTTGGAACAGCATTACCCGGCCGCCGCCCTGGCAGACAGACTGACCCGTCTGGATGATCTCAGCCTGATCGAATTTATGGTCACCGAGCTGTTTCACACCCATGCCCTGCACACCGCCTGGCTGCTTTTGGCCGAACGCATCATCAACGGATCACCCTGGCCGCAAACAGCAACCGCGGATTCCCGGCATGTGGATCCGGGAAAAGCGACCAAAATCCGTCGGCGTCTGGAAACACTCATACGGATCTGCCGGCATAGAGGCAGGCCTTTTCCAGATGCCTTGCGAGTGCGCATCGCGTTTTCTAAGATTCTGGTGGATCCCTGGGCCTCCCCACAGCTGCGTACCCTGGTGCATCAAAAAATTCTGGCGGCCGCCCGGGCCGGCGAACAGTGGCTGGCCACCCTGCCGGCGGTGGTACCGGTAGATCTGGCGTCCAATCCGATGGTGGTGATCCTGGACGGGATTTCGCCGGATGTCTGGCTGGAAACCCTGGAGAAAGCCATCATCAAACTCTCGGATATGACCGTTTCCTGGCGGCGCCTTGAAGCGATACCCGTAACGGCCCTGTCAATTTCCTCCCTTTTCGGTTTTGCCGGAGACCCCCTGGATGAATTCCACGCCCGTGGCATCGATTATCACCAGGTCAGGGGCAATGAAGCCTATGGGTTGGCAGATCTCCTACCGGAATTTCAGCCGGACAAACCCGTCATAATCCGGGTTTCCCTGGTGGATGACGCCGCCCATGCCGCTCTTTTGCGCCTCAACGAAATGCCCCGGGCCGTCTGCAGTTTTCTGGAAAAAGAACTGCCCCGACTTCAGGACCTATGTGTCAAACAAAACCGCCCGCTGACTGTCACTACCGATCACGGGCTTTCGCTGACCCGCACCGGATTTTCCCATGGCAAAGGCGGTGTTTACGAGCGGGCGATATTTCGAGCGCAATGGCGATCTGAGCAGAGGAGGACAACACCCAAGTAGACCCTTAGTTCATCCAATTTTTATTTCGTTAAATCCACGTTTGGGGCAATTTTAGATTTTGGATTGCGGATTGCGGATTTTTTGTATCGCTTATCTCTATCATTTTTTATTAAATTGATCCGTCAGCTTACAGCTAGAAGAGAGGCGGGCCTTAAATCCCAAATTTTAAATATTATCCAAATCCGAGATTCCAATAGCCAAAACATTCAGGTTACTTAAAATATGTTCCGCGTCTATTGTACCTGTTTAGAATTTTGGTCATTGGTATTTGTTTGTAATTTGTTTTTTGGTGCTTGGGATTTTCATGATTTTCGAAAACGAGTCACTTTATTTATTCCAGGAAATTACCTGCTTGAATGACGCGGCCCTGTTGAACCGGTTGAAAGATTGCCAAATGAGGTAATTTTTATTACTTTGCCATACATAATGGCTGTTTTTTATGGTAATAACATACGGAGATTAACAAGGATATTGTGGACCGCTGTGCCATGAATGAAAAACAAAGCATTCTTCAACGGGTTAAATTGCTCACCCCCCGCGAATACGAGATTTTAACTTATGTGATTTCCGGCATGCTGAACAAACAGATTGCCTACGAGCCTGATATCAATGAAAAAACAGTAAAGGCATACCGGGGGCGGGTCATGGCGAAAATGAATGCGGACTCTCTTGCGGAACTTGTAAGAAACGCAGATAAGGTGGGTATTAATTCAATTAACAAATCCGCCTGACAATTTATTGCTCGTTTGGCCGAAAAAAATAAGCGGGGGGGGGACCGGTAAGGGGATCCCCCTAAAAGGAGAACGGTGTTTACGCTTTTAACTTTATGCTCTTTTAATGATTTCAGGAGACTTTCGGTGTCCACGATTCCTCGTCAATTTTTTCATTTCCTCAGATTTCCTCATCATTAAAAGAAACCTTTCCCTTATTGTCAGAGACTTAAGATAACGCAGTTCAAATTCAATTTCACTGCTTTCATCATCATGGTCAAGCTTTAAAATTGGCATAAAACGACCTCGTAAACTTTATTTCGTTAAAAACATCTAATTTTATTGTTCAA
>Ga0316189_10005602_pt1 | contig 12045 bp, 13 predicted proteins | sample LowCovwburrow_MG_FD_204930 | JGI IMG/M metagenome (GOLD analysis project Ga0316189, IMG submission 204930) | Coastal sediment microbial communities from Maine, United States - Lowes Cove worm burrow | ecosystem: Environmental > Aquatic > Marine > Coastal > Sediment | place: USA: Maine... | reverse complement strand
TCCGGGAGCCGCAACGGTTTGAAGCCGAGCACCATCTCGACCAGCAAGTGTTCCCGATCTCGCTGGTCGAAATGAATGCGCAACGTATGACGTGAAGAGTCGCTCGTATCGGTCGATAGGAGCAAGTTCTCAAAACCTTTGTCGCGCAGCAGCTTTAGGAAACCATAGCGCTCGAGCGCCATGCGTCCGCCCTCGGCGCTGTACAGTCCAAGGAAGTTACCGACGCGGGCTTCTGGCGGCCCGAACAGACTCGCTACATCGCTCTCCGTTGGACGCGGGTCCTCCTGCCCGAGCTCCGCGCGGCTGAGCCGATCGTACACGCGACCGTACTCTGCCTGGGCACCGCTTGGGCGAAGCCGTTCGCGCAGACTTCGCAATCCACTCACCAGCTGCTGTACGAGACCAGGCATGAGGAAGAGCAATGGTACGCGATCGATGAGACGCAGAGAACTAGCGGACACCGCGGTCGAAAAGGAAAGAGCCCGGCCGAAGCCGGTTCTGGCGGGCTCTTCATGTCCCCTGAGGGCGTCCGGGCTCGAGCTCGGTTCAGCCGCTGGCGTTTAGCGAGCGGCTGAAGGCGTCGCCTACGGTGACGCAGGCTTCTCGGATCTCGAGCTCGCCGCCGACCAGGATTGCCAAGGGGTTGACCTCGACGGCTTCGATTTCGGTTCGCCACTGGTGAACGAAGGCGGCGAGGCGCATGAGGACGTCGCCGATGGCGCTGACCGCTTGGGTTCGCTCTTGGGGGCTGCCCGAGAGGAGCAACGAGCTCCCTCGGAGTCGGAGGAGAACGCGTTCGAGGGCCTTGGCTGTGGCGGGGAGGACGGTGAGCGTCGAGTCTGCCGAAGCTCGACCATGTGGATCTGCGAAGCCGATCTCCGCTAGGACTGGACCGGCGGCGAGGGGCTCCATGCGAACACGGAGTAGGGTGCGCGCCATGGTCGAGGCGCTGACGGTGACACCGAGGAGCCTGGCGTCCGGTGAGCGGGTCTTGGCCACGGCCATGATCTGGCGAAACGCATCGCGTGCCTGACCGGCCGAATAGACCTCTGCGGCCAGGTCCGGGTGGTCCCAGAGTCGGAGATCGGGTGACGCTAGGGCGACACGTACGGGGAAACCGATGCGGGCGGCTTCGGAGGCTGCACGCGAAGGTGTGGCGCAGAGCTCTTCGATGGGCAGCGGGACGTCGTATGGACCGAGGGCTGCCTTGCTCGCCGGATCGGAGAGGGCGCGCTTGGGGCCGAGGATTACGTCGAGCACCGAGTCGGCTTCGACTCCTTGGACCGTCGGGACTTTGGGCCGCGAGGGATCCTGGGAAGCTCGCATCGCCCTCAGCGCTGCCGCGACATCCCGGGGCGAGCCGATCGGCTTGCTCGTCGCGCCATCCGCCTCGTGCGCGATGAGGCCATCGTCGATGCGGACGAACCTGCCGTCGCTTCGGTGGCTGACGCTTTCGCCGAGCCGGACTCGATCGACTGCCGGCAGCTCCTTGGTGGTGGCCGCCCAGGGGCGCTCGGTGTCGAGCTCGAGTAGGGCCGCCACCGCCAGCAAGGGGCCCGTCTCGTGAACAGCGGGTAACCCAAGGTCGTGAAGCAGACCAAGCGGCTGTGGGCCGATGATCGCCACCGGGATTCGCTGCTTGCTGGCGCGCATGGCCTCGGCCAGGCTCACTACGACATCCGGAGACAGCGGGGTTTCGACCGCGAGCCCCACCGGCCTGCCGCCGTTCGACGCTTCGATGGCGGCCTCCCAGGGGCGATCGCGGACCTCCGGCTCCAAAGACAGACCAATCCGGTCGGCGCTTCGCGCCAGGTCGACTGCCAGCTCGGGGCAATCGCAGAATATTCTCCAGGCTTCTGGCATCGCCGTGAGCTGAAGGATAACGCCGACGCGCCGCCACGCCCACTTCCTCGAATCCGGACCCTATCTAGAATTCCCCTGCGTAGTCTTGAGGCTTGATCCCAAACATCGGATCAGTTGTAGCTTTGACATGACGCGAGCTTGACGCCTCGAACAGCACGGTGATAATCCGGGCTCGGTCGGTCTAACCCCGCTTATCAAAAGGGGGAATCGGCCGGTGGGGGTCATTCTGAGGGGAGTCGCGACATGCGCCTGAAGCTGATTGCGGGCAACCTCGTCATCGTTGTGCTGGTTGGGTTGGGGTCGTACCTGGTGGTGCGGACTCAGCTGCGTTCTGAGCTTTCACGTCGGCTCGAGGACAGTATCGGCGACGATTCCGAGCTATTTGCGAGGTCGTGGCGGGCCGATGGTGCGCGCCTGGCCGAAGGAGTGGGGAGCCGCGCCGCGAGCAACTCCGTGCGGAACGTCTTCACGGCGCTCGGGGAAGCCCAGCAGCGGGGGCGGGCTTTCGAGGCCGCGCAGGAAGTTTCGAAGTGGTTCCAAGATCCGGCGCGCGGGCGCGGCGAGCGGCCGCACATCGTGGCCGTGATCGACGAGACTGGCCGTGTCATCGCGCGGGACACCGACCGGAATCGGATGTTCGGTGAGCCCTTGCTCAACCGAGCTCCCGTCTTGCGCCGGGTCCTGCAACGGGGTGCAGCACGGTATGGGGTTTGGGAGCTCGATGACAAGCTACTTCAAGTCGGCGTCGCTGCGGTGCGCAACGACCGAGGAGGGGTCGTCGGCGCGCTGCTCGTCGGGTACGACCTATCGAACGGCTTTGCTCAGCAAGAAGCGCGGCTGATCGGACATGACCTGCTCTTCGTCTTGGGCGATCGGATCTACAGCACGTCGACCGCCGTCGATGTCCGCGATGCACTGCAAGACGCGCTCTATTTGCCACCGCTCGACAACGGGACAATGGCCGCGTTGCAGGGAAAGCCAACGCAACCGTGGACGGCGACGCTTGCCGGTGACGAGTACGTCGGCGTCACCGCTGCCCTGCCGATGGCGCGCGGTGTGCAAGCCGCGTACGTCGTCTTGGCCGATCAAGGCAAGCACACCGCGCTTGCAGGTGTGGCAAACATGATTCTCTGGCTGACTCTGCTGGGGCTCATCGGGGCGGCGATCTACGGCTACATCGTCGCCAATAACCTGATGGACCCGATCGAGCAGATGGAAGACGACATCCTCGCTGTCATCAACGGCCGGGGCGATGTTCGGCTCGAGGTCGAGACGCCCGAGCTCGGCGGGCTTGCCTATCGAGTGAATCAGCTGATCAACTTATTCACTGGTGTCGCCGAGGAAGATGAAGAGGGGCGGGCGGTGACGAGCAGCGGCGGATGGGAGTCGGTGAGCATTTCCAGTCCTGGGTTTGCTACGCGATCGAGCTCGGCTGATCCGGCTCAGACGGACGACCCGGAGGCTGAAGCCCTCGCGGCGATCCCCGAGGGCCAGTACTACGCCCAGCTCTACCGGAACTACGTCGCCTCGAAGCAAGCGGCCGGGGAGGATGTCTCGAACATCCCCGAGGAGCGTTTCATCGAGCGAATCAAAGGCAACGCCGCGCACCTGATGAAGAAGCACGGGGCGCAAATGGTGCGCTTCAGGGTCGAGACCATTGGCAGTCAGGTGAATCTGAAGCCGGTGGTCATCCACTAGGCCGGCGTGGTTGCTTTCGCGACCTGATCTCATTGCATCGACGGCCCGTTCGGCCTAGTTGTTGTCGCGTCATGGGGCTTTTCGATGTGTTCAAGGGTGGTGGCGGCGGGCTCAAGAAGCACGTCGCACGCGTGGCGAACAAGCGCGCTCAGAAGCACGAGCGCTGGGAGTCGATTCAGGTGCTCGCAGCCGACGGCTCCGACGAAGCGCTCCGGGCGCTGCTGACGCGATTCACCGTGCGAGTCGACCCCAGCATCACCGATGGCGAGGAGAAGAACGAGGCGTTTCACGCCATCGCCCAGCACGGTGAAGCCGCGCTCGAGCCGGTTCGTGATTTTCTCAACTCAGCGGAGAACCTGGCCTGGCCGCTGAAGCTCCTCCGCGAAATCCAGACCGAGGAGCAAGTCACCACGATCCTGCTCGAGCTGCTTTCGAGGATGGATACCGAGTACGAGCGCGACCCTCAGAAGAAGATCGACCTCATCGCGAGCTTCGAGGAGCACAAGGACCCGCGCATCGTCGAGGCTGTGATTCGCTTTCTCGACGACATGAACGAAACGGTCCGATTCCACGCGGCCGGCGCAATTCTCGCCCAGGACGAAGCCGACGCAGCGCTCGATGCGTTGACCAAGGCGTTTCTGGCCGAAGAAAGCGTCCGCGTGAGGATGCGCATGCTCGACGGCTACGTCGAACGCGGCTGGAAGCTCGCCGACGTGAAAGAAGAAGCTACGAAGAAGATGCCCACGGGGTACTCGCTCGGGAAGAAGGGCGAAGTCCGGAAGAAGTAGGCGCTGGCGTGGGGGCGGCGGGGTGGGGATGAAGGGCCCACACTCTGGCTGATCGTCACGCCCAGTTGGCGAATGAAACCGCGTTCAGTCGGTGGTCTTGATCTTCGGTGGCAGTGCGAAGATCACGCCGACCGTAAACATGTTGTTGAACCGGCGGAGCCGGTCGTCGCTGTCGATGACGCCTTGCCCTGGGCTGCCGGTCGCGGAGGAGTCGCTGCCGCCGGTGTTGTACTTGAACGGAATGCCGCGCCAGCGTAAGGTGATACCGACGAATTCCTTGAAGAAAGCGCTGAAGGCGATGCCAAAGGACGGCGCGATGACGGTTCGCTTGGAGCGGGCGAGCTGGCTGTCCAGACACTGATTGTCCGGCGCCGTCGTCCCTTCGATGATGCAGTTGCTCACGTTGTTGCGACTTGGAATGCCGGCGGCGTCCACGCCAACCGCGTTCGTACGCTCCTCGACGCCTACGAACGCCGCGCCGACGAAGAAGTCGAGGTCCGCGTCGACGAAGACCTTCTGGAACATCGCGAGCTTGCCGCGGAAGGGCACGAAGTGTACCTCGACGCCGGACCACCAATTGATGCGGCCGATTTGGCTCGGGTAGTTGTCCTTTTCGGGCAGGCTCAGGCGGTTGGCGTTCCTGGTGACGCCCTCGGCCTGGATTTCCTTTGTCAGGTTGGTGTCGAGCTTGGCGACGGAGTAACCGCCCCAGCCGCCGATGCCCAGCCAGTCGAGGAAGTGGAAGCGAAGCTCGCCGCCGACGATGAGCGAGCGGGAGTATTCGTCGCCGATGGTGAAGGCGAAGAAGGGTTCCACGTGCAAGCGCATGTCGCGCCAGAGGCGCTGATGCATGACGGCAGGCGCGCCCGCGAGCGGCCCGCTGACGTGTACTTCTTGGGCGCTTGCCCTGCTGTTCGCCTGGATGCCCTCCGCGATTACCAGACCAAGTGCCAAGGCTGCCACCAAGCTGATTCGCAAGAGCGTCTGTCGTACGCGCATCATCATTTCGGTAGCCTGTATTCCCGGTTCGGGAAGAAGAAGGTGAGCCCGACCTGAATCGAAGTGTTGGCCACGAACGTCGAGCCGGATTGAATCCAGGTCGCAGGGTCGCCTTGCTGCGGCGGAGGCACGGGCTGGTCATTCTCGAACTGGTCCGGCCACATGTAGGCGCGGAACTCGGTGAACAACGTCAGGTAGCGAGTCATGAAGATGCGCAGCCCAGCGCCGACGTTGAACGCCACGTTGGTCTGCCAGTCGAAACTTCGAATTCCCAACGGATCGAAGCGGGGAATCGGCTGCGTGCGCATCATGCCAACGCCGCCGATCAGGTACGCGTCCCACTGGAAGATCTTCTTGCGCACTTTGAACTTTCCGTAGAACGGAACGTAGGTGAAGTTCGCCCACAGGCCGAACTGCCAATCGTTGATCGGCACGCCCAGCCGGAACTGGTTCCCAATGCGGTTGACCAGGTCGGTGCCGCGCTGCAGCGGATCGCCCCCCCAGTCGTACCAGATGAAGTTGACCCCCAACGCCAGGACGTTGGTGAACCAGTAGTTGGCCGCAAAGCCCAAGCCATAGTGCTTGAGGTACGGATCGTTTAGCGTGAACGCGGCCGACGGCGCGAGCTCCAGGCGCTTTAGGCGCAGCGCGTAGATCTGCTGAACCGCGTAGATCTCCTCGGCGATCTCTTCACGTTGCGGTGCCGGTTCGGTCGGTCCCGAATTGCTGTCGTCGCCGGCAGCGAGCTCTTCGATGAGATCGCCTTCGGTCTTCGACTGCTTGGCCGGCTCCGGAGCCTCTTCGTCGACTTCGTCGAGGGAGAACTCCATCTGGGCCTGGACGGCCGTCGGAAACGCCGTCAGAAGCGCCGTCAGAAGCGCCGCCATCAGTAGCGCAATCCCCCCAAATTCTCGCATCGGCCTTTGGCCTTCCCCCCTGAGTGCCCCAGCCCCCACCGTGGCAACTCTCTGAAATCACGTAGCAACTGTCCGTTTTTAGCCGGACGACAAGACTATATCATGGTGAATATCGCACTACCAAATCCGCTAGCGATTTTCGACGGATTTCGGCCGAGCGCGCTCGAATCTAGTGGAGGCTTAGGGCCTCGTCGGCGGCTTCGAGCGCCTCCGGAGACTCAAAAAGCGCCTGAAGGAAGGCTTCGGCGTCGAATCGCTTAAGATCTTCGACCTTCTCGCCGATTCCGATGAACTCGATCGGCACCTGGTGCTGGTCGACGATCCCGAGGATCACGCCGCCCTTTGCCGTGCCGTCGAGCTTGGTGAGCACGATGCCGCTCAGTGGCAGAGCTTCTTTGAAGAGCTGGGCCTGCTGAATCGCGTTTTGTCCGGTGGTGGCGTCGAGGACGAGCAAAACGTGATCGGCCGGACGACCGAGAGCCTTCTCGACGGTGCGACCGAGCTTCTTGAGCTCATCCATGAGCGGGACCTTCGTGTGAAGGCGGCCCGCGGTGTCGGCGATGACGAGATCGATGTTGTTGTCTTTTGCGTTTTGAATCGCGTCGAAGATTACCGAGCCGGGATCGGCGCGATCCTTGCCTTTGATGACCTCGCAGCCGACGCGTCGACCCCACACTTCGAGCTGGGTGACCGCGGCGGCGCGGAAGGTGTCCCCTGCCGCCAGCAACAAGCTCTTGCCTTGTCGGTCGAATCGGCTCGCAAGCTTGCCGATGGTGGTGGTCTTCCCGACGCCGTTGACCCCGACGACCAAGATCACGGTGGGTGTGGCGTCGATCGCAAGGCCCTTGCCGCTCGTCTCGAGGATTTGTCGAGCTTCCTCGCGAATCGCGTACCAGGCATCGTCTGCGGTCGAAAGCTGGCCGCTGTTCATCTGGGTGCGAAGCGCTTCGAGCACTCGCTCGGTCGTGTGCACGCCAACGTCCGCGGTGATCAGCACTTCTTCCACCTCGTCGAGGATCGACGTGTCGATCTCGCGGCCGCGTCGAAACACTCCAGCGAGGCGCGAAATGAGATTGCCCCGGGTCGATTTGAGGCCGGTTCGGAACGCTCCGAGATCGGCCGGAGGGGTCGGTGGAGGGGTGGGCTTCAGCTCGCGGGGGGGAGCGGGAGCAACCGGGGCCTTGGGGGGGGCCGGGACGAGGTCTTCGATTCGGAACGGCTCAGTCGGCTCGGAGTCGTCTTCAAGCTCCTCCTCGAGGCTGATCTTCGGATGCTCGTCCTCGAGCGCCTCTGGGATTGGCGTGGGCGGCGGCTCCTCCGGAGTTGTGTGCTTCTTTCGGGCACGCACGAAGCCGATGATGATGCCAATGAGGATCAACCCTGCCACTGCGGCAATCGCCGCCAGCGTGGTGGGGTCGTTCAAATCTAGTTGTAGTGACTCCATTCGACCTCTGTGAGCCCCCCGATGGTCGTTGGGACCGCCGCAATATAGAGACGCCAGCACGGGGCAGTCAACGCGGCCGCACGGACGAATCGGTTGCCGCCGTCCTGCTGCAGCTGTGATACTGAAAACGCAGGGGAAGGGCGAGGGCTGTTGAAGGGGCACATGGGCCGATGGCATCTGTGGCGCGCATTGGCGCTGGTTGCGCTCATTTCTGCGGGCAATGCGCAGGCAGACGGCCGCGACGATTATCTCGTTCGTCTGCTTCGTGATTCGCCCGCGTTTCGTGTTCGGGCCCAGGCGGCCCTGTCGCTTGGACAATTGGAGTCGACCGATCGATCGATCGCCGCACTCGAGCGCGCGGCGCGGGACAAGCACCCGGCAGTACGAGTATCGGCGATCTCGTCTCTGCGACGACTGGAGTCGAAGGATTCCCTCCCAGTGGTCGAGAAGGCGATGCGGGATGGGAACAAATCCGTGCGACGGGCGGCCGTCGAAGCGGCGGCGGCTCTGAGCGCGGTAGGCGAACGGGAGCGCGGCCCGGGCCGCACCGAGTTCTTGGTGTCCGTCGGGACGCCGGGCGCCAAGGCGGAACGGGTTTCCCGTCAGATGCTGTTCGATACGCGGATCTATTTGTCGGAGCAATTGCTGGAGCTCAATGGTGTCGAGCTCGCTCCGGACGACCTGACTCCGGCCGACGCGAAGCGAGAGATCGCCCGGCGTAGGCTGCACGGGTTCCATCTGGAGAGCTCGATCGTGACCCTCGAGCCGAAGGGGGGTGGAGTGCGCGCCGTAGTTTCAATCATCGTGCTGACCTACCCGGGGCGCGACATGCGCGGGATGTTGCGCGGTGCAGCGACGGCTTCGGGTCGGTACAGCGATGAAACCGCGGAGCAGGCCGTTCACGGCGCGTTCGTCAGTGCGCTCCGCCGACTACCGAGCTTGCTCGATGCAACGAGATCGAAGGGAAGCCTTTGACCGGTGAAGACTGATGGGCCTAGGAAGAGAGAACCGCGATGAGCGATAAGAAACAACGCAAGCTGCGCAACTACCTGCTGGATCGGCGCTTTCAGTTGAAGTACACGGGCATGGTTCTGCTCGTCACGGTGTCGGTCGCGAGTGGGCTTGGCTTCATGGCGTATCGATTCTCGCAGCGCCAAACCGAGGCGCTGACGGCGCAGATCGCCGCGCAGCCCGATCTGGATGCGCAGACCGCAAGCGACCTCGAGGAGTTCGCCAAACAAGAGGATCGAGCGGTTCGAAATGCCATCATCGCGGGGGTGTTGTTTCTGACGCTGGTCCTGGGTCTCACTGGCATCGTCGTGACCCACCGGGTGGTCGGACCGACCTATCGGATGAAGCGGCTTTTCGCGCATGTGGGCGAGGGCCGATTCGAGCTCAGCACCGGCATTCGGAAGGGCGACGAGCTTCAGGAGCTGTACCACTCGTTTGCAGAAATGGTGGAGTCGCTTCGCGACCAGCGCAGCGAAGAGATTGAGCAACTCGAAGAGACGCTGATCAAGATGGAAGCGGCAGGAGTGCAGTCGGCGTACATCACTGAGCTTCGGGCGGTGCTTGAGCGTATTCGGAAGACGGTCGACTAGCGCGAACGAAACACACCAAAAACAAAAAAAAGAAAAGATCAAAGATCCAACCGACGGTCGGCTAGACGCAGCGAGCTGCGCCTAATTGCTGTGTGGTTTCGTGACGTGGCGGCCGCCGGCGTCAGTTGCGAAAGCGTCACTTCGACGCAGTCAAGTTGCTGAGATCACGTAGGCGCGGGTCGGCACGGCGTTTGCTCCCAACAAGGTGCATGACTCGCCCCTGCATCGTCGATCCGGGCGCTACGCTGGCGCTCTCTAGGCGCACGACCCGACGCCACTTCCTTCTGCATCCCGATGAGGCGCGGCAGATGGAGCAGGTGTATTGGTATTGCCTCGCGTACGCGGCGAAGCTTCACGGCGTCCTCGTTCACGCGGCATGTCTCATGTCGACCCACACCCACGAGGTCATCACCGATGTTCGTGGCGAGTATCCGAGGTTCTTGCACACGTTGCATCGTCACCTCGCTTTGTGCACCAAGGCCTACCGCGGCTGGCCCGGGGAAGTCTTCGACAAGAGGAGCACTGGTGTCCACAGCTTGCTGACGCCGGAAGCGATCGTAGACTCGATCGCTTACCTCATCGCGAATCCGGTCGAGGCAGGGATTGTGCGCTACGCCAAAGACTGGCCCGGGGGGCACACACTTCCTGGGCATGTCGGGACGCGGGTCATCAGGGTCAAGCGGCCCAAGCACTACTTCGACCCGACCAACGCGCAGTGGCCCGACGAACTTGAGCTTCGTTTGGAGATGCCTGTGGTGCTCGAGCTCGACTACGGACCGGAGCTTGCCCGCGAGCGGATCGCCGCGCGGGTGCGGGACAAACAACACCAAGCCTGGAACGAGGCCAGGCGTAGTGGCCGTTCGTTCATCGGGCCTAGACGTGTCCTGAAACTCCCGCACACCAAGCGCGCGAGGAGCTATGAAGTGTTTGGAAGCCTCAATCCGAAGTTTGCCGCCGCCGGGAATCGAGGCGTCGCGGCCGAGGCGGTCAGGCGGCTTCGAGCATTCAAGGCGCAGTACGCCCGAGCACTGGCGGCGTGGACCGCTGGAGACCGGAACGCGTGCTTTCCCAAGGGCACGTGGTGGATGCGGGTGTGTCACGGCGCGCGCTGCGGGCCCGGGCCGTAGCGCTTAGCGACGGTCCGTGCGGATTTCGCGGCTGCCCCGATGAGGGCGGTGGCGCGCAGCAGCGTCCGCGGGAGGCTCATTTGCAGCGCATGGCTGCGGCGTGCGAGCGCTTAACCGTGAATTGCTGAGCGTCCCGCCGGCGGGCATTCGGATTCCCGGACTAAGGGCCTTCACGGCCTGTCCGTCTGCCGCTTTGTGCGACGTTCTGTCACCGCCAACCACGGTCGGGTCTCGGGTTTTGGGAATTTGGTTGGGGTCGGGTAGGGTCGTTTGGCGGAGGTGGGTATGCGTGCTTTGAAACTGGCTGCCTTGGTGGTTCTGGCCGTGCTGGTCCTGGTAATGGGGATCGGGGCGTTTCTTTCGAAGGACTTTCGGGTGGAGCGGTCGATTGAGATAGGGGCTTCGCCTGAGCTGGTGTTTGACAGGTGAGCTCGTTGCGGAAATGGGATGCCTGGTCGCCCTGGATTGTGCGTGACCCTTCGATTCGCAATGAGTTCTCTGGGCCTGAAGCCGGCGTGGGCGCAACGGTGACCTGGACCAGTGAGAAGTCGGGCGATGGCACGCAGACGATCACGCTGAGCGAGCGCCCGACTCGAATCGAGACGAAGCTCGACTTCGGCGACATGGGGCAGCCCAATGCGGATTGGACCTTCGTGCCAGTGGGCGACGGTGTTCGGGTGACCTGGGGTTTGAGTGGGACCGCCGCGGGTCCGCTTGGGGGCTACTTCGCCAAGATGATGGATGGCTGGGTCGGTGCCGACTACGAGGACGGCCTTGCTCGCCTAAAGCAAGTTGTCGAATCACTTCCGGCCGATGAGTAGCTTCGCGCAATGATTCGAATCGCCTTGATTGCGACAGCGCTCGTTGCGCTCGGGGCCTGCCACACGATTCCCGATCCGTACGACCCGGAACGACAGAAGCGGATGGACGATTGCTTGAAGCAATGTGGCGCGGGAACCCCCGAACCCGACAATACCGCGTACCCACCAGCGCCAAGCGAGCAGACCGACACTCGCACCCCGTGCGAACGCCGGTGCTACGGGATTCCTTGAGACCGGTGAACGGATCAAACGTGCCGGAACGGGAACGAGACGTTTTCGTAGTATTCGACTCGCGGTTCTCCGGCTGGTCCGTCGAACACGACCGCTGCGGCGTCGATGCGCGTGTGGACGCGCCCTAGCTTCTGTTGCCTCAGCCAGAGGGCTGTCGCGCGCCTGACGCGGGCGAGCTTCTTGCCGCTGATCGTCTCTGCGGGGAACACCGGGCGCGCGCTGCGGCGGGATCGAACTTCACACACGACCAGGAGCGACCCTCGCCGTGCGATGATGTCTAGCTCCAGTCGGCCGACCCGCACGTTGCGGCCGCAGATTTCGAAACCGCGCTCTTCGAGCAAGGACGCGATGAGCTCTTCGGCGCGGCGCGCGAGCTCTGGTCTATTCGACGTCGAGGAGCGGGTCGCGGACGCAGTAGCTTCCTCGCAGCCCGTCGCCACCGGTCTCGAGGACCTCTTCGCAGATGAAGCCGCCTGGACACTCGCAGGTCGGTGCGTTGCTTTCTGAGGGTGCGCCGCAGCGGCACGAGCAGTAGACCTTGCGCTCGACTTCGCTT
>Ga0316189_10005600_pt1 | contig 12049 bp, 10 predicted proteins | sample LowCovwburrow_MG_FD_204930 | JGI IMG/M metagenome (GOLD analysis project Ga0316189, IMG submission 204930) | Coastal sediment microbial communities from Maine, United States - Lowes Cove worm burrow | ecosystem: Environmental > Aquatic > Marine > Coastal > Sediment | place: USA: Maine... | reverse complement strand
GCTCAACCGGCTGCGCTGCGGGCTGCTCCTGCTGGGCAAACACGGCCAAAGGCACCAGCAGCCCTGCCCAAACGAGCATTGCGCAAAATTTCATTTTTTCCATAATGTGTCCTCACCAGGCGCGGTCACACCGCGGCCACACCTTATGAGAATAGCGTAAAAACACCCGACGGCAAAACGGCTTGCCACCGGGTAGAGCCAGGACCGGTTCCGCTGCTCCCTGGCATTGTGTTGGCGAACCGTGCCTGCTACCTTCGTTGAGCCGCCAGGGAGATCACCAGGATGCGACGTCACGCCAGTCCAGGTGCTTACCCGATGCTCGATGATGACAATCCACGATTACAGGAATATAGCGATGAGTAACCAGGAGCAATTCGATTACTGGAATGGAGATGCCGGCAAGCGCTGGGCGCAGGAAGACGACACCATGGCCCGGCTGCTGGAGCCGGTTTGCCAGGCGCTGCTCAGCCACGCGCGCCTGGAGGGCTGCCGCAACGCCCTGGATATCGGCTGCGGTGGCGGCAGTCAGAGCCTGCTGCTGGCGGAAACGTTGGGGCAGGGCGCGCAGGTGCTCGGTGTGGATATCTCCGCCCCCATGCTGGAGGTGGCTCAGCGCAAGGCGTCCGGGGCTCTTGAGAGTGCAGCCCAGCTGAGCTTCCTGCAAGCCGATGCTGCACAGCACAGCTTCGAAACAGGAAGTTTCGACCTGTTATTCTCCCGCTTTGGCGTGATGTTCTTCGACGATCCCGCAGGTGCGTTTCGCAACCTGAGAAGCGCGCTGACAACAAGGGGGCGGCTCGCCTTTTGCTGCTGGCAGGCCATGCGCGATAACGACTGGACGCGTATTCCGGTGCAGGCCGCATTGCAGCACCTGCCAACCCCGGAGGCACCGGACCCACACGCGCCGGGACCTTTCGCCTTTGCCGATGCTTCGCGCCTGGAGTCAATACTGGCAGAGGCCGGCTTCGTGGACGTTGCCATAGAGCCTCAGGCCATCGACATCCGCTTCGGCGAATCCCCCAGCCTGGCCGAGAGTGTGCGTGAACTGGCCATGATCGGCCCCGTCAGCAGGCTGATAACCGGGCAGGAACCGGACGTACTCGAACGGGTGTTCGCATCGATGGAAGAGGCCCTGGCGCCTTACTACCGCGACGGTGCCATCCAGATGAAGGGCGCTGTCTGGTTCGTGACCGGCAGCGCAGCCTGAATCGAGACTGGCGGCAGCACTTGCCCGACACCCTCCGGGTTGGTAGATTGCATAAATATACTTACAACAGTGGCACAGGACACACCATGGAATTAATGCGTAAGCACCTGCTGCACCTGAGCAAAATCCCCAAAGACCTGGATTCGGTCATCACTATCGACGCCGCGGCGGAAAGCGACCCGCGAGATGTCGGGGTGCCCAAAGCCACGGTGGACAAGATCTGGGACCATACCGTGAAGCTCTACCAAAGCGGGGTGCACCCGGGCATCAGCCTGAGCGTTCGGCGCCAGAACAAGGTCATCATGTCCCGCGCCATTGGTCACGCCCAGGGCAATGGCCCGGACGATCACCACGAGGATGAAAAGGTCCTCATGCGCCCGGACACGCCAGTCTGCCTGTATTCGACCTCCAAGGGCATCACAGCGCTGTTGATCCACATGCTGGTTGAAGACGGACTGGTGAATGTCATGGATCCGGTGGCCTTCTACGCCCCGGAATTTGCCCGCAACGGCAAGGACAATATCACCATTCACCAGATCCTTGCCCATCGTGGCGGCATTCCCGGACTGCCCAGCAATACGCCACTGGACACCTTATGGGATGAGGATAAAACCTGGGAACTGTTGTGCGACGCCGAACCGATTATCAACGATGGTTCCAAACTGGCGTACCACGCAATTACCGGCGGCTTTGTACTGGAGCGGGTTGTCCGGCAGGTCACCGGGGACACCTTCAATGCCTATATCGATAAAAAGATTCGCCAGCCCATGGGCATGGAATACTTCACCTACGGGGCTGAGCCGGATAAGGTCGCCAGGCTGGCGCCAACCTATGCCACAGGCCCGCGCCCCGGCATTTTGCTGAGGGCCATGCTGAAGCGGGCCCTGGGCACGGCAGATATCACCACACTGGAAGACACCTGCAACGACCCGCGCTTCCAGGAGGCGATCATTCCCGCCGGCAACCTGGTAGGGACGGCGGAAGAAACCAGTCGTTTTTTCCAGATGATGCTCAATGGCGGCAAGTGGGGACGGCGGCGCATCTGTGCTCCCGCCACGATAGCGCGGGCTGTGCAGGAGTTTGGCAGCCGTGCCACAGATCAAACGCTGATGATCCCCATGCGCTACAGCGCGGGGTTGATGCTGGGCGATCAGCCTTTCGGGATCTGGGGGCCGAACAGCCCGCAGGCCTTCGGGCACCTGGGCCTGATCAACAAGTTTGCCTGGGCCGATCCAGAGCGGGAGATGTCGGTATCACTGCTGACCACGGGTCTGCCGCTGTTAACTCACCACATCCCGCGGCTGGTCAACGTCATACGCGCCATCGGCAATGGCATACCACGAGCGCCAAACCCGGAGCGCTTTGCTCTCAGCCTGGCCTGAACCTTAGCGAGCGGGGGTCTCGTGCTCGATGATAATGCCGTCTGCATCACGTGACAGGTCGGGCGATGAGTCGTGCGACAGTTGCCTGTTCGAATCGACGGCCAGCCACAAAGCGCGCAGCATGTTCACCGCCGCCATGCTCAGGTGCTTTTCGGCCGCGTCCAGGGCCAGCTCCGCGGCCTGCTGCTTCTCCTGGGGGTTGAGGTGAGCCGCCTTCGCGCTCATCTCCGCATCCACCTGGTAAAACAGGTCTTGAACTTCTCGCGCGGCTTCCTCCGATACCTGCCGCACTTCTGCAATCACCTGCTCCAGGTCCCCCGGCACGGCCAGTAAAGCGCGGGTTCCACGAAAGGTCATGCGTGCCGGCAGGGTCGCCAGTTCAAAGCCAACCGAGACCATTTTACCAATCATGCGTAAGCGTCCTGTAACTAACAATCAAGGGTGATTATACGCGTTGAATCATTAAATTTATATGTCGGCGGACGAAACGCCCGGGGCCTGGAAAGGTGCCTGGCCACGCCGGTCGCGCAGCCAATTCAGCGCGCGCAGCACGCCCGGGCGCATCACCAGCCAACGCTCCAGGCGATATTTGCCGGGAAAATTCATCAGCAACAGGCCGGCCAACAGGGTGAGGATGCCCTGCCCCGGTGTGAGCAGCATGACCACCCCGGACAGCACCAGTGCCGCCCCCAGCACATTCTTCAGTAATCCCAGCGCAATGGCAGGCAAGGGTTCGCCGTTGCTTTGACGCCAGACGGCCCTGCGCTCCCTGGAAAAATAATCCCGCGGCAGGCGGGTAATCACCCAGGGTACTGCTATCAAGGTGACTACAAGGGTTAGCAGCGAACCTGCGCCGGCCCACACCATCATTTGTTCCCAGCTCACCGCAATTTCCATCGCGTGATTCTAACCGCTTGAAAAAGATATTTCCCACTAAATTCAACACCAAAACATGCCCCCGTGTAGCGGTCTTGGCCTGTTGGCCGGGCAGCCACAGCCACTGGAGAAAGGCCCGACATTACCCGATAATACCGGGCGAGCAGCGCGGCACTGATCTGGCGAGCCGCGCCGTACATCCGAGACCCCAAGGAGACACTCTTGCCTGTTGCCAAGTTGCCACTGCATTGCCTCGTCGCGCCGGTAGCGCCTCGCATTGCCATCGAAGAGCCGATGCAGGGCTTGACATGACACTGCCGCTGTCAGTGCTGGATCAATCCCTCGCGCGCAGTGCCGATGAGGCCGCCATCGCGTTACAGGAAACCCTGGCCATGGCCCAGTGGTGTGAAAACCTCGGTTACCGGCGCTTCTGGGTCTCTGAGCACCATGCTTTTCCCGCCGTCGCCGGCAGTGCCCCGGAAGTGCTGCTGGCAGCGCTGGGTGCGGCAACCCAGTCAATTCGCCTTGGTTCCGGGGGTATCATGCTGCCGCACTACAGCCCCTATAAAGTTGCGGAAGTTTTTTCATTGCTGGCCAACCTGTACCCAGGCCGCATTGATCTGGGCGTGGGGCGCGCGCCGGGGGCCGACATGTCAACCGCCGTGGCCCTGGCCACGGATGGGCGCCCCAAGTTCGAAAAATTTCCCGACCTGGTGGCCCGGCTCAGCGACTACCTGTGGAGCCCCTCATCCAGCCCGGTAGTGAGCCCCAGGGCATTGGAACAGATACCGCTGTGGATGCTCGGCTCCAGTGCGGACAGCGCGGTGCTTGCGGCGCAGCGGGGACTGCCCTACAACCTGGGATTGTTCATCAACCCGCAGGCAGACACGCGCCTGATTGCCCTGTACAAGCAACATTTCCAGCCCAGCGAAAACCTGCATAAACCCTACGCGATACTCACGCTGAGCGTCTTCTGCGCTGACCACGAGGAACAGGCCAGGGCACTGCAGCTAACCCATGACCTGAATCTCTTCCGTTTTTTTACCGGACAATCGGAAGGTACGTCGCTGACTCCGCAGGAGGCACAGGCCTACCCGTTGGGGCCGCAGGAACAGGCCTTCATAGCCGGCCGGCGAGACAGTCGTGCGACGGGTACGCCGCGGCAGGTGCGCGAGCAGATTGAGCGCCTGGTACAACTGCACCAGGCGGACGAAATTATGGCCGTGAGCAATATGTACTACTTTGCCGACCGCAAACGCTCTTTCGAGCTGCTAAAAAGTGTTATGGCCTGAGCGGCGCCGCTGCCAAATTTCCGACAATTCTTCAGCGGCCAGCTAACAGGAAACCGCCGGGGTCTGGCGGCGGCGGGGCGGAGAAAAAACCGGGCTATCGATTACCCGGCATGGCGCCAGTACCCGGGTCCACTGCAGTTCGCGCTGGTAGTATATTTCAGCAGTCAGTTCATCCCCGACGTATCCGTGAGGCGTTTCGAGTTGCGCGAAAGCCATATTGGTCTTGGCCGTGGGGCACCAGGCGGCCGAGGTTACCGTGCCCACCTGCTTGCTGCCTTTGAAGATAAACGAGTGATGGGCGGGTTTGTTACCCTCCACGTCCAGTATGGCAAAACGATAACGCGAGCCGTGTTCTTTTTCCTGCAGCAATGCCTTGCGCCCGTTGAATACCGGCTTGTCCAGGTCAACCTGCCAGGCCAGACCCAGTTCATAGGGTGAGCGGGAGCGCCCCCTGCGCACCGTTTCCTGGGCGGGCACAAAGTCTACCCCGGCCTGCAGGAAACCCGCCTCGATCCGGGCGATCTCCAGCGCGTCACTGCCCACAGGCTTGATCAAAAAAGGCGCACCCGCCGCAAAAAGCCGGTCCCAAAGCTGCTCGGCCTTATCCGGCGCAATCCAGAGTTCGTAGCCCAGATCACCGGTGAAGCCGGTACGGCTGACCATCAGGCGCGCGCCCTCAAAATCGAACTGGGCCAGCGCATAGGGCTTTAATTCATCGAGCCCTGACAGACCCATGGCCATCAGCGTGGAGCAAGAGGTTGGGCCCTGCACCGCCAGCGCGGCAATGTCGGCAGTCTCCTCCTGGACAGTGACATCAAAGCCCAGGGAGGACCAGTACAGCCAGTCATTGGCGCGCGCATAGGCGCAAAGCCGATAATCGTCCTCGTCGAGATGAAAGATGGTGCCGTCATCCAGCACCTGGCCCGCATCATCGCACCAAACGGCGTAGCCCACGCGGCCCACGCGTATCTTGCTGACATCACGTGTCACCAGTCGGTTGAGAAAGGACTGCGCATCGGGCCCGGTGATGCGGTATTTGTTCATCGGCGACAGATCAAAAACCCCGGTTGTACTGCGCATCGCGAAGTACTCCAGCTCGACATCCGTGTAGGCATTGGGCGTGGTGTAGCCCATCCAGTTGCCCCAGCAGTTCATCTCGTTGGCGGCAGCCACACGCGAGTGAAACGGAGTCTTCAACATCATGCTCTCGTCTTTTCGAACCGTCATGATTGTGCCCCCCGGAGAATTTCCTGCGCTGCGTTCTTTCCTGCCAGGCCCATCAGGCCACCCCCCGGGTGCGTACCAGCGCTGCACAGGTACAGGCCATCAATAGGCGTGGCGTACTGCGTGGCCCCCGGGAAGGGTCGCATCATCAGCACCTGGTCCAGGGCGAGTTCAGCGTGGTGCCAGCCGCCCCCCTTCATGTGGAACTCCCGCTCCAGGTCCTGTGGCGTCAGCAGTTCGCTGGCCACCACCTGATCGCGTATCCCCGGGGCATAGTGGGCGATGCAATCCAGCAACTGCGCGGTAAATCGCTCACGATGCGCATCCCAGCCGCCAGCCACCTGATAGGGCGCATATTGCACAATGGCCGACAGCACATGCTTGCCGGTCGGTGCCAGGAAGTCATCGTTCACCGAGGCCACGCTGATGTCCAGCGCCGGCGCCTCCGAGTACTCGTTGTACTTGACCGCGTTGAAGGCGCGCTCGATGTATTTCATATCGGGCGCAATAACCAGGCGTTGGCCAAGCTGGGCGGCATCCAGCCCGGTGAAAGATGGGGGGCCGTCCAGGGCCAGGTGCAGTTTGGCCGTGCCACTTTGCACCCGGATCTGGCTTACCCGTCGAACCACGCCGGTTTCAAGGTGACGAAACCCCACCAGGCGTTCAAAGGTTGTCACCGGGTCAACGCCGGAGACCACCAGCGGTGCCGTAAACTGCTCACCGCTGGCCAGAGTTACGCCCCTGGCCTGACCCGCGCGTGTATCGATACTGCTGACTGTCGCCGCCAGACGTATCTCCACCCCCGCGGCGCGAGCGCTGGCTGCCAGGGCACTGCCCAACTGGCCCATACCGCCCTTGACCTGCGCGGGACCGCTGTAGCCAAAAACGTCACCAACCCGCTGATACAGGTAGCTGAAAACACTGTTTGGGGAGCGCGGCCCCATGCGGGTACCCACCAGCGCGTCCATGCTAAGTAGTGCTTGCAGCTGGCGGTTTTCGAAATTCTCGCTCATCAGGTCGTACATGTTGATCAGGATGATGCGCATGAGCTCACTCATGTCTTCCTTGCCAAGCATTTTCAACCCGAGCCCGAGCTTCAAAAGAGCCAGCCGGTCTTTCACACTGGACTCCACGAGCCTGGGTGGGCGAGCTGCCAGCACGCTGGCCAGCAGCCGGCTGTACTTCTGCGTCTTGCGATGGAAGGCCCGGTAGGTTTCGCGGTCCTTTACCGCCAGCCCGCTGCCCTGGGCCTGCTCCCCCTGCACCGACAGGTGCTCACCGTCCTTCGACAAGGCGACAGAGGCCAGGTCACGCGCAGCCCACTGCAAGCCGTGCTTCTGAAGGTCAAGGTCCGCCAACACCTGTGGACTTAACTGACGCACCCACTGCGCGCAGGCGGACACGGAAAAGCCAGGGGCGAACTCCCGCGTGATCGCGCAACCGCCCGGGCTTTCATTGGCCTCCAGCAGCAGCACTTTCCTGCCCGCTTTGGCGAGATAACTTGCGCACACCAGACCATTGTGGCCCCCGCCAACCAGCAAAACATCGTAGTCAGTCATCGGCGTAGCCCCCAGGCACAATGTCCGGCCTGCGCAAATCGCGCAGAATCTCTCGGGCGGCATTGGCCCCGGGCGCGGCCATCACGCCTCCGCCCGGGTGTGTGCCGGAGCCACACATATACATCCCATCCACGGGACCGCGATACTGGGCATAGCCTGGAAAAGGACGATTAAAAAGCAACTGGTCGAAGGTGAGTTCACCCTGGAAAATATTGCCCTCGGTCAACCCGACTTCGTTCTCAAGTTCACGTGGTGTGCGTGTCTCGCAATGCAAAATAAGATCCTTGAAGTCCGGGCTGTAGGCGGCAATCTGGTCGATAACCGACTTCTCGAAGCCCGCCTTGTCGTCATCGCTCCACTCGCGACCGTCGATCAAGGGCGGCGCATACTGCACGAATACCGTCATCATATGCTTTCCTGGAGGGGCCATGGTCGGGTCTGCCTGGCTGGGGATAAGCATGTCCAGGTAAGGGTCTTTGGACCAGGTCTCGTCTTTCCAGTCGTCGTAGGCGCGCTCAAGGCGCTCCAGCGAGTCGGAAAAGTGCATGTCACCGACCATCAATGTGCTATTTTTATCAAGGCCGTTAAACGTGGGTAGGCCATCAAGGGCGATATTGAGCTTGCCCGAGGAGCCTCGTATCTTAAAATTGCTGGCTTTGCGCAGCACATCGGGAGGCAGGTCGGCGGCATCCATCACATCCAGGAAAGTCCGCTTGGGATCCAGGTTGGAAACAACGATATCCGCAAGGTACTCGGTGCCGCTCTTCAGAGCTACCCCGCAGGTTTTGCCATTCCTGACGATGATCTGGTCCACGTCCGCGTCGCAGACAATCTCGCCACCGAAGGCCTGCAGGGACTTGGCCAGGGCCCCGGACACGGCTCCCATGCCGCCACGGGCAAAGCCCCAGGAACCCACATTGCCATCCACATCTCCCATATAGTGATGCAACAGCACATAGGCCGTTCCCGGCGAATAAACACCCAACGCTGTACCGATGATACCGCTGCCCGCCATATGCGCCTTGATGACATCGGATTCGAAATACTCGTTCAGGTAGTCGCCCACACTCTTGGTCCAGAATTTAATCGTGTCGGCGAGCCCCGTCTCCCCCATCTGCGTAAAAGCGCCGGCGAATTCGGCCAAATCGCGCAAATCGCGCAACTTGAGGGAGGTGGGGTCCGGTGGTCTCTTCAGGAGAAAGGGACGAATCATGCGGGTTTGCTTCATCGTATCCGCGATATAACGCTCGTAGGCGTTGGCATCTCGCCGGGAGTGCCGGTACATCTCTCGGTATTGTCGCTCGTGATCGTAGTAATTGCCGTAGTGATCACCATTCTGCATAAAGGTGACGCCGCCCCCATAAGGCACCACCTGCAGGCCGTGGCGCGGTAATTCCAGGTCGCGGGCAATCTCGGGACGAAGCAGGCTACAGACATAGGAGCAGTTGGAGTAGGTCCAGCCCTGGTGCAGTTCCCTGCTTACGGTAGCGCCGCCGATATAAGGATTGCGTTCCAAAACTGCGACCGACAGCCCCGCCTTGGCGAGGTAGGCCGCATTGGTGAGGCCATTGTGTCCGGCACCGATAATCAGTGCATCATATTTTTTCACTCGTCTCTCCACTGGCACAAACTGGCCATCGACTGCTCGCGCACCAATGCGCTGCCGCTGCGTGCCTGGCAACCGCCGGGGCCGGACCCCAAGCCCAGTGGCGATTGCGCTCAAGCTCGGCGCTTCAAGCGATCACGATTTTAGTATGGACGAGGCAATCTACACAAAGTTTATCATTGATGCTTTCAAACCTTGGCTTAGAGCGCTGCAGTGCAGCGCTCGATTTTTCAACTAGGGCACCTCTGAACAATGGCAATGCACTCAGGCTTTCAGGCAAACCCGCAATCAAGGCGCCGCTTTGAAGGCAGGCTGGTTGCCTGTCAAAAAGTGGCAACGCGGAGTGCGGGTTTGCCTGAAAGCCCCGCAGGGCGGGCACTGAAGTGTCCAGCGCCGCGTTGCGCCACTGGCCAAGGGCTATGGCCATTACCTGCGCGGCGCGCCTTGCTCTGGACACGTCAGCGCTCCGCTGAGCGCGATTGCCATTGTTCAGAGGTGCCCTAATTGCGGGCTCTCGCGCCAGATTTCGCCTTTGCCCTGGACCCGGTCGGCGCACCGGACTTGGCCTTGCTACCGGAGCGAGTTGATGCGCTGGTTTTCGCCTTCGTCCTGGACTTGCTCGCTGCGCCGGATTTCGTCTTGCTCTTTGCTCGTGTTGACGCACTGGCTTTTGCACCGGATACCTTCTTCGCTTTGGAACGTCCGGTCGTCGAGGATTTGGCTTTTGTCTTGGGCCGGGCCTTTGCCGTCGAGCGAGTCCTGGCTCGGGACTTTGCGCCGGATTTCGCTGTCTTTGTAGCACTGGCAGAGGCTCGAACCTTGCCTTTACGCAACCCAACGGCCTCTTCCAGTTCCACCAGGGCATCTTCCATATAGTCGATGATGCGCTGCACCTGCGGCATGGTACGCCGGCACGCGACGATGCCGAAGTCCACGTTGTTATCATAAGAAATCAATGTGATGTTCAGCGCGACGCCCTCAGACACAATGGACGCGGGATAAATGCCCTCGAGGCGAGCGCCGTTCCAGTACATGGGCTGGCGCGGACCCGGCACGTTGGAAACAACGGTGTTGTAGGGCGGGTAGCGGTCGATCAAGCCCAGTGGGATGAGAAACAGGCCAGGCATTTGCATCAGCTGCATGGCCAACTCAACCTCCCGCGGCGCCATACCCTCGAACATCGCCTTTCCCGCCCGTGTGGAGGCCTGAATGGACTCGAAGCGCTTGATAGGGTCTTTCACATTGGTAGCCAGGTCGGCGCTGATGGCGCCCACCGCATTGGAAGAATCAATATCGCCCTTGCGCCGCAGGGACACCGGTACCATCGCTTTCAGTGACTTCTTCGGCAATCCGTGCATCTCCTGCAGGTAACGGCGTAATGCGCCTGCACTCATCGCCAGGACCGCGTCGTTGAAGGTACCGTCCAGCGCTTTGCCCACCGCCCGCACCCGATCGAAAGGCCAGGACTGGGCAACGAAACGTCGGGCGCCGTCGACGTGCGTATTGATCGGCGAATGCGGCACGCCCATCCAGGGCAGTGCCAGATCACCCCCACGGCCCGTCCAGCCCAGTGCCAGCCGCCGCAACGCGCCATAAACGTTGGTGCCGCTGTCGTAGGTCGACTTGAGGAACTCAGCCACGTTGCGCAATTCCTCCTTCTTTGGCGCTTCGCCCAGCGCGGCCCGGTAGCGTTTTGCGGATTCCACTGACAGGGGGGAATCGTGAATCCGTTCCCGGGCGCTGGTGGAGTACATGCTCTGGGTGAGATGGATCGAACGAACACCATCGATAGCCGCGTGGTGGTATTTGGAGTAAACGGCAAACTGGCGCTTCTGCAAGCCCTCGATCAAATGCATTTCCCACAGGGGCCGGTTGCGATCCAGCAGTGTACCGTGCAGGCGCGAAACCAGGGCGAACAACTCGCGGTAACGCCCCGGCTGAGGCAGGGCCGAATGGCGTATATGGTAGTCGATGTCCAGCGTGTCATCGCGTTCCCAGTACATCGGGCCCAGCATGCCCAGCCTGCCGGTCTTCAGTCGCTCGCCGAACGGGGACTGAAAGTCGCTGGCCGAGCGCAAACCGTCAGCCAGCTGGTGTAAAAATGTCTGCTCATCCGCCCCGCTGGGCAACGTAAACAGGTTAACGCTGCCGACATGCATTGGCGTCTCGCGCCGCTCTGCCAGCAGGAACGCGCTATCGAGTAAGTTAAGCCTCTTCATACTACATCCCCTATTCACCCTCGGCTTTAGTTTAGCAAAGGGACACTCTACAGCATTGATGCAACGCACGCTCTGGGCGTATAGTCCGGAAGCAGAGGTGTGTTATGAAAAAAATGAAAAATGAGGCCGAGCTGGTCAAGGAAGCGCTACGGGTGGGAGAAATCTACGCCAGGAAACGCGGGGTCGGGCAATTTGAAAAAACCGATTCGGCACAGAAAAAGGTGACCTATCTCTATCGCCTGCTGGTGCACGACAAACTCATACAGCCGCTGGCCAGGGGCGAGGAAAAGGAAACCGCAATGAAGCACAAGCTGGCCCTGTGGATCTCCAGGCAGCTGCCGCCAGACCACGAACTATTGCGCTAGAAATCAGGATCACTTCACGATGAGTTGCGATACACAAGACACCACCTGGGTCTTCGGCTACGGTTCACTGATCTACAAGGTAGACTTCCCCTTCCTGCAAAGCGTGCCGGCGAGCATCCGCGGATGGCACAGGCGCTTCTGGCAGGGCTCGCACGACCACCGCGGCACACCCTGCTCTCCCGGCCGTGTCGTCACCCTGATCGAGGAGCCGGGAGCGGTTTGCCGGGGCGTTGCCTACCTCATCGAGCACGAGGTGTTCGAGCACCTGGACCATCGAGAAAAGAATGGCTACGAGCGTCACCCGGTGGACATTGCGCTG
>Ga0316189_10005599_pt1 | contig 12049 bp, 13 predicted proteins | sample LowCovwburrow_MG_FD_204930 | JGI IMG/M metagenome (GOLD analysis project Ga0316189, IMG submission 204930) | Coastal sediment microbial communities from Maine, United States - Lowes Cove worm burrow | ecosystem: Environmental > Aquatic > Marine > Coastal > Sediment | place: USA: Maine... | reverse complement strand
GCGGCCGCTGTATCAGGCCATTGGTGTCGGCGGGGCGCTGATCAGTCTGGCGGTGATTAATCTCTCGATGTATATCTCGGTTCTCGCATTTCCGGTTCTGGCCTGGTTTGCCATTGTTAAAATGGCTGATAACAGTATCGATTACTCGGTGGCCAATACAACTAAACAGATTCTGTTTCTACCACTGGACCGCTTTACACGTTATGAAGGTATGCTGGCCGTGAATACCTTCTTTACCCGCTTTGGAGATCTGATTCAGGGCGGCGTCATCTTTTTGGTTATTTCTGTGCTGGCACTGCCGACGATGGTACTGGTTGGTGTCAATATTGTGCTCTGTCTGTTGTGGTTGTTTGTCACCTTCAATGTGAGCAAACGCTTTAAACAGTGGAGCAAGAAATCAGAAACAGTGGAATAAGATAGAATCTGAAATTTTTTATGGTGGGGATCATATGAGTTCAACAGTCAAAGCAATAGTTCTGGCAGGCGGTTCGGGAAGTCGCTTATGGCCACTTTCAAGGCAGCAGCTGCCCAAGCAGTTTCTTAACCTCAATGGTGTGGACAGCATGCTCAGCGCCACCATTGGCCGCCTGGCACCGTTGGTGAAAAAGAGTGATGTCTGGGTTGTGACCGGCGAGTCGCATGCCACGGGTGAGGCCTTCTCTGAACTCGATGGTCTGAACAAAATTCTCGAGCCTTGCGGTCGTAACACTGCACCTGCGATAGCTATCGCCGCAGCCCTGATGCAGGACATGAGTGGCGAGGATCCGATCATGGTGGTTCTGCCGGCCGATCATATCGTGGCAAAAAAAGAGGCCTTTCAGGCCTGCTTAAGTCAGGCGATCAGAGTGGCTGACGAGAAGAATCAGCTGGTCACTTTCGGTATTGTGCCGACCGATCCTGAAACCGGTTTTGGTTATGTTCAGACTGAGGCATCGGGTGAAAATGATATTCACAAGGTGCTGCGATTTGTAGAGAAACCTGATCTGGAGAATGCCCAGCGCATGCTTGATGATGGTAACTACTACTGGAACTCAGGCATGTTTGTCTGGAAGGCCTCTGTGATCCTTGAAGAGATTGAGCGTTATATACCTGAACTTGCAGAGCGTCTGAAGATGATGCGTGAACTCTGGAGTGGCAGTGAAAGCTGGCAGAATGTGGTGCGTGACCACTTTGAGGAGATGCCGGATGTCTCGATCGATTATGGTGTGATGGAGAACTCCCAGCGTGTGTCACTGGTGGCTGCAGATATCGGCTGGTCGGATGTCGGTAGCTGGGATGCGGTTCATGAGATGGCCGATCATGATGAGAATGGTAATGATATTGTTGGCAATGTTATGGCCATTGATTGTCATAATACACTGCTGCGTAGTGAAAAGAGCCTGATCGCAGCGGTTGGATTGAAAGACATTATTGCAGTTGAAACACCCGATGCGATCCTGCTCTGTAAGGTGGGTGATAGTCAGCGGGTGAAAGAGATCGTTAATGCCCTGAAAACCGGCAGTGAAAGTTATCACCTTGAGCATGTGACAGTACGCAGACCATGGGGAAGCTACACAGTGCTTGAAGGGCGTGCCGATGGCTACCAGATCAAGCGCATTGAAGTACTGCCGGGTGCAAGCCTGAGCCTGCAGTCACATCAGCACCGTTCAGAGCACTGGGTGGTGGTGGCTGGAACAGCAACGGTTACCTGCGGCGATATGATTCGAACAGTCGCTAAAAATGGTAGTGCCTACATTCCTATTGGTGAGGTTCACCGCCTTGAAAATCTGGGCAAAGTGCCACTGCATCTGATTGAGGTGCAGGTAGGTGAATACCTTGGTGAAGATGACATCCAGCGTTTTGAGGACACATACGGACGTCAGTAAATATGAAGCGTTGCTGATCATGCTTTTTACAGGAAGTATTGGCTTAAGATGAATTTAATCAGGAACATATTCGCATGTGTTGCGCTACTGCTTCTACCGATGATTGCTTCTGCAGCTGAAGGTGAAGTGCGCGATGTGCGACTGTGGACTGCACCTGATCACTCGCGGGTGGTGTTTGATCTCAATCGCAAGGTCGAATACAAGGTTTTTCGTCTGCATAGTCCCGAACGTATTGTCATTGATATCCAGAATGCAAAGATCAAAGCCAATCTCAAGAGTCTGAATCTGCCTGATCCGGTGGTGCAGAGTATGCGTCATGGTAAGCCGACAGCTTCGGTGTTGCGCATCGTGATGGATGTGAAAGAGAAGGTGCAGCCGCGCTCATTTCTGCTCAAGCCGATGCAGGGTAAACCCTACAGATTGGTCGTTGATCTGACCCGGCCGGAGCAGGCAAAAAAGGCTGCTGTCACTGCGGGTGAATCGAAGTCGAAGAAGGGACTGGTGATCGCTATTGATGCAGGTCATGGTGGTGAAGATCCCGGCGCAGTCGGGCCACGTAAGCTGTATGAGAAAGTGGTGACACTGGCTGTTGCCAAAGAGCTGGCTAGAATCGTTGATGCAACACCGGGCATGAAGTCGGTGCTGATACGCAAGGGTGACTATTTTGTACCACTGAAAAAACGGGTACTTCTGGCGCGTAAATCAAAAGCCGATCTGATGATCAGTATTCATGCTGATGCTGTACGACAACGTAATGTTGAAGGGGCAAGTGTATACACCCTCTCTGAGCGCGGTGCGACGCAGGATAAGGCGGCACGTGCACTGGCAGCCAAAGAGAATGCGGCGGATGAGATCGGTGGAGTAGAGATTGAGCAGGTGGATGATCCAATGGTGAACATGATTCTGGGTGATATGTTCCGCCGTGACAGCCTGAATAGCTCACAGATTCTGGCTGAATCGATTATCCGTAAAATGAAAGGGGCAGGGCCGATCAAGTACGCCACACCAAAGCGTGCCCGTTTTGTTGTTTTAGGCGCGATGGAGATCCCCAGTGTTCTGGTTGAGCTGGATTACATCTCCAATCCGGCCAGGGAGAAGAAACTGAAGAGCAAATCACATCAGAAGAAACTCGCCTCGGCCCTGTTTGGTGCCAGTATGAACTTCTTTGAGAAGATGGGGCGCATCAAGCAGCCCGTTGGTCAGGCAAAGCAGGCTCAGAAATCGGGATCCATGACTGATCAGCAGCTTGCTGCAAACAGTCCAACACTCTGACTATGAACACATCCACCGAACTCTACCGTCGCCTGTTGGCATTTCTTCTCCCTTATAAAGGGCGTCTGGGTATTGCCGTCTCCTGTATGGTCGTTCTCGCGGCCTGTACGGCTGCAGTGGCATGGATGCTCAAACCTGTACTGGATGAGGCACTCAGTGGAAAGAATCAGGAGTTAATCTATCTGATTCCACTGGTCATTATCGGCCTCTACCTGATCAAAGGTGTGGCTTATTTTGGTCAGGCTTACCTGATGGGTTATATCGGTCAGCGTGTTATCTTTGATCTTCGTAATCTGCTCTATGAGCGTCTGACATCGCAGTCTCTGGCGTTTTTTGCTCACCGCAAAACAGGCGAACTGCTGGCTCGCCTCTCTTATGATGTCACGCTGGTTCAGGCTGCTGTAAGTACAGCGGTAACTGCATTGATGCGTGATGCGATCTCCATCGTTTTCCTGCTCGGCGTGGTATTGATTCAGGACTGGATGCTTGCCTGCATTGCCATGCTGGTTTTTCCTGCCGTGATTTATCCGATTGCCCGCTTTGGTCGCAAGATGCGTCATGCGACTATGGATGGTCAGGCCTCAATGGGTGAGTTGACCAGCCTGCTGGAAGAGACCGTTGGTGGCATACGCGTCGTTAAAGCCTTTGGTATGGAAGATTATGAGCAGGGGCGTTTCCGTAAATTTACCGGTGATTTTCTTGCCCATCAGCTCAAGGTGTTCCGGGTGCATGCACTCAGCTTTCCGATCATGGAGCTATTGGCCGGTTTCGGTATCGCCGGCGTATTGTTTTATGGCGGTATTCGCGTTGCATCAGGTGAAACTACAGCCGGTACATTGGTCTCTTTCCTGGCGGCATTGCTGATGCTCTATGAGCCTGTCAAACGACTCTCCCGTGCCAACAATGAGATTCAGCAGGGGCTGGCTTCAGCTGAGCGCATCTTTGAAGTGCTGGATGAACCGATTCTGGTTCAGGATAAGCCTGATGCTAAACAGCTGACACCATTCGCGGCCTCAATTGCCTTTGAGGATGTCGGTCTGATCTATCCCAATTGTGAGCAGAAGGTGCTCGATAAGATCAATTTCTCAGTCGCTGCCGGCCAGGTCGTGGCACTGGTCGGACGCAGTGGTTCGGGTAAAACATCACTGGCCAATCTGGTGCCTCGCTTTATCGACGCTACCGAGGGACGCATTGTCATCGATGGCATTGATATTCGCGATGTCACGCAAGCCTCGTTGCGCAGCCAGATTGCACTGGTAACGCAAGAGATCATCCTGTTTAACGATTCCATCCTCAATAATATCGCTTACGGTCTTGAAGATGTTGATCTGGAGCGGGTGGAAGAGGTTGCGCGTGCAGCCAATGCCCATGAGTTTATTGAGCGCTTACCTGATGGTTATAACACCCTGGTAGGTGAGCGTGGAGCGATCCTTTCCGGTGGTCAGCGCCAGCGCCTGTCACTTGCCCGCGCACTGCTGAAAGATTCGCCGATTCTGATTCTTGATGAGGCAACCAGTGCACTGGATACCGAGTCTGAACGGCTTGTGCAGCAGGCGATTGATGTCCTGATGCAGAATCGTACCGTGATTGTGATTGCCCATCGCTTAAGCACGATTCGCGATGCTGACTGCATTGTTGTGCTTGATCAGGGCTGTATCGTTCAGAGTGGTAAACATGAACAGTTGCTCGAAGAGGGGGGCGTCTATTCCGAGCTCTATCAGATGCAGTTTAAAGATGATCCTGAGCCGGAAGCCGCTGCAGCACCTGAACTGATGATCTAACCTTTAGTTCGACAAGCAGGTCACTGCCGATATCACTGGCTGGCTAGCGTCTCTTTTATTTTTGCAAAGTTGGTTTCAACAAACAGCAGGATACTCTGACACTTCTCATCATCTAACAGCCCAAGGCCGTAATGGGCGAGAACGTAACAGAATGCAAAGGCCATGACGGGATCATTGAGGTTTCTGTTGCCCGCATCCTGATTGGCAATATAGCTGCCGATAGCCGCATCACGCGCTCTGCTCTGGCTCTCACTGCAACTGATCAGATCGCGGAACTTCAGGGCGACCAGTGCTGCCATATGAAACAGGTCAGCTTCAGTCATTGTTTTGCCAGCTGCTTCAGCAAATGGAATAGCTGCTTTCGCATCCACATAGGCATCCATAATTTCAATGACCCAACCTTCATTGGATGTCGCGATTGGTCTCGGATAATTCATGATTGTTTCCCTTGCAGATGCTGCTCGTGGTTATTTTCCCGCACTATAGACTAATTCCAATAAGAGAAAAAATGGTAGAGGAAATAGATCGAAATCCTCGAATCATAACCTGACTCAGAACGATCTCACTTCTAAGGAAGCCAATCCTGTCTGACTCTGGCAATTCCCTCTTGTTTGAGTTCTGTTTAGGGAACCTGGTGTAGCTCTAACGAGTGTCGCCTACCGGTCAGGATCAAACATTCATGATCTAATAGGCTATAATAATCATTGTAGGGTTTATTTGTCTTCAAACGCCCTATGGCCGTGATAATCCGGCACGAGGAGGACAATGTGCTTTCAGTAGAAATTGATAAGGAAAATTGCATTGCATTGCTTGAACCAAGTGGGCCATTATCGACAGATGATTTTGAGACAGCCGCGAAGATCATTGACCCATATATTGAGGATACTGGCCAGTTAAAAGGCCTTATTATTCATACAAAGTCGTTTCCGGGTTGGGACTCATTTGCGGCCTTATCTTCTCACCTTATATTTGTTAAAGAACATCATAAAAGAATGTCCCGCGTAGCATTTTCAACAGATTCTATAGTTGGCAACTTTGCTGAAACAGTTGGCAGCCACTTTGTGAATGCAGAAATAAAATTATTTTCTTATCAAGAGTTGGAGCAAGCTAAAAAATGGATTATCGCCGATGTAGAAAATAAACCTGCTTAACAAATGGTGTAATGGACTCCCCCGAAAAAGTCGAAAAAAGGGACAGTATACTTTTTAGCTTGTTGATGAGGTTGAGTTGGCGATTTGTAGCCAGAGGCCTTCTAGCAAGCCTGCATCGACGGTGATCAGCTCTTCATAGTTCCAGCGTTCAATGACTGCTTCGACAATGGCGAGGCCTGCAATAATCAGGTCGGCGCGGCCTGCTTCGATGGTGCGAATCTGTTGGCGCTCTTCGTGGGTCATGGCAAGCAGGCGGTCACGTAGGGCGAAGAATGCGGCTTTGCTCATGCGGTAGTTGTTGATCTGCTCAGCATCATAAGGGTAGAGATCAAGGGCTGCGGCAGCCAGTGTGGTGACTGTGCCAGCTGTGCCTACCAGATGCCTTGGGGCGCGATGATCCGGCCAGTGGGCTTCAACGGCTGCCAGATGTTCATTGGCGGCGGCTTTAAGGGCCTCATAATCATCTATTGATGGGGGATCGCTGTGTAGATGTGCTTCGACCAGACGTACGACACCCATCTTGCGGCTGATATCATCAATACGAACGCCGTTCTGGGCGCGGATGAACTCTGTGCTGGCACCACCGATATCAAACAGCAGCATATCTTCTCTTGTAGCCGGTTCGAGAACCGAGCTTGCTCCGGCAAGTGACATGCGTGCTTCATCGACACCGCTGATGATCTGAATCTCGATGCTTGTTTCAGCTTTGACGCGCTCAGCAAATGCCTGGCCGTTTTCTGCTTCGCGCATGGCAGCAGTTGCCGCTGCAAAGGTGCGTTCGGCAGGGATGCCGTGTTTGTTCAGCAGTTCGGCAAACACTTTGTAGCTTTCAATGGCGCGATCCATGCCTGCTTCGCAAAGGCGACCGGTGTGATGTAATCCTTCACCAAGGCGGGTCATGCGGTGGGCATACTCCACGCGCTCCCATGGGTTAGGGCCGGTTGAAGGTTCGGCGATCAGCAGGCGAAAGGTGTTGGAGCCGGTATCGATAGAAGCAAAAGCCATCTCAGCTGTCCTTGTGGTTTTTTGAGACTTCAACGTAGTGGCTGGCAGCACGATTGAGGAAGTCTTTCTCCTCCTGCGTCAGTTCACGTCGCTCTTTGGCAGGGCTACCTGCATAGAGGTAACCGCCACGCAGCACTTTACGTTCGGTGACCAGCGAACCGGCAGCCAGCAGGCAGCCTGATTCAATCACCGCCTGATCCATAATGATTGAACCCATGCCGATCAGGCAGCGATCCTGAATCTCACAACCGTGCAGGATTACCCGATGACCGACTGTGACATCGTTGCCGACAATGCAGGGGCTAACGCCGCCACTGGTATGCACGACACAGTGATCCTGAATGTTGGAGCGTTCGCCAATCTCGATATCGTGCACATCGCCGCGCAGTACAGCCTGATACCAGATGCTTGAATCAGCGCCGATTTTTACGCGCCCGATGATGTCAGCGGATTCAGCGATAAATGCCGATTCATCAATCTCAGGGTTCCAGTGCAGGTAGGGTTTAATCATTGCTCGGCTCCTTTGGTTGCGGCTCGGCCCATGGCATGACGCAAAATAGGGACGCTGAACTGTCTTGTGTTGCGGTGTGTCAGATCATGCATGGTGATGATCAGCGCATCCGGTTGCCATGACTCACTCCAGAGTAGTGATCCGGAGACAAACTCCTGGGTGGTCATATCAAATTTGTATTTCTCTCTGCCTTTAGGGCTACGAAGTATCACCTCTTCTCCATCCGGATTGATCACTGAAAAGCTCAGCTCACCCTTCTGCCAGCGCGGGAAGTTTTGCCCTTTAACCAGTACCAGAGAGTAGTTGATAAGATCACTCTGCCGCCAGAAGGCTGCAGGGTTGAGCATATGCAGACCTTTCTCTTTACGGGCAGCGAGCACCTCATCAAACATGTGCAGTCGCTTCTGCATGGCCAGCTTGTCATATTCAAGCTGCTCCTGCTGCTGTTGCATCGCTTTAATCTGGGCATCGCGCAGGGAGAGCAGTGCTTCAGTTTTGGAGTTCTTCTGGATTAGCAGCGCATGCTGATGCTGAAGCTCACTGATCTGATGCTGCTGGGAATTCAGCACCTGTTTGTCCAGAGCCATGACTGAAACAATGGCCACCGAGATGATGATAAACAGCAGTGCCGCTGCCAGAAGCAGGACAATTGGATAGAGCTGAAAGCTTAAAGTGCGTTTTCCATTCAGCAGGTTCAGTTTAAAGTGTATGGGAGCATGAAATGCCTCATACAGGGATTTTATAAATGCCAAGGATCAGGGCCAGAGTGCGTGCGTGGCCAGGCCGGTTGTTTCATCAAAGCCGAACATCAGGTTGGCATTCTGCATAGCCTGACCTGCAGCACCTTTCAGCAGATTGTCGATGCAGCTGACAATAACCGCTTCACTGTCGCTGAGCAGGGCGATGCCGATATCGCACCGATTGCTGCCACTGATGCCTGCAGTGGAGGGTAGCGTTCCCTCTGCTAGCAGTTTAATAAATGGCTCATCGCCATAGGCCTGTTGCAGGGTGTCAAACCAGCTGGCGGTATTACTGCCAGAGAGGTGCAGGGTACTGAGCATGCCCCTGTTCATCGGCAGGATATGAGGTACAAACCTGATCTTTGTTTCGCAACCGGCAAAACCCATAGCCCACTCTTCCATCTCCCAGGCATGCCTGTGTCTCGGCAGGCCGTAGGCTTTTACCGATTCATTGATTTCACAGTAGAGCAGATCGGTTTTTGCACTGCGGCCTGCTCCTGTCGCGCCTGATTTGGAGTCGATAATGATCGAGGATGTGGTGTCGATCAGTCCCGCCTTGAGCAGCGGGATCAGCGGCAGCAGTACAGAGGTCGGGTAACAGCCCGGGTTGGCAACCAGCCTTGCGCCAGCGATCTGATCCCGGGCATGCTCTGTCAGTCCATAGACTGCCTCATCAAACAGTTCGGGATGCGGATGTTCAGCGCCGTAAGCTGCTTGATAAACATCATGCGTTTTGTGCCGGAAGTCAGCTGAGAGATCGACCACCTTTTTGTCAGCTTCAAGCGCTGCGAAAACAGAACCTGCAGCAGCGCCATGGGGCAGGGCGGTAAAGACCAGCTGCACATCATCAGGCAACACTGCATCAGCAGCCTGCAGGGTCATTGCTGCAATGGGATTACCAACACCGGGCAACACCTGACCGGCGAGTTTGCCAGCTTGTGAGTGCGCACCGAGATGGGTTACCTCAAAATTTGGGTGGGCCTGAATAAGCCGAATGAGTTCAGCACCGGTGTAACCGGTTGCTCCGAGAATGGCGACAGATATCTTCATAGTGCAGGCATGCTACGCAATGCTTGCATGCCTTCAAATGATTTCAGTCGGCAATGGCCAGCCGGCTGAGCTAATTATAAAATTCCTGCTGGATTAATAGCGAGAAACAGTGAGATTTCGCAGCAGCCTTGATTGCGCCCGACAGTGGCTTGCGATACCATAGGTAAGCAGTTTATTTCATCACAAGGGGAGAGCATGATTTATCAGATAATCCGGATAAAATTATGACTCTTTCTGATCTGGCGAAGCAGTTTCGCCCCCTGTTTGAAGCGGCAAGGGATCTGACACCGATCATTCTGGTGATTCTCTTTTTTCAGGAGCTGGTGCTCAAGCAGCCGATTCCCAATATGGAAGAGATGCTGATCGGTCTGGTCATGGTTCTGTTGGGACTGGCCCTGTTTGTACGTGGTCTTGAGATCGGTCTGTTTCCGCTCGGTGAATCGATGGCCTTTGCCTTTGCCAAAAAGGGTAATGTAATCTGGTTGTTACTGTTTGCATTCCTGCTCGGTTTTGGCACCACAGTCGCGGAACCGGCGCTGATTGCCGTGGCCGGCAAGGCGGCTGAAATTGCGGCGCAGGGCGGTGTGATTGATACCACAGCTGAGGCCGTGGATAGTTATGCCAATGGCTTGAGGATGACCGTCGCACTCTCAGTGGGTACGGCAATCGTTCTGGGTGTATTGCGTATTCTTAAAGGTTGGCCTCTGCACTTCTGCATTATTGGCGGCTATTTTGTTGTTGTCATCATGACCTACTTTGCTCCGGATGAGATTATCGGCATCGCTTACGACTCCGGTGGTGTCACAACCTCAACGATCACAGTGCCACTGGTCACCGCACTCGGTGTTGGCCTGGCCTCCTCTATCCGGGGACGGAATCCGATGCTTGATGGTTTTGGCCTGATCGCCTTCGCCTCTCTGTTGCCGATGATTTTTGTCATGCTCTACGGAATATTGACCACATGAACCATATCGATCTGTTTCTGGAGACCATGCAGTCAACGCTGCGTGATGTGATCCCGATTGCGCTGGTGCTGATCGGTTTCCAGATGTTTGTGCTGCGTCAGAAGATTGCGCATGCATGGCGGGTTCTGCGCGGCTTTATCTATGTTTTGCTCGGACTGGCTCTGTTTTTGATGGGGTTGGAAGAGGCGATCTTCCCGCTCGGCGAAGTGATGGCAAGCCAGCTTACCAATCCAGCCTTTCTTTATGGGGATCTGTATCAGGAAGGCATTACCGTCATTGAATCTGTTCAGTGGCAGGATTATGCCTGGGTTTATGTCTTTGCCTTTGCCATCGGTCTGGCCACCACACTTGCTGAACCTTCACTGATCGCCGTGGGTATGAAAGCACAACAGGTTTCCGGTGGTGCTATCTCGGCATGGGGGCTCAGGCTTGCTGTCTCATTTGGAGTCGCCATTGGCGTGTCACTGGGCTGTTTTCGCATTGTCACCGGAACTGACCTCTGGCTGTATATTGTTGTGGCCTACGTGTTGGTGATTATTCAGACGATCTGGGCACCTAAAATGATTATCCCACTAGCTTATGATTCCGGTGGTGTTACCACTTCAACAGTAACCGTTCCGCTGCTTGCGGCCCTTGGCCTCGGGCTGGCGGCAACCATTCCGGGCCGAAGCCCGCTGATCGATGGCTTCGGTTTGATCGCATTTGCCAGTGTTTTCCCGATTATGAGTGTGATGGGTTATGCCCAGATCAGTCGCTGGATGGAAAAACGCAGGCAGAAGGAAAAATCCGGCAAGGTGGCCGGAACGGACGTGCTTTAGCACGCCCGCAGGGTGGGGCACATGGATGCCCTGAATTAGGAGGAAAAGATGCGCTTTAAATTATTGATTGCACTTGTCGCAGATGACAAAACAGATGAGATCATGCGTGTTGCCAGAGAGGCCGGGGCTACGGGGGCGACGGTTGTGGGTGATGCCCGGGGTGAGGGGTTAAATCCGCAAAAGACCTTCTTTGGCCTGACACTGGAGTCGCAGAGGGATATGCTTCTATTTCTGGTTGAGGAGCATCTGAGTCGAAAGATTCTGGAACGCATCGCCGATGAAGCTGGATTTGAAAAGGATCCCGGATCAGGCGTAGCATTTCAGATTGATGTTGAGGACGCCATTGGAATGGGAGGGCAGATCATGTGCCTGATGGATGAAGTGGAGGATCAGCTATGAGTGAAAAACCATTTGTTAGAGTTCGTGATGTGATGAAGCAGAAATATGATGTTGTTGAGGGTGTGGCGACGGTGCGTCAGGCACTGGAGGTGATGCGTTACGTTGATACCAAAAGCCTGATTGTGGATAAGCGTCACGAACATGATGAGTATGGCATTGTACTGCTTTCAGATATTGCAAAAAAGGTGCTGGCGGCAAACAAATCTCCTGACCGGACAAGTATCTATGAGGTGATGACCAAACCCGCCATCACTATCCATCCGGATATGGATATCCGTTATGCCAGTGCCCTGTTTGGCCGTTTCGGGATTTCACGTGCGCCGGTGGTTGATGGCTCTGGTACCATTGTCGGTATTGTCAGCCATACCGATATGGTGATGAAAGGCTTGATGAATCTACTCTGATTGTAATGATAACGATGTGAATAATGAGTGGCAGTTGAATACTCTGCTGTCTTTGGCCATGGTTTTGTGATCGATGTTCAATGTGAGG
>Ga0316189_10005598_pt1 | contig 12049 bp, 5 predicted proteins | sample LowCovwburrow_MG_FD_204930 | JGI IMG/M metagenome (GOLD analysis project Ga0316189, IMG submission 204930) | Coastal sediment microbial communities from Maine, United States - Lowes Cove worm burrow | ecosystem: Environmental > Aquatic > Marine > Coastal > Sediment | place: USA: Maine... | reverse complement strand
AACCGGCGCGTGAAGGAGTTGCGCGAAGTGGTTCAGGACCTGAGCCGTGGGCGGGAAGAACTGGAACAGGAGCTGGTCTCCCTGGCCAGGAAGATCGAGTCTCCCAATGCTGAGCTGATTGAACTGGCCCGTCATCAAAAGGAAATCAAAAAGAAAGTAGGTCAGACCCTGAGAGCCTTTAGCGAATCGCTGCTTGCTTTGGGAAAGGAACAAAAAGCACTTGCCAAGACCCTGGCGAAGGCAGAGAATGTTTCGCTTCAGCAAGGTCAACGGCCTCTGTTGCCCGCGCTCGATTCTCCCCTGGTTGCAGAGGTCATGGCCCTGCTCAGCCAGGGGGTCGAACCTGCGGAAATTGCGCGAAGAAAAGGCAAACAAGTGGGTGAGATAGACCTCATAAAAAATTTACACTACTTCGCCGGTAAGGAATCCTGAGTGATGAGTGGCAAAATGACCAGCCTCATGGCCGGCTACCAGCCCTGTCCGGTTGTTTTTGACACACCGAAGCGGAAATCCTTTGCTATTCAAAGATTCAAGGGTTTTAGAGAAGCGATTCGCCTGCTGTGGCGCGCAAGGCAGAACCGGGCGCACCTGAAAGCCGAGGAGGCCTACAACGAAGCCATCCGTTTCCACAGTATCGGCCGTTTCAAAGAGGCCGAGAAATTCTACGGGGTATGCCTGAAGCTTCAGACCGATCACGAACCGGCCTATACCAATCTGGCGGCGCTTTACATTGAGCGCAACAATACCGATCTGGCCATTGAGGAACTGTGCAAGGTCATCGACTGTCGGCCCAATTTCTTCCGCGGTTACTATAACCTGGGATTGGTCTACCAAATGCTCGGCCGTTGGAAGGATGCGGTGAACATGCTTGAACAGGCCGTGGCACTCAATCCCACCCATTTCTGGAGTTACATGACGCTTGGAGAAATCTACGCCAGTCGCGAAGAGTACGAGAAGGCCATTTCCTATTACGAAGAGGCGCTCCAACACACGGACCAGAACCAGGCAGTCTATATACGTCTGGCCGAGTTCTACGTGCATGCTCACGGTTATGAAAAGAGCGAAGAATATTTGCGCCAGGCGCTTAGGATCAAGCCCATGCCCGAAATCTACTACAACCTGGGCTGGGTTCTGGCGACTCAGGAAAAGGAGCCGGAAGAGGTTGTTGCCATGTTCTCCGGGGCAGAGAAACGCAAGAAGAATTTCGAGCAGGCGCTTTTTAACCTGGCTTTATCTCAATCCCTGTTGAATCAGAATGAAGATTCGGTAGAGAACATGATCCGCTACACCAATCGCTACGTCAAAAAAGACGACAAGGAGCGGATCAAGTACCTTGAATACCTTCGCGAGGTGAACCCCGACAATTACCTGGCCATGCTGACCATTGCCGAACTCCACCAGGAGGCAGCCCAGACGGAGAAAGCAATTGAGGTGCTCAAGGCCTTGCTTGCCGCCAAGCCCAACTTCACGCCCGGAGTTGAGAAACTGGCAGACGTTTATCGCAACATGGGCCGCTACAAAGATTCCATTCGGACCTATCGCGCCTTGATCCATTACGAGCCGAAAAACATAAAAGGGTATCTGGGCTTGATCAAGGCCTATGGCGGTGTAGAGAACTACGGCGCGGCCCTGCCGGTGGTGAAAAAACTCTTGGAGTTGGACCCCAACAATACCCAGATCCACTACCAATACGGCACCCTGATGGCCCAGCAAAACAAACTGAGCCTGGCTTTCAAACACTATCGCATCGTGGCCAGCCTGGACCCCCATTTCCCACGCATTCAGACACGCCTGAAAATGCTCGAAGAGGAAATGGAAGACCAGAGCGAAGAGACCCGTCTCGGCATACAGTCGTCAGGCTTCCAGAGGGGCAAGAGTTAACGCCGCAAAGGCCGGCGGCGTTTCAGCCCCCTCCAACTTGAGACTTGCCCCTTGGGAAAGGGGTCAGATTATTGCCGGCTCTCAGCTCCAACTCTTCTCTGGGGAAGTTTAAGACAAAGGTGGTGCCTTTGCCGTGCCCCTCGCTCTCTATCTCAATCGTTCCGTTCATTTCACTGATCGTTCTGGCGCAATAGGGCAACCCGAAACCATGACCTTCTTCTTTGGTGGAGAAACCGGGCAGAAAAAGCCGGGCCTTGTGCTCTTCGTCTACCCCGTGACCATTGTCCTCTATTTCAAGCCGCACGGAAAAACCATCTGGGCCCATATCCAGGTCGATCTTCAAGAGGCGCCCGTTCTTTCGGTGTGTCACCATGGCCTCAATGGCATTCTTGAACAGATTGATCAAAACGTGCACAAAGCGCGCTCGATGACCCCTGAGGCGGTGCTCTATCCGGTAATCGGCACGAACCGCGACCTCATGTTTTTCCAGGCGGCCCTGGTTGACTTTGAGTGCGTCTTCAACGGCTTCTGCTACATCAAAGAATTCGACCCGATAGTTCTGTTTCGCTTGTTGCTGTTGGGCCTTTATCAGATCCGACATCAGCTGGAAATGTTGGCGAATACCCGCGATCTCTTCCAAATTGAAACGGTGTTCCCGTTCCAGCGCTTCGCTCAGTTTTGCCAGATAGTCCGGCAAGATCTTGCCTTGCGGGTGTTCACTGAGAAAAGTCGGATCATCCCGGTGCCGTGCCAACAGGCCACTCACTTCGGTCAGGCGACCCACCTTGGACTGTTGCAAGCTGGTATTGATCTGGCGACTGGAAACGCTGATACTGTTGAGAACGTTGCCCACATTGTGTAGCACCCCAGTCGCAAACTCGGCCAGATCGCGGTAGCGTTCCTCGCTTTCCTTCAAGCGACGCGTTTGCCTGCCGAGTTCCAGAAAAATACCCACTTTCTTACGCAGGATACAGGGTTCGATGGGTTTGGAGAGAAAATCGACCGCTCCGGATGCATAACCTCTGACAATCGCTTCCCGATCCGTACTGATGCCTGTTACAAAAATAATAGGTAGGTAGCGTGTTTTCTTCCGGCTCTGCATGATCGAGGCTATTTCGAAGCCGTCCATATCCGGCATTTGGACATCCAACAACACCAGGGAGAATTCTTCCATCTGCATGAGCGACAGAGCAGCTTCACCACTAAGGGCCTCAAAAATAATGACCTCCAGGTCTTCAAGCAATTCCCTCATGGCCAGCAGATTGTCTTGTCGATCATCGACAAGAAGAATTTTTGGGTAATATTGTTTGCCTTTCATGGGCAGCTCTCCCTACGATTCATTTATTTTTCCAGTAAAGCCGCTAGAAGTAGAGAAAACCTGCCTTTTAAAGACAAGATATAATCTTTCCAACTAAAGAGAAAACTATTGGCTCTCTTTCAACACGGTAAGATGGGACCTTTTCGGCTAGGGCCACCAGATAGAAGGGGGGGAACGGGCCAAGCCGTATTTGCTTAAGTAAGTATCTCACCCAGGCAACCATATTCACTGGATGAACGAATATCCCAAAGGCCTTGTATAGCAAGGCATATTCATTTTAATCTTCCGTATCCCTTGGTGTCAACTGATATTTCAGGACTGAAAATGCTGAGAACCCCTTGCCCTTTGCAAACAGAGACCATGCGAGAGGAAAAAGGCACGGCCGGTTTGGCCTTCAAAACAAAGCTCGCCCGGTGTTTGGGGTAAGAATGTAATTGCCTGTTTTAGAGCATGTTAGAGCTGAGGCTCAGCTATGCGAGTTGCGCATGAGTCATCATAGTCAAAGACTAATAAGCGGCCAAATAGTCCAATAAAAGTGGCCGAAGCGAACTCCCACAGGTCCTGCCCTCCGATTTTGCTTGGCCTGGTTAGGGCCTCCTGCTATCTTAAGCAATGTGCTTCCCGCCCATTTTTTTTTGAAACTTCGAAGGGACTTGCGCGTCTGATGGATGGCATAAGGAGTTGACGATGCGATTTCTACTATTGACGAGCATGTTGATGATCCCCTTCCTGGCAACAGCCCCCGCGCAGCGACCGATGAAAAGAGGACCTGGCACCATGGCCCTTCCCAACCCGACGGCCCCGGATAAAGAACCAAGCCTGACCCTAACCCTTAGCGAGGGCGGTGGTTCTGCCGCCAGCAAACAAGCGGCAATCCCTCTGGCCCAGATCCAAGCCCTGAGCAGCCAGGAAACAGCCGCAGTCCTCAGCCGCCTGCCGCCGCAGGAGAAACAACCCAACGTCGCCGGTTTCAGCCTGCGCGACAGCTCCTTACCCGTACCCAGGCCGGGAAAAACGATTCTCACGACCTTTCCCCCACGCGTTTCAAGCAAGGCGCCCGACAACCAACCCGAGGGACCCCTTGAAGTGGTCCGTGTGGCACCTGAAGGCGATATCCCGATAGCCGCCAACGTGAGCATTACCTTCTCCCAGGCAATGGTGCCCCTGGCTACCCATGCCGATTTGGAATTGGAAGCCCTGCCCGTGACCATGGAACCCCAGATTGAGGGCCGCTGGCGTTGGCTGGGCACAAAAACCCTGGTCTTCGACAAAGGAATCCGTCTGCCCGGTGCCACCAACTACCGCATCCGTGTGGGTTCAGATGTGACTTCCTATGCTGGAACAGCCATTACCGAGGCCCGCGAGTGGCAGTTCTCCACGCCGCCTGTCAGCGTGACATCTTTTTCACCGAGCGAGAACCGCACCTGGTCAACAGATCCTCTGCTCTGCCTTACTTTTGATCAGGACATCCATCCCGAGCGCGTGCTTCCTTTTATCAGTCTTCAAGCAGATAACCGCAAGATCAACGTGCGGGCCGCAACAGCCGAAGAAATAGCGGCGGATCCGCGCTCGGCTCAGTTGGCCAAAGGCGTCGGGAAAAACCGGATCCTCTTCGCCAAACCCACAGCGCCGCTGCCCGGCGGAAAACGGGTCAGCGCGGTCATCGAAAAGGGTTTGCCCTCCGCCGAAGGCCCCCGGCTGACCAACGAAACCCAGACATTCATCTTTAAAGTCTATGGTCCCTTACAGGTCACCGGACAGCGCTGCGGCTGGGGCAAGGTCTGCCGGCCCCGTGCGCCACTTACGATTATGCTCAGTAACCAACTCGATGCAGATCTGTTCTCCGAGGAAATGGTGCATATCGCCCCTGCCGTGGAAGGTATGGACATTCGTGTGTGGGGCAACAACATTATGCTCAGCGGCACCACACAAGCCCGTACTGAATATAAGGTCACCCTCGATGCGGGTCTGCGCGATATCTTCGGCCAACGGCTGGAGCGCTCCAAAGAGCTGGTCTTTAAAGTGGCGGGTGACCAGGCCCGGTTTACAACCTCGGCGCGCGGCTTCTCTGTTCTCGACCCCATGGGCCCGCCCGATTTCACGGTCTACTCGGTGAACCACCAGTCGTTCAACCTGGCCATTTACAAAGTGGGGCCCGAGCATTGGCAAGCCTGGACGAATGCCCAGCGCGGGCGTCGCGACACTGCCAAGACCTACCCCGGCGAGAAGCTGGTTGATCAGCGCGTGTCGATTGATTCGGTTCCAGATCGTCTGGTGGAAACCCGAATCGAACTGGCTAAACATCTGGATGGCGGTCTGGGCCACTTGATCGTCGTCGTTCGTCCCTCACGGATCGAAAAACGCAGACCCCAAGATATCGCTGCCTGGGTCCAGTCGACCCGGATAGGCTTGAGCGCACTCGTGGACGGCGACAGCTTGTACGCCTGGGCCAATCGTTTAGAAGACGGAACTGCTTTAGATAAGGTCTCCTTCGAGGTTCGCGACAGCAACGGGAAATTGCACCATCGAGCGCCGGCAAACAGGGATGGTCGTCTGAACTGGACCATGACCTCCGACACTAAGCTCAAGTTACTGATCGCGCGCTCGGGTGATGACCTGGCCATTCTCCCTGAACGCATGTACGGAGGCGGTAATAGCTCCTGGAAAAAGCGGGAGCGAGGAACGCGCTTGCTTTGGCATAGCTTTGATGATCGGGGTCTCTATCGGCCCGGTGAGTCGGCCCATGTCAAAGGCTGGCTGCGTCGCCTTGGAAGCGGCAAGAATTCCGGGCTGTCTTTGCCGGAGTTCACGCGGGCCACGTATCGACTGGTTGATTCACGCGGGAACAGCATCGCAAACGGTGAGGTTGACCTCAGTGCCAACGGCGGCTTCCACGTGAAGCTGGACCTGCCTTCCGACATGAATCTGGGCACGGCCCAACTGTACTTGAAAGTAGGTTCCGAAGCGGTGAGTGCCGAGGCGGAATATGCGCACAGTCTGCGTCTCCAGGAGTTCCGCCGACCAGAGTTCGAGGTGTCCGTCTCTGTCCCCGAAGGACCTTACCTATTGGGTCAGCAAGCCGAGGCAAGCGTTCGAGCCGCCTACTTCTCGGGCGGCGCCTTGGGTGGCGCCGGGGTAGACTGGCAAATAGCCGCCGGGGAAGCACATTTCACGCCCCCCAACCAGGATGGCTTTCAATTTGGCAACCCCCAACCCTTCTGGGACATTCGCCACCGTCAGGGCCAAAGCGAAACGTTCAATTTCGAGGGGCAAACCTCCGGCGACGGTACACATAGCCTACAATTGAGTTTTGAGAAGATGACACAACCCGTCCCTCGATCCCTGGTTCTAACTGCCGGGGTCACGGACCTCAACAACCAGCGTTTTAGCGGCAGCGCCCACACTTTGGTTCACCCCGCCGAGTACTACGTGGGTTTGCGCTCCAACCGTTACTTCGTAGAAAAGGGGACTCCCTTCGAACTGGAAACCGTAGTTGTCGACCTGGACGGCAAATTAGTTCAGGGTGTCCAGGTCTCACTTGCTGTAACACGCCAGACCTGGGATCACAGAGGCAAAACGAGACAGGCCGATGCCCAGCAATTCACCTTAAACAGCGGCAAGCAGCCCATGGCTTTCAGCTTCAAGACCGAGCACGGCGGCAGCTACCAGATCGCAGCCGAGATCCGCGACGGCTCGGGTCGCCTCAATCGAACCACGGTAACCCGTTGGGTAAGCGGTGGCAGCAGACCCTCTCAGCAACGCGTGGGTCAAGACAACATCCAGTTAATTCCGGACAAGGAAACCTACCAACCCGGTGATATCGCAGAAATCCTCGTTCAGGCCCCTTTCACGCCCGCTCGCGGTCTGGTTACCCTGCGTGGAGACGGTATCGAGGAAACACGCGATATCGTACTGGATGGCGCCACCCAAACATTGCGTATTCCCATCACCGAAGCCCATATCCCCAACCTGATTGTTGCCGTAGACCTGGATGGCTCGGCCGCGCGTGAGGGCTCGGGCGGCGCCGTGGACGAGGCGCTGCCGGCCAGACCAGCCTTCGCCTCCGGCAGTATTCAACTCAAAGTGCCACCCATGCGCCGTGGTTTGGAGGTCGTACTCGAACCACACGTAAGGGCTGCGGCCCCCGGAGAAGAGGTCACCCTGGATATACAGGTTCGGTCAGCGGATGGCAGCCCCGTCAACGGTGCCGAGGTAGCTGTTTGGGTGGTTGACGAAGCCGTGCTCTCACTCGCCGGTTACGACAGCGGCGACATGCTCAAGACCTTCTATCCCCAGCGACCCGATAGAGTCAGGTCTTATAACCTGCGTTCTTATATCCAACTCAGTGATCCGAATAACCTGGGCGATGGGTCCGCGCGAATGGATAGCATACCTCTAAACGACGTTTCGGAATCCAGCATAGCCGTGCAGAGCATGGCCATGGCCCCGGCTTCGCCATCGCGCAAGCGCACCGCCAGGACCCAATCGGCACGGGCCGAGCCCATCGCGGTCCGCACCAATTTCGACGCGCTTGCCGCATTTTTCCCCGAGGAACTTAGTTCAAACGGTCGCCTCAGCGTGAAGGTCACCCTACCCGATAATCTGACCCGCTATCGAATCCTGGCCATGGCGGTGGCGGGCACGGATCGCTTCGGCAAGGGTGAATCCAACCTGACCGCCCGCCTACCGCTGATGGTGCGCCCCTCCCCTCCCCGCTTCCTTAATTTCGGCGACCGCTTCAATTTGCCGGTGATCCTGCAAAACCAGACGGACGCCGATCTGGCGGTCTCCCTGGCCGCTGAAGCCCACAATGCGATCCTCAGCGGAGGGGGGCAACGCGTTCAGGTCCCTGCCAATTCCCGCGTACGCGTCCTCTTCCCCGCCTCTGCGGATCAACCCGGCACCGCCCTCTTTCGCGTGGCCGCGATGAGCGATGCCTTTGCCGATGCAGCCACCTTCGAGATTCCGGTCTGGACCCCGGCCACAACCGAGGCCTTCGCCACTTATGGGACACTGGACGAGGGTTCCCTGGCCCAGGCGGTACGTGTACCCACCGATATTCACCCCCAAGTGGGCGGCTTACAGGTAACCACTTCTTCGACCGCCCTCCAGGCCCTCACCGATGCGGTGCTCTACCTGGCCAATTATCCCTACGCCTACTGCGAACCCCAGGCTTCCCGCATTCTGACACTTGTAGCTCTGCGCCCAATTCTACCCGCCTTTGGCGCCGGCATTGACACCACCCGCCTGGATCAGGCCCTACAAGCCGATATCGCCGCACTTGTCAAGTTACAGAATGTCGACGGTGGTTTTGGCTATTGGCACCGCGGCGAGCGTTCCTCGCCCTACCTCAGTGTTCACGTGGCCCACGCCCTGGCCCGGGCCCGCCTTGCCGACGTGGCCGTGCCAGACGAAACCGTGCAGCTCCTCAATCGTTATCTCGAAACCATTGACCGCCAATTCGAGGACTTTTACTCGGAACAAACCAAACACGCCATCTCCGTCTATGCCCTCTGGGTCCAAAACCTGCTCGGCGAGGCCACCCGGGGACGGGCTGACAGGCTGTTGGCTGATTTGCCCATGGATCAAATATCGCTTGAGTCTTTGGGACGGCTGTTGGTCTTGGTGGACGGCGAGAATCGGGCCCGTGTGAAACGCGACTTGACCAATCGCGCCAATGAGACGGCTGCCGCTGTATCCTTTTCCGGCAATTACGATAATGATAACTGGCTCATGCTCTATTCGGAGCGGCGTGACGATGCGATCATCCTGGAGAGCTTGATCCAGGTAGACGAACACAGTGACCTCATCCCCAAAATCGTCAACGGCCTGATGGCCGGAAGGGTCCAGGGTCGCTGGGCCAATACCCAGGAGAACGCCTTTGTGCTGCTGGCGCTGAACCGCTATTTCCAGGCCTATGAAAACGCGGAACCAGATTTCGTGGCCCATATCTGGCTAGGAGCGTCTTACGCAGGGAAACAGGCGTTTCAAGGCCGAACCAGCGATCGCCAGGACCTGGAAATCCCAATGACCTGGCTGGTTGAGAATGCCCTCGAACCCCGCCTGCTGCTGGACAAACAGGGTTCGGGTCGGCTCTATTACCGCCTGGCCATGTCCTACGCGCCGACAGATCTAAAGCTGGAACCCGCCTCCCATGGGTTCTATGTGGAACGAACCTACGAGTCTCTGGACGACCCGGAGGACGTACGCCGCGCCGAGGACGGCACCTGGCATATTCGCGCTGGCGCCAATGTACGTGTCAGGCTAACCATGGTTACCACGGGTCGCCGCAATCACGTGGCCCTGGTCGACCCCCTCCCGGCCGGCCTGGAACCAATGAACCCGGAGATTCCCACGACACTGCTTACGGTCAGCCCCATTGGCAAACGGCGCTTGCCCTACTGGTGGTACCGCCCCTGGTACGATCACCAGAACCTACGCGACAATCGCGCCGAGGCCATGGCAGTAAACCTGCGGCCCGGGGTCCACAGCTTCAGTTATCTGGCCCGCGCCACCACGGAAGGTCATTTCAACGTGCCTCCCACCAAAGCCGAGGAAATGTACACGCCCGAGACCTTCGGTCGTGGTGCCACCGATGTGGTTGTTGTGGAATAAACAGCCGTTGATATGCACTGACGACAACCCGAGTTATCCATTAATTACGGTTTTTCATTGCGCAATAAAGCCGCTTCATCAATAATTGTCATATGGTGAAGATTTTACTCGCAGAAGACGAACAAGACCTACGCTTTTCCCTGGTACATAACCTTGAGTTCGAGGGCTATGACATTGCTGAAGCTTGCGACGGACTCGACGGTTGGCGCCAGGCAGAGGCTGGGGGTTTCGATCTGGTCATCCTGGATATCATGATGCCGGGCATGGACGGCTTGTCCCTACTCAAGAAAATTCGGACCGTGGACCGCAACGTGCCGATCATGATGTTGACCGCCAAGTCGACGGAGATGGACAAAGTCATCGGTTTCGAGATGGGCGCCGACGATTACCTGACCAAACCCTTTGGCCTGGGTGAGTTTCTGGCTCGGGTCAAAGCGCTGTTACGACGCAATCGCTCCGAGAAACCCATTTGTTCAAAGGTGCGTTTCCTTGATATCGCCATCGACTTTGACAATTACAACATCACCAAAGGGAACCAGAACATCCATTTCAGTCAGAAAGAGTTCTTGCTGCTCAAGTACCTGATCCAGAGGCCGAAACAGGCCACCGACAAGGGCGAGATCCTAGGTGCTGTCTGGGGTTATCGCTCCGATGCCACGACGCGCACCATCGACACCCACATCGCACGGATCCGGCGCAAGCTGGGCGATCAGAGTCCCAATCGCATCATCCAAACCGTGCCGACCGTGGGTTACAAATTTATCGCCGACCTGGAAGATTAACCACCGCTGGAGCCTGAACCAGGCAGATGACCCTCTCGGAGTAGCTACATGGATCCAGTGACACAAGGCGTTTTGGGCGCTGGCCTGGCTCAGGCCTTTGCCGGGCCGGAAAAGGTGAGGATGGCCACCCTGATCGGCGCCGTGGCCGGCATGGCGGCAGATGTAGATGTCTTCATCCGCAGCACCAAAGATCCCTTGCTGCATCTGGATTTCCACCGGCAGTTCACCCATTCCCTGTTCTTTGTGCCGCTTGGTGCCTTGTTGGTGGCCGGCTTGTTCTGGCCATTGCTCAAGCGCAAAAAACTGAGTTTCAAGCAGCTCTATGAGTTCTCATTTTTGGGGTACCTGACCCATGCGCCACTGGATTCCTGCACCAGCTACGGAACACGCCTGCTCTGGCCCCTGGACCACACCCGCTTTGCCTGGAACAATGTATCGGTGATCGATCCTTTGTTCACCGTGCCGCTGCTGCTGTTGATCCTTTTATGCTGGTGGCGACGGCGGCCGCGAGTGGCAATCCTGGGTTTGGGTTTTGGCATGCTGTATTTGCTCTTCGGCCTGTTCCAAAACCACCGGGCGCGGATCGTGCTTTCCGAACTGGCAACCCAACGCGGGCACCAGCCCATGCGTTTGCAGGCCAAACCGACCCTGGCGAACCTGCTGCTTTTTCGCGGCATCTATTTTCACGACGAACGTTATTATGTGGACGCCGTATGGGTGGGCTTGAGCGGCAAGACCCGAATCTACAGCGGCACCTCTCTGTCTGCCTTCCAGGCGTCACAAAGCTATCCTCAGCTCGACCGAGACAGTTTACTGTGGAAAGATATCCAACGCTTCAAGGTCTTTTCAGACGATTACCTGGTAGTCCACCCAACCAAGCCTGGCATGGTGGGTGATCTTCGCTACGCCATGCTGCCTAACGACATGAAACCCCTATGGGGGATCGGCATCAACCCAAGCCAACCGTCCAGCCACGTATCGTTCCACAACTGGCGCGAAATGGACGAGCACAGCGCGCCGACCTTAAAGGCCATGATCCTGGGGCGAGACATACCCCCGCGAGAATGAGTGATTTTTTTTAATGTGGAGATCAACATGACAAAAGTGTGCTGCTAATAGTGCGGGCCATGGGGTTCTCCAGATTCATTCTGCTTCACTTCTAACCAATACGACCATAGCAATGTCATCTTCGGCAGCTCGCCCGTTGGCCCAGGTTTCGCCCAATGCTACCAGGGTGGCGACAATTTCCTCGCCATCGCGGGTTTCCAATTGGGCCAGGCAGTCGGCAACCCGTTCCTCACCCAAAATTTCATCCTTTGGATTGAAACGTTCGGAAAGGCCGTCCGACATCAGTAAGAGTACATCGCCAGGCCCCAGATGCAAGGTGTGGGTCTGATAGGGGAAATCTTTGGCGGCACCCAAGGGCAGACCCCTGGTGCGTATCCACTCCACC